>ERZ795053.1775-NODE-1775-length-26884-cov-10.374818_pt1 | contig 26884 bp, 21 predicted proteins | sample MGYA00375137_ERZ795053 | MGnify/ENA primary metagenome ERZ795053 (study PRJEB30182, sample SAMN05720284) | activated sludge metagenome | isolation source: Anaerobic digester | place: Hong Kong | collected 2014-12-17 ...
AATACTCAGAATACTGAGGCATTCATTGGGGTGCTGGCCTCAGACAAGGGGTCCTATGCAGGCCCATTGCTCTCAGAGTTGCTCTTCAATTTATTTCTGCTGGCGATCCCTTTCCTATAACCTAGGATTCAGCCTGTCGGCAACCGGATGCAAAATACGGCTCCTCCTTCAGGACTATTATGGACCTTAATCGTTCCACCATGGGCCTTCACAATATCATAACTCAGACTTAATCCCAATCCGGTACCCTGGCCGGTCGGCTTGGTGGTAAAGAACGGCTGAAAGATCTTATCGATGATCTCGTCCGGTATACCTGGGCCATTGTCTGTCGTCTCAATTTCCACCAAGTTCTCTCTCCAACGGGTGGTGACGGATACCACCGGCTTTTCAATATTTTCCACCGCTTGAAATGCATTATTATATACATTAAGCAGAACCCTTCCTATTTCTTGCGGTATCACTTTTATTTCGGGCAAGTCCTGGGTATAATGCGTTTTCAATTCTGCTTTAAATGATTTATCCCGGGCTCGTATACCGTGATAGGCCAGGCGCAAATACTCGTCACAAAGCGCATTAAGGTTAATTTGTTCTTTATCTCCACTACCCTTCCTGGAATGTTCTAGCATGTTTTTTACAATACCCTGGGCACGCCTTCCGTGATGGTTGATCTTTTTTTCATTAGCCAAAATATCCAATAATAATCCTTCTTCAAGTCCTTCATCCCGTTCAGCCGATTCTTTGGACCGTTCACCAATAAGCTCATCAATAAGTTCTGTATTCACTTCAGAAAAATTATTGACGAAATTGAGGGGGTTTTGAATTTCATGAGCAATTCCTGCTGTTAATTCGCCCAGAGAGGCCATCTTTTCAGCATGGATGAGTTGGGATTGCGTTGACTTTAGATTCTCGAGTGATTGATTTAATGCAGAAGTCCGCTCTGCTACTTTTTCTTCCAATACCATTTTTTCCAACTCCAGGGACTTGGTTCGCCAGCGAATAAGCGAATAAAGTCCCAGAAAGAACAACAGCAAGTATAACAGATAGGCCCACCAGGTTTGCCACCACGGCGGCAAAATGACGATTAATAGATGTGCTCCTTCCTCATTCCAGACGCCTTTATCACTGGCTGCTTTTACCTGAAAATGGTATTCACCGGGAGGTAAATTAGGATAAAAAGCCTCCTTTTGATTGGTGGTTATCCGCCAGCTTTCATCAAATGGCTCCAGTCGGTAGGCATATTTATTTTTAATCGGATTGGAATAATGGAGGGCAACAAATTGTAATGAAATGTCATTTTGACGATGCGATAGAACAACTTTATCGGTTTCAAAAATGGGCTTCTGCAGAACCGATTTTTCGCCGGGCAATACCGATTTATTAAACAATTTAAAATCGGCGATATAGACCTTGGGCGGATCGTATTTAATATTAAAATCTTCCGGATTAAAAACGGTGACGCCATTACTTCCTCCAAAAGCAAATAATCCACCTGATGTCTTCAGATAGGAACCATCGGAAAAGAGGGATCCCTGGATGCCATCTTCCAGCGTGAAGCTGTAAAAGGTTTCTGTGGTAGGATCAAAGCGGCAAAGTCCGTTAAATGTACTCATCCATATCGATTCGCGTTTTTCGTCACCGATGATGGACTGAACACTCATAGAGGGCAATCCGTCGTCTATGGTATAGTTCTTAATCTCACCGGTCTGCGTATTGTATCTGGCCAATCCACCTTGCCAGCTTCCGGTCCAGGCCATGCCATGCTGGTCTTCGTAAAATGAATTGATGTCCTGGGAAATAAATACGTCACCTGAGCTTTTATCATTACCTATTCTTTCAATGAGTCCGCTTTCGACTGCGTATTTATAAATTCCCTGATCGGATATCAACCACAACCGGTAGTTATTGCCTTCAAATATTTCGGCTATATCCAGGTTGCTAAAATCAGCAGACCTGACATCTGTCAATGTACATCGTGCAAAAATCCGCTGATCCGATGACCGCTGGTAAAGCCCGGACCGGGTGCTGATCCACTCGGTGCCCTGACGATCGGTGATGTGGCTGGTAAGGGTCACAGTCCGGGGAATGCCCGGGAATGTAACTTTTTTAAACTGCCTGGATTTCAGTGAAAAGCCAAAATTGACACTACCACCGAGGTAAATGGTATCCCGGTTCACCCACATGCATGTGAAATAATATTGAGGTCCGATCCGACTGCCATAATTGTAATTCTCAATGCGATTGGTTTCCGGATCCAATATGGATAATCCTGAAGCACAATTCATGGCAATCAGCCCATCGGGTGTTTCTGTCAGGTTGCCGACCCAGCCTTCCGAGATGTATTGAAAGCGCTCCAGAGCATTGGAAGATGCGCTAGCTGAAGCATTGAGATAGGATTTGAACCGGGGTTTTTGCTCGAACCGAAAAATTCCATTGTTGGCAGTACCAATCCATAAATTATCAAAATCATCTACTACTAAACTTCGAACATCCACCGTATTCTCTGGTGCATTTGAAGCGCTACCAATCAATTTAAATTGACCGGTAGCAGGATTAAAGAACTGGATGCCGGAATTGGTCCCTATCCAAAGATGACCCTCCTTATCCATGGTAAAATTCCTTGCAATGCGCCTTTGATTTTCCGAGCTGGTTTGAAACGGTGATATCCAGCTCCTGGAAGTATTGGTTTCCCAGTCGTAATCGTAGATGCTTAGGTCACTCAACAGAAACCAGATGTGATTCTTCGTATTAAAATCACTTTGCACAAAATATTCTCCAATCTCCGGCTTTGGAAAATCCAGCAAAGAAATGTCGATTGCTTTTAATTTACCTTCTTGGTCAATTTGAAAAAAACCACTATTGGTCGCCAGCCAAATATTTCCGTTATCATCCTTATTGATTGAATATACATTCTGTAAAGGCCGGGTGTCTGAATTTGGAAATAATTGAACTTGATCCTGACCTTCATCAATGTAAATCAATCCATTTTGCAGTTGTTCCGGCCCACTGATTCCAAAGTACATTCTGCCCCGGTCATCCTCGCAAACATCATTCATGTAATAGCCATTAATGGGTGCTTGACCTAATTGCGGAGTGAGTAAGGAATCTATATCGTACGAACGGAAAGCTCTGGCAACTGGATCATACCTAATGATGTAAGCGGGATTTGTACCTAACCAGATGTTCTTTCTACTGTCCTCGTATAAATTACCGGCTACCATGCCCCGGATGGCATCAGAGTCATTGGGGTCGGAGTAAAACCGCTTGAACTCATACCCGTCGTAGCGCACCAATCCGTTATAGGTGCCTATCCAGATATATCCAAGATCATCGACCAAAATGCTGTTAATGGTATTACTTGATAATCCTTCTTTTTCAGTCAGTTGAGTAAAATTTCCGGTGATGGTTTGTGCCGTGGTCCAGGAGGGTAGCATAATCAGCACACCAATCATTATGGACAGGCCGAAATGCTTATTTCTTTTTTCCATTCAATGACTGGTTTTTTATCGGGTTTCTTGGTTATGGCAGAATATCTTCCAGCATTAAACCGAAGCCCGGCAGGAATTCATCTGGTTTTTCCCACTATTCCATCCAAAAGATAAAAAAATTTGACGGGGCAAGTACCGGGGCGACCAATAATCCAACGCACTTGAGCTATTTCGCAAGAAAGATATTAGATTCATTCCATGGAAATTGCTGTTACCGGAGCAGGAGGCCGTATTGGCAATGTATTGGTGCGCCGACTTTTGGATGCCGGACATCAGGTACGCGTCCTGGAGCGTCGCAAAAGAACTTCGTTGGCAGGCGTGCCGGTTCAGCGGATCGAAGGGGACATCAACGACTCTAAATCAATCGACACCCTGCTTCAGGGTTGTGAAGTAGTTTATCATCTTGCTGCATTCGTATCCATCTCCGGAGGACACCATGGCCTGGTCGAAAAGATCAATGTGGGAGGCACCAGACAGCTGGTTTCCGGTGCCATCCGTCATGGGCTGCGGCGGATCATTTACTTCGGGTCCATCCACGCCTATCAAACCGGTGATCCGGAACTGGAGATCGATGAAAATCAACCTCTGGCGATCGACAGCTCCGTTGCCTACAACCGCAGTAAAGCACAGGCGCTGCAATTTATCCTGAATGTGCGCGGACCGGAGATCATCGCCCTCTGCCCTACGGCAGTCATCGGGCCGGGCGATTATGAGCCATCCTATACCGGTCAGATGCTGCTCATGATGCATCAGGGGAAACTACCTTTATTGGTTGGGGGTGGTTACAACTGGGTAGATGTCCGTGATATCGTTCAAACCGCATTGCTCGCATTGGACCGGGGTAAGCCAGGCTCAGCCTATCTTGTCTCCGGGCATTATGCTTCGCTTAGTGATTTGGCAAAAAAGGTAGAAGCTGTAACCGGAGTTAAAGTAACCCGGACTGTCGCGCCAGACTGGCTGGTCCATTTGGGGTTGCCGTTTGTCCGGCTCTATGCGGTGGCATCCAAAAGTGATCCGTTGTACACCAGGGAAGCTTTGCTGGCTTTAAAAGAGGGGGCACGGAATATTTCCAGATTGCGCGTACAACAAGACTTTCAGTACACGCCGAGACCCTTAGAGGAAACGCTCCGGGACAGTTACCTTTGGTTCGAAGAACATCGTTATCTTCCGTAAAATCGCTGGTCATGAGCTGGGAAACCTTCTCTTTGCTGAACTACTTGTGGATGGGCATAGCCGTCTGCACTTTCATCTTCCTATTTTTTCTCAGTGCACCGTATGGGCGGCATATCCGGCCAGGTTGGGGACCAACCATAGACAACCGCATCGGGTGGATCGTCATGGAATTTACTGTGGTTGTTGTTTTTCTGTACTTCTATGCTTCCAACGGCTGGCCAGAAAACGGATTCACCACCTTTTTTGCGGGTTGTTTTTTACTGCACTACGTCAACCGGAGCTTGATCTTTCCATTCCGCATCCATACCTCCGGGAAGCGTATGCCGGTAGTTATCATGTTGTCGGCAATGACATTTAACCTGGTCAATGGTTTCTTTCTCGGATATTATTTTTCCCACTTCGCCAATTACCCGCCGGACTGGAAATACCATTGGCTGTTTATCGGAGGGCTGATCCTGTTTGCTGGAGGTATGGTGATCAACTGGCAGGCGGATAACATCCTGATCCATTTACGGAAACCGGGAGAAACCAATTACAAAATACCCCGTGGCAGTCTGTTTCATCGCATCAGCTGCCCTAATCATTTTGGCGAGACCTTGGAATGGGCGGGTTTTGCCTTGATGACCTGGAGTTTACCGGCACTGACCTTCCTGATCTGGACGGCCGCCAATCTCATTCCACGAGCTGTGGCCCATCACCGGTGGTACCGGGAACACTTCCCGGATTATCCGAATGACCGGAAAGCATTTATCCCATACGTCTGGTAAATTGAGCCATCAAATGGCATCACTACCCCTTTCTTCCGTACGGATACGGATGCATTCTTCCAGGTGTGTTATCCAGATCTTTCCATCACCAATCAACTCTGAAGGATCTTTGACCTCTTCCGGGTTGGATTTGGCGGCTTCGATGATGGTATTGACGGTAATGTCAACGAACGCCTCATTGACGGCAATCTCCAGTTTGATTTTAGGGATCAGGTTGGGCACTACTTTCCGGCCACGATAGATTTCTTCGCCGCGTTGTCGGCCATGTCCGGAAACCCGGCTGACGGTAATGCGTTCTATTTCATTCTGGATGAGCGCTTCCCGGACCTGGTCCAGTTTGGTCTCACGTATGATGGCGGTAATTAATTTCATAATAACTGCAATTTGAATTGCTTAAAATAGCTGTTTTAGCCGATCGTCGATGGATCGTTTTGGTGTTAACTCGGGTTCAGGAATCCATAACCGTGCTCGCCATGGTAGGCGCTATCGAGGCCCTGCATTTCTTTTTCTGCAGTGGAGCGGAAGCCCATGGTCTTATTGATCAAAAGCATCAGGATCCACGTCATCAATCCCGCATAGACCACTGCAATCGCAACCGCAACGATCTGAACACCAAGCTGCTGCCAGACCGACCAACTGCCGCCGGCTGCTTCAGCTGCCGCCTGCATCCAGCTCGGGCGAATAAAAAAGGCAAGGAAAATAGCACCAATAATCCCTCCTACTCCATGGACGCCAAAAGCATCAAGGCTGTCATCATACTTCAGTTTATTCTTAATCATGATGGCACCATAACACCCGAATGAAGCCAGAACGCCCAGGGCCATTGCACCAATGGGCTGGACAACACCAGCAGCAGGCGTTACAGCTACTAATCCGGCTAATATTCCCGATACCAACCCCAGGGCGGTTGCTTTGCCCTGATGCCAGCCTTCGATGATCATCCAGGTAATCGCACCAGCTGCGGCAGCAACCTGAGTGGCCGTGAGCGCCTGGGCGGTACTCAGACCGCTCTGAATGGAACTCCCGGCATTAAAACCAAACCATCCAACCCACAACAAGCCACCACCGATCATGGTCATCACCAAATTACTCGGCGGCATGGCTGTCTTTGGAAATCCCCGGCGCGCTCCCAGAAATAAAGCAGCTACCAGCCCGCTTACCCCTGCGGAAATATGAACCACCGTACCTCCTGCAAAGTCAATGGCACCATTTGCTCCCAGGTTAAACAGGAAGCCGTCGGAAGCCCAAACCCAATGGCATAACGGATTATAGACCAGCAGGCCCCACAAAGCAATGAATACCACGTAGGATTTAAACCGAACCCGTTCGGCAAAAGCACCCGCAATCAATGCCGGGGTGATGATGGCAAACTTGGCCTGAAACATACTGAATACGTATTCGGGCACTCCGACATCCAGAATGGAATCATCCAATTTCTTGAGGAAAAGGAACCCGTTATCCCATCCAAACCAGCCCCCCAGCACATTTGGTCCAAAACACATCGCATAGCCGGCTACGACCCACAGGATGGTCATGATGCCCATCGCTACAAAACTATGCATCATGGTGCCCAGTACGTTTTTTGTTCGCACCAAACCGCCATAAAACATCGCCAATCCGGGAACCATCATTAAAACCAGTGCGGTGGAGGTCAACATCCAGGCCGTGGCCCCGGTGTCGACGGGTGTTTCACTCTGTGAAAATAGGGAAGGTGCAAATAAGCACATAGCCCCTGCTATCGCCAGGAGGCGGTAGAAAATTCTTGACATAGACTCTTCGTTTATTGGACCCTCCAAACGAATTGGATGGACCAAAACCAATAAAATAGTGTGTTTAAATTTTTGGCTGGACTTAAAAAAGGCTCCCGTAAGATAGAAACATTTTGGAATTTGAAAAGCAATATGCGACAGGAATTGGCGGGCGGTCAGGTCACCAGGTGAATCAAAATGATAAAAAAAGGATGCTCTTGACTAGTCAAGAGCATCTTTGGAACAACCTGCATAACTCCGGATAACCGGACTTGTGCTTCTTTCGGGGTAGGTATGCGTTAAGGCTGAATCAATTTCAGCAATGCCTGGTCGTGATGATGGCGAATCGTACATTCGTTATCAAAAAACATCGTCGTGCCGTTTGCTTGAGTATACGATTCCCAACCGGGTAGTCCGGCATGATTGGGATTACCCGTTCGTGCAAATTGAATCCAGGCTTGACTTATCCGGTTTGCAAGTGTGTACGCCTCAGGCCTTCCACCAGTCATTTCCTCGCACCTCGCAATATTATTGAAAACAAAGGGTAATTCCATGCAATGCACCGCTTTATATTTTCCATCCATGACCGGAGACTGCCAGGCAAAGAGATACATATAAACCGGGGCTCCCCCCTTAATTGCTGATTTGGTGTCCGCTTGAAAAACAGCACCTGGCCGGAATAAGACGTCAACATCCATCAGATCGGAAGGCATGGAAGGGTTCGGAAATGCTTCCCTGACCGCAGCCAGGAAAGCTTCGGCTTTTTCACCCCTTTGTTGTTTGATCAATGCTTCTACCTCTGCTAGGGTAGCATGCGTCATCCCGGAGCCCAGCGATGCCATAAATTCATTCTTCACGGTCCCGATGAGCAGCGGAATATCCCGGGACAAATCCATAGCCTGGTCGGAAAACAACTGATAAGGCAATACTTCATCATCGACACTGGGGCCCCAGTTTAGCCCAAAAACCGAGATTGGCTTTCCTTCTGCTTTCAATTGGTTTTCAACCCTTTTTAAGGCTTTCTTCCCGGCAGCCGCCAAAAGATCAAAAGGAATCTCCTGGATTTTGGCGACCTCTCCCGGTGCTATGCCTAATTCTTCCAGCACTGCAGCACCAATGGCCTGAGTTACGGGCTTCTCAAACATATCGGAACGAATAGCACCACTTTGGTTGATGGCCTTATGAAACAGGCCTTTGGCCATAGGCATCGCCATCAGTGTATTCACCTTGGCACCACCGCCCGATTGACCGAAAATGGTCACATTTCCCGGGTCGCCGCCAAAGTAGGATATATTATCACGGACCCACTGTAAAGCCATCACCAGATCGAGCATGCTGTTATTGGCTGACGTTTTGAACGGGTCACCGTAGGCTGAGAGGTCCAGAAACCCCAAAATGTTCAGACGGTGATTAATGGATACCACCACGACATCCCCGCTTTTGGCCAGGCTCTCACCATCGTAGGAAGGCAATTCCTGGGAAGAGCCGGCGGTAAATCCGCCCCCGTGCATCCAAAAAAGCACCGGTCTCTTCTTACCATCCAGTGCCGGAGTCCAGATATTCAAGCGCATGCAGTCTTCACTGGTATAACCCCAATCATGGTGAAATACAAACTCGGATTCATCCATCACTGTAGTGGTTGGGTCCACCAGAGGAGCTACCGGGCCATACGTCATCGAGCTGCGAATTCCGGTCCAGGGCTGCGGTTTTCCCGGTGTTTCAAAACGTTTGGCTTCCGCATAGGGAATGCCTTTGTAAGTAAATATCGTGTTGTGAATGTAGCCTCTTACTTGCCCGTTTTCGGTATTGGCAACCGCAATGTCATCACCGGTGACCAGCTGTGCCTGTAAAAAGGTAGTGACCATTAATGCTCCGAATAGTAATGGAAAACTTTTCATAATTATTTATTGTAACATTTTGTTACAATAATACATTGTTTTTAGCTTTTTGCCACCATTAGAACGCTACTCATTTATAATGACCCCATTAATCAAAGGGCAGGAGATCCGGTTCAACGAAGGTAATCTGTGCCGCGTCGGAGGCAAGCGTTTGAGCGAGGTAATGGGATTGTATCAGCGAGCGAAAGTCCGTGATCAGGACGGGTGCCGAGGCTAAAAACAGTTCAAATTGGTCGACCGGGTATTTTAACATGAAATGATATACGGTACGGACAGCTGCTACCGTCAATGTTTCATGGTATTTGTTTTCGGCATCCACCGCAGCAACAAATTGCTGGAGTTGACGGCATACGTTAATCACGGCCTGATCAATGCCGTAATTGCGGATGTGGATCCAGGCCAGACGCACATGTGCCTCGTGTGTGAACAGATCCGGATGCATCGTGCAGGTTTGTAATGCATGTTCAAAACGTGCATCCGCCATTTGCAAATGGTGAACGGGTCGGTCCGTCATCCAGGCCATGCGTTCCCATTCTGCATCCCACAGCCCGGCGCGGGGTTCTACCCAATATCTTCTGGCCACCCATGAAAACAACCGTTCACGACAATAGAACCGGAGTGGATATGTTTTGTCACCTTCCTCACCTGCAGACCATTTTTCTGCCACCATTTCCAGAGGGAGACCGGCATATTTGTAAAGCATTTGCCGGGCAATGATCATCCAAAACCGGGTAAGGGTCTCGTGATAACCCGAAGCGTCGGTATTGGGCGTACCCACGCGGTCGTTGTAGGCGATGATCCGCTGTCTTACCAGAGCGCATGCCTCATCAAAGTCCAATTGATGGCTGTACCAGAGTGCAACCTGCAGGTGTGCCTGATGGGTCCAGGATGCTTTTGGCAAGGACCCGGATTCAAATTGATGGATAAATTCCAAGTAGTGCTCCTGCTGCATATCCGCTGATTACAGTCCCCTCAATCCGAATGATATCACTTCGATTCAACCAATAATCCAGAAAATTACAACAAAAAATACGAGGAAATGCGTACCAGGGCACTTTGATCTGGGTCTAAAATAAATCCTTCCCGGTCGGAGGAGCGATGCAAAACGGACCCGACTGGTCAAGAGTTGCTTTTCGATTGGATCAGATCCATGCGATATCTGATGATCTCACGCAATAGTTCTACCGGTAGATTTTCAGCAAGCGGAAATTGAATCGTACCCTTTCCGGAGGTCTTATATCCCTTGAATAAATCCACCAAATCCGTACCGGAAGTGGGAACCGGATAAATACCCAAATGCTTTTTGTAAGCCGCATAATGGATCAAAACCTTCCCCTTCCAAATAAAAGTCGGCATTCCGTATTGAATGGTTGGCTGAGCCTCAGGACAAACTTCCATGATGGTATGGGCAACCTGCTGCATTCGCATTCTGACCAAATCCGGCAACGGGTTCAAATAATCCTCTATAGTAGCCGGAACAGATTTCATTGCCATGGATCCATTGGTTCTTTTATTCTATTTCCACATCGTATCCCTGTAACAGGCCAGGCAAACCGAGCAAAGCAAACTTGGTTTTTTTTACCTTATTCTTACTCAGATCAAATGTATAATTCTGTGCGGTACGGAAATCCGTCTCAACCAACGTCGCTCCTTCTATCTGGGCCCCGGAAAGATCACAGTTTTGAAAATTTACGCCGGACAGATCGCATTCGCTGAAGTCAACTTCCCGCAATGAGCATTCTACAAAAGGAATACGTTTCAAGTTCAACCGGAAAAAGGATGAATGATCCAGGATGCAGCGTAGAAACTGGAAAGTCACTCCGTATGGATTGCATTGTTCAAACAGCATGCCCATCATTTTGCAGTCGCGGAAATGCGTGTCCCGGAAGGTCACTCCCTGCAATCCGGTCATACTTAGATTGGAAGCAATAAATTCACAATCAATGAACTTGAACCCCGAAAGATCGGCCTGAGAAAAATCACATTCGTTGAAAACGCAATTTTGATACTCGGCCTGAGGCATCGATCTTTCTGCAAATCGAACGGCCAAAAATTCTCGGTCTTCAATGGTACTGCGTTCCATTAGATTTAAATTGGAGAAATTCCTTATCAGCTATAGCTTTAGGATGTGCTTAAAGGGTGATTCCATAACAAATCATCCATAAGCCAAAGTTATTGTTTGTCATTTCCATAAAACGCTAACCATTCATAAAAAATACAACCATTCAGGAGATCGATTAGCCCCTACCAGCCGTCCTCCTTGTAAGCTGATAAAAATTAAAATTAGTACCAAAAAAATGATCATCCAAACCGGATTCCTATTTTGGTGATCGGTTTTCTTTCAACCGGTATTCCTGAACCCCATGAACGGTCAAACGATAGCCAACTCCGAGCTCCATCATGATGCCCGATGCCTCCTGCAAGGATAAATGAAAATACCTAAATCCTACATGAAGGTTCAGTTGGTTAGCGAAGAGTGTAGGTGCGCCATAATAATACATTGGCTTATCCTGGCCTAATTGAATCGGGAAATTAAAAAGCAAACCTGGACTCCATCCTTCCAGCTGCACCCAATCAGGGTCAGGATCTCCAATTTTATCCGTGACATTCTGGGCTGCATAATTAAACTCGAGCTGGACATTATTTTTCCCGAACCAACGTCCTATGGTACCTCCAATTAGTATCGTAGGTGGTGCTTTTAGGAAAGTCCGCGGCGTTTGAATCGAATACGGTAACTTCATTTTATTGCTATAGAAGCTCATATTCAATCCATACAAGAAGTGCTTGGCTCCTGTGATTGAAAGGTCGATTTTCATCCCACCACCTAAGTGAAGATGCGATGCCGGTGGTCCTAGCCACTGGTTTGCCACCATGCTACCGGTCATATCAAACCGGTGGCTGGACTTTTCAATGGACTCAAAGTCTTCTAACCTGGTCGAAAAATACCTGGTTCCTATATCCTGGTATTCCAGCATTCGGTACCTGGGATAAACTATTTTCATAAAAAAAATGGATGGCACGGCTACCCCCTGTTCAATTCGGGGACTGAACAATCCGACCTTTAGAGTTTTTTGCTTTAAACTGTCGATCAGATCCGCATCCGTTATTCCATTAATCTCAGACAATTCCGGTTGTCCCTGCGCATCGATGAAAAAGATCAGTTCTAACTCTTTATTTTCCAGACGAGAGCGCTGTTCCTTACTAAACTCAATTCCGAAATAATGAATTGCCAAATGTTCCACACCTTTCGGTGGTTGCGCTTCCTGGTTGATCGTATCCTGTGTTTGCGCGGTTAACTGTCCGGAAAAAATAATCAGTAGTACCAAAGAAGTTAATAAATCAAGGCGTCTTAACATAGATTAACATTTCCCATCCGAATTTAATCACAATCGAAATAACTAAGATCCGCAACATTTAGAATCAAATAGGTTCAGGACTGCGGAAGCAAATTCGGTTACCCAGAGCTACTAAAGACTTCCAGTGATCAAGAAACTAGCGATCCAGGGCCTTATCGATTGTCGGGCAGTCTTATTTCAGATGATGATTGGCAAAATTGATAAACTGCTCCCAGTCGTAATCTTTCACATCGTGCCCTCCGGTGCGCATGTGGTATCCGATGTCATGCATCACCGGATCATTTACCGCAGGTGGAGTTGCCGATTCGAGTCCCTGTAATCCAAACAGGCGATAAACCGGCGATGCATACCAACCAGAGAGGTATTCGCCTTTAGGATCAGCCCATTGATCTTCCTGCGCACTGGCAATGTAAACCGGCCGGGGAGCCATCAAGGCAATCAATTCATGCTGATCGACCGGCAGATCGTTTTCGTGATCGTTGTAGTCTTTAAAATGGGAACAAAACCAGTGGGGAAAGGCAGTATTGATGATTTGGACTGTCTCACCAAATTTACGTCTGGACAGAGCTGCTCCGCCACATCCCGAATCATTCGAAATGACGATGGCATACCGCCGATCCTGAGCTCCTGCCCAAAGGGCAGCCTTGCCCAGCCTCGAATGTCCCATCAAGACAACCCGACCGGCATCAATGGCAGAATCCTGCTGCAGATAGTCCATGATGCACATGAGTCCCCAGGCCCAGGCACCTATGGCACCCCACTCGTCCGCATCCGGCCTGGTTTGTCCATCCCGGTAGAATAACGGATGTACCCCATCTGTAAAATCGTCCCGGTCCGGGTCGATATCCCCGTAATACATGGTAGCCAAACCATACCCGGCATCGATGATTTTTTCTAGCGGCCAGCGGGAAATCCGTACGCCTCGGGACGTCTCGGTAGCCTGATTTGCTTCAATACCAAACGTTTTGTTATTGGGAACCCAGGAAGTGGTGAGTAATACGGCGGGGTCAGCGGTTATGGTTTGATTTCCGTAAAAATTCAAGCCCACAAATACCGGAGCTTTATCCATACCGGCTGGAAGATAGACCAGCAAAAGCAGGTCCAGGCGGCGTCCATTGTTTTCAAAAGTCAACCTGATTTGCTTGCGTACAGCCTTACCACCCAGAGCAATACCATTTTCCAATAAGGTATAATCCGGCGTCAGGGTTTCATCCGGCAATTTGCCATATACCTCCCGTTCAAATAGCTGCAATAATTCCGGCCTTCGTGAATGCACCCATTCGTTGGAATCATTAATCATCAGCCCATCTCCATTCCGTAACGGGTCCGGCAATGCAAACGCCGGCACTTTTTCTTCCTCGTAATTGGCCTGGACCTGAGCAGGCAAGCAAGTAGTTCCTGTCATTAGCCCGGCAACCAACCAAAACAACAGTCTGAGGATCCTTTTGACCGGCATCATTTGTGTTGCTTTACGTGCTCAATCAATTCTTTGATCCCTTCGGCAGGTGGTGTGGCCACAACGCCAAACCGATCGGTGAATTTACTGCTGTCAAAGACATAATCCTGTTCGTATTGGTACAGCATTTCAGGAAATTCACGCATGATGGGGACAAATACGCCTATAACCTGCATCATCCAGCGCGGGATGTTTTGCACTTTGGCGGAAGCGTTCAGCTCCCCGGCGATCATTTCAATCCATTGCCGGTTGGTGAATTGTTGATTCGTGGTCGGAACATGCCAGACCTGATTGAATGCATCCGGGGTGTTCCCTAACAGTGCAGTAGCCTGAGCCGCATCTTTCGTGTAGGTATATGTATGAATCTTGTCAATATCTCCAAAGGCCTGTGCTTTTTTACCTTTCAGTAAGTTATCCACCACCATGATGGACAGGGCGCTGTTTTTACATCCGGGTCCGTAAAAATCTGCCGAACGGGCTATGAGCGCCTCCAGCTTACCCGATTCGACCGCTGCAAAGATCTTGTGATGAATCAGCTCGCGAACCATACCTTTTTTACTGACTGGTCCCAATGGGGAATGCTCCGTCATATGCGGTATTGCTTCCGGCGCGTACATGTAAACATTATCAAAAAACACCAGCTTGGCCTGATGCCTGATACACGATTGGATGACGGCATCCATAAAAGGTGGCCATGTCTGCTGCCAAACGCTCAGTTTATATTCAAAGCCCACTACGACATAGACTATCTGGCTTCCTGCAATTGCCCGGTCTACCTGACCTGGGTCGGTAAGATCAGCCGGAAACAGTTCATCATCGGCATTAACGCGCTTGGGATGACGGCTTACCAGCCGGATGGGGTGCTGGTATCTTAGCAACGCTTCGGCCAGGGGAGTGCCTATATCACCTCCAGAGCCGAGGATGGTATGCATCATGTGATGGTTTTTCTTGTTGGTGAGCATCTAAAATAATGGAATTTTATCCAAAGTCCCTGTTAAGAAATCCAGACAGCAGCCGGTCGATTGGGGAAAATTTAATGATACAAACCGAACGGACAGATAGCTGTGCCACGTTGTTTTTCATTTTGTAAATTCCATGCGAAACCCTTATTCCAGGGAAGTCTTTCCCTATCATTAAATCTTTGTCATGAGAATTGCGATCATCGGTACCGGAAATGTGGGCGGCGCCCTTGCCACCAAGTGGTCAAATGCCGGACACACCATCCTTCTGGGAGTCAAAGACCAACAAAACTTTAAAGGCAAAAACCTTCTAAATAACCCTTCTACATCCGTTCATCAGGTTGCAGATGCCGTTTCCAAGGCTGAGGTGATCCTCCTGGCGACTCCTGCGATGGCTGCCATCGAGGTCGCTCATAGTCTGGGCGATACAACCGGTAAAGTGCTTATTGACAGCATGAACATCGTTATGGGCCGAGGACCCACGGGATATACGAATACATCCGATGCGCTACTGGATCATACCAATAGCCGGGACCTGGTCAAATGTTTCAATACAACCGGTTTTAACAACATGGCGGACACCACCTACGCGGATCAAAAAATTGATGCATTTATGTGCGGTGACAGCAGTAAGGCAAAGGCGGTCGCCCGTCAACTTGCACTGGATGCCGGATTTGCTTCGTGTTATGATACCGGAGGAAATGACCGGTTTGCTCTTCTGGAGCAATTTGCTTTTTTCTGGATCAACCTGGCAATGTTCCAGGGCCAGGGGCGGGAAATAGCCTTTAAATTGCTTAAAAGATAGGGTCAATGCTTATTACTGGCCATCGGTTGATTTGGCAATCGAACTGGCGTGATCTTTTACGATATACCATTTTCCGCTGATGTTCTGCAGATCATAGCTAACGATCATCCGGTTCCAGTAGGGCTGACCATCGCGATCTGGCTCCCGGTAAATAATCTCGGTGATCGCCATACCCATATCACGTCCAACGCGGGTATTGAGAATCTTCGTTTCAAACGTCCACGTACTGTCGCTAAACCATGCTTTGTGGTAATCCATGAATCCATCGACGGTATTGATGATTTCCGTGCCCGGGAGTATCAATTGCATTTCTCCGGTCGGGGCCATGGTACTTTTCAATGCAACCAGATCGCGATTGGTCACAGCATCCAGGTGCTTTTGCATGGTGTGTACAAAATCCCCGGTGGGCGGATGCCTGTCAGATGATTCCTCTGCCAGCGTATCCTCAGCGTTGCCGGCACCATGGCAGGAAAGCATCAACAGAGAAAAAAGGCAAAATACAGGCAGCATTAAATACGTCGCTCGAAACATAAGTGGAATTTCCAATTCACCAAAATAGCATAATTATTTTAATCGCAGAAGGTGACGGACTCTGAAGCTTCCCGGGCCGGATTTATGACACTTTGTACATTACTTTCTAAAAGTAAAGCCCGCGCCAAGCGTGAATCCGTATTTCCGGTTCCATAAAGTATCCTGGCCAGAAATGTGGTCTGCCGACCAACAAAATAGAAGGGCGAAGCAAAAGCCTTATTCGTTTTCATGTCACTTGTACTATTTTCATTTTCCCCACAGGGCCCGGCAAGGCGGGTTGCCTGTTACCAGGTCGAACGGATGGTCACGCTTTGTCCGGGACCGGTTTTACCTTTCGGGTCAGCTTAAGCAATCCTTTCGTGGCGGGGATGAGCAGGAAAGAAAGTGCTCCGAATACCAACACATTGAAGAAGATGGTAAATGACAGTACAAAAGGAGTCTTGATTGAGGTGACCGGCAGGTTTACATACACGATTCCGGTCGAGTGCGGATTGTAATAGTCGGATTGCGCCAGGATTTTCCCATTGTGATCGATGTAGGCGCTGAGTCCACCGGTTACGGCCTTAAGTACGGAAACACCATTTTCGATGGCCCGGAAAGCCGCCATATAGGTATGATATGGTGATATGCTCTTCCAATCACCGGTAGGTACTACTAAAAGGTCGGTGTGATGCCTGCTCACCTGGGATACCAGCTCCGGAAAATCAAGATCGTAACAAATCGCCGGGCTAATAACCCCTGTCTGCGTCGAGATACCCGGAATGATGCCGTCCCCGGGAAAAGAAGGTTCGACGCCCATGATCGGCACATTTTTAAAATATTCATTCAACAGGCTGCCGTCTGTTCCAAATGTGAGCAGCTTGTTTTCGATAAATGGGCCTCCCGAGTCAACTTTATCGGTGTGGAATACGGCAGTAGAAAAACATAGGGTGATGTTATTATCCCGGGCAAAATCAGCAGCCAATTGACGATAGCGCTGTTCGTCTTCTTTCATTGCCATGATTGCTCCCTCGGGCCAAAGTATCAGCCGGGCCCCGTCCTGACGCATCGTAGCTGACTTTTGGAAATAAAGATTTAGTATGCTATCCAAGGCAGCCCGGGTGTGTCTGAATTGCGGGGCTGCCGGGGCTTTCAAAAAAGCCGACTGTCCTTTTTGGATCTCTGTCAGGATCGGGTCAGAAAACGAAAGGTCCGGCGGTACATTTATCTTGTTTCCGGTCGCATCCTCATAGATGGTCTCCAGCACAAAGTTGTTATTTATAACCACTGTGGCTAATCCGGCTTTTTCTTCCGTTGCATCTGGTCTAAGGTTCTTACGGATAATCCCATAGGCATTCAGCATCAAAAAAATGGAAAGGTAAAAAGCTGCCGGCACAGCCATTTTTTTGCGCCGCGCTGGTTCTTCGAAAAGCACTGCGACAAGACTGGCAAACCAGGAAACCATAAACAATATTCCGTACAGCCCAAACAGGGATGCGCTCAGTGCAAAAGATGTAAAATGGTACTGGGTATAGGCCAGATTACTCCAGGTGCCCTGCGGACCATGATCAATCATAAAATTAAACAGCGTGTAGAAGACCGGAAAAATAAGGGTGGCAACCGGTGCAGGAAACCTGGGAAATAACCACCGATGCAGGGCAAAGGGCAATAATCCGGCTAGTGAACCAATGACCATCAGGGATGCCATGAGTGAAAATGGAATAGGCATAACATCATTCTGGGCGATTATGCCTCCTACCGCTGTAGCAATCCAGAGCAGCAGAAAATTTTTCCAGCTTTTATGATGGATCAATAGCATGGCGGCGGAGAGACTGATCCATAGTGCTACAGCCGTAAAGCCTTTGGGAGAAGTGAATACCGTTGCCAACAGGACAACGAAGGCAACCAAAATGGATTTGAATATTTCTTTTGAACGCATGATCGAGCAATTTTGAATTGACACATCAAAAATGCACGATCGTTCTTCCGAAGTCGTCTGAATACATGAAGTCAAACCCATTAAATTGGTTCGACTTTCTGCATTATTTAAGTCAAACGGTGTTTTTTCTCATCCATTCCGTTGGGGTGGAACCCGTGTATTTCCGGAATGCGGTATTGAAGGAAGATTTGGAATTAAAGCCACTTTCATACATGAATTCCAGAATCGTTTTTCGCTTATCGGTATTGGTCTTCATCAAATGTTTGGTATACTCAATCCGGTAATCATTAATGAGGTCAAAGAAGGACTTGCCCATACCCTGATTGATTATTTCCGACAAGGTCCGGGCGTTAACATGCAATTTCCTGGCCAGGTCATCCAATTTGAGATCAGACTCGAGGTAGAGTTTTTCAGCCTCCAGGATCTGTTCGAGCTCCTTCCGCTTAACCAGCATTTCTTCACTCAGTCGGGCATTCTCTCGTGGATCGGGTTGAATCTGCGCCATGGACTCGAACACCTGGTTGTGGCTGAGTCCCAGGAAGACCCCATAGATGATAAATACCAGCATCATAACCAACAGGCTGATCAAAAGGATCTTTATACCAACCGAGTCAAAAAACAAAAAGGTAACCTGCATCACCAGGCTGTGTAACATGATAGCCAATATGCCATACAGAATGTATTTGATCCAGAAGTATTGCCGGTTTTCCAGATTGGAGTATTTGCTTTTTAAATATTGATTATGCCGGTTTACCAGGCGGATCGATGACAACAGATAACCTAGGATCAGGAACAGTATGATGACAGAGGCGATAGCAGAAAATCCATTTGAATTATTCAGCGCCCTTTCCATGAATTCGGCCTGATAGGCATTAGAACGGAAATGATATAGGAACAACATCATCACAAAAACCACTAAAAAGGGTACGAAGTGGATCCAGGTCTTCCATTTTTTTTCAGGAAGGTGGTGCACATAGGAAAGCGTATAAAAGTAAAGCAATGGGCCATAAAGCAAGGGCAACCCTGAAAGCCAATTGGCATAGCGCAAATGATCCTGGTAAAACTGCTGGTAGCTCAGATTTACATCAATGACGGAAAGCCCCATACAAATAAAAAACAAACCCAAAAAGACATTCCCCCATTGTACGGCTGAACTGCGGTAGATAAGATAAACGCCCAGTAAAATAAACAATGAACTGGCCAGAAAAACGAGGTTCGGCATTGGTGATGGAGCTTTACTTTCTTTTAGTAAGATAATTGAATTGCAGGAATATTCCGAAACTGCGCCCTGGCGGATCTACTGGTCCACAAGAATTCATAATCGCAAAGATTAACCACTAGCTGCATCCAATGGTTGTAGCAGGAATCAAGCACCGAATTGAGCGGATTCCATTTTGGCGACCGCATGCTTCCGGACCAGATCTAAAGCATCAATGCACAACATTCAACTTACCTCGCAACCGGATATCATACGATGATGAACCAATCAAAATGCGAAAGGAACCTGGTTCCACAACCCAGTTCATTTCCTCGTCAAGCATCTGGAGCATCTCCGGAGTTATTGTGAACGAAAGATCCCTGGTCTCTCCTTTTTTGATATGTTCCCGCATAAATCCTTTCAAGGCCAAAACGGGCTGTGAAACAGAAGAAACTTCATCACGGATGTATAACTGGACCACTTCGTCTCCATCAAAATCACCTGTGTTGGTCACCTTAAATCGAACGGTGGTAGATTGATCCGGTTTAATTTCTCCTTCACCCATAACCAGATCATGATAATTAAATGTGGTATAGCTCAGGCCATATCCAAAAGGAAATAATGGCTTCCCGGTACCATCCAGGTAGTCATCACCCCGTCCGGTTGGCCGGTGATTATAATACAGTGGTAGCTGACCTTCCCACTCCGGAAAGGTAATAGGAAGATGCCCTCCCGGGTTGTAATCTCCAAAGAGGATGTCCGCTACTGCATCACCTCCTGCTTCTCCGGGATACCAGACATCCAGGATGGCAGGCACTTCATCGATCCAGTTACGCATGGTAACTGCGCTGCCTCCAACCAGAACCACCACGACCGGTTTGCCGGTTGTCGCTACATCGCGTATGAGTGCTTCCTGGTGACCCGGCAGTGAAAGATAAGAGCGGTCCCGGAACTCACCTTCTTCAATACCGGCGACAATCACCGTCGCATCTGCATTACGGGCAAGGTCCACCGCGGCGGCATTTTTCGCCTGCCAATTATTGTCAACCCCAACATTCCAGACCAATCGGAACCAGGCATTGCCCGTCGTCTGAAAGCATTCCACCCGGATGGCATAAGTCCGGTCTTTGTCCAGATGGATTGCGGTCATCCGCGTACGCACTGTTTGCTTTTTCCAGTTATCCAGAATCAACTGACCATCCAGATAAAGACGGTATCCGTCGTCTCCGTAAAAGCCTATTTTAAAATCACCCGTCTCCGGTGCAATCAGGTTTCCTTCCCAACGGGCAGCATAAAAATCCGGGTTGGTGCTATCCGGATTGGGCGAGAAGAGCGTCCAGCGAAACTCAATATTTGGGTCAATGCGGGTCATGACCGGATGTCCTTCCAGGGTAATGTTATTAAAATACTGACCGATCAGGCCCGGTACTTTTTTACCGTCTTTTTCATGAAAAAACCGGGAAGCAGGAATAGCAATTTCTTCTATGGCAAACCGGCCACAGCCTGGAGCGTAGTCGATCCGGCAGGATGTACCAACTTTGTTTGTGATGCCTTGGAGAATGCTTACTTTCTGATTACCTGGACCGGAATAACCACCTAATCTCGCTTCCTCCGCATCCATTCCGATCACCGCGATGGACCGGAGGTTATGGCTTAACGGCAATGCCTGGGCTTCATTTTTCAACAGCACCGTACTCGCAAGCGCCGACCGGTAGGCCAGATCGCGATGAGCCGGATTGCCATTCCATTCTTCGGCCGCTGAAGGGTCTACATAAGGGTTCTCAAACAATCCCATTTTGAACTTTGCACGCAAAACCCGGCGGACCGCTGCATCGATAGCTCCGTGATCGATCAGCCCTTTTTCAAAGGCATCGTAGAAATAAGGGTATTGGTCGTATGCGGTCTGGAAGATTACATCAAGGCCATTTTCAATCGACTGTTCGGTGGCGTCGGTATAATCCTGGGCCGTGAAAAGAAGCACATTGGAGCCTCCTACCGCATTGGCATCCGAGATCACAAATCCATCGAATCCCCAATCCTCCTTGAGTTGTTTGTTCAGTAGCCAGTCGTAAGCATCACAGGGTCTGCCGTGCAGGGAATTGTACGAAGTCATCAGAGAGGTGGCGCCAGCTTCGCGGATACTGGCCTTGAACCCAGGAAAATAGATCTCCTGCAAGAGGCGTTCGTCAAAATCTATGGGATAGCTATCGCGTCCCCCGGCTCCTACATTGGCAACAAAATGTTTGGGTGTGGTTACGACGCCCATTTGCTCAAAAGGCTTAATAAAAGCAACCGCCATCCGGCTCGTCAGGTACGGGTCTTCCCCATAAGTCTCTTCAACGCGTCCCCAGCGGACATCACGGGCAATATTAATAACCGGAGAGAGGATCTGGCGCACTCCGCGGGTTTTTGTCTCCATAGCGATGGCTCCGGCTACCTGTCGGACCAATAAGGTATCCCAACTGGCGGCAAGCGCTATGGAAGCCGGAAACATGGTAGCTCCCTGGCGAACCAGCCCGTGTAACGCTTCATCAAACGGAATGATCGGTATCCCCAGACGTGTTTCTTCCACGAAATAATGCTGAATGGAATTGATCAATTCTGCTGTCTCCCGGGCAGGAGCTCCCGGACGGTATTCCAGAATTTGTTCGGCCCGGCTGGCCGATTTACCCTTCGTAGCGACCTGAAATCCGAAAATACCATGCGCATATTTTTCCTTACCATCCGATAAATCACCAGGAATCATATAGAGCTGCCAGAATTTGTCTTCAAGCGTCATACGACCAATCAAATCATCGATCCGATCCTCAATGGGTATATTCGGATTCTTATACTTTGCTACCGGCTGCTGAGACCGGACGGTGATGGAAAATACCATCAAACCCAATCCAACCCAAAATCTGGTTTTTGCTTTCATTACCTCAGGAGTTAAAAATTATTTGATAACAGGGATTCAATGATAGCACCTTTCGCCACACTACCAAAACATCGCTGAGTAAATTGGTGAAAGATTCACTGAGGAATTGATCAATCAGGAGAAAAGCATTTTAACAGTCAGGAGGACAACCATCACAGTATACACCAGCTTAACCCAGGCATTGCCGATCTTCAAAGCGAGATGAGCACCCAGGTATCCGCCCACCATCATACCCACAAAAAAAATGATTCCTATGGGCCAGTTGACCAATCCATGGACAATGAATATGATCAATGCCGTACTGGTAGAAACCAATGCCGGAATTTTCTGAGTAGCGCTGGATTGATTGATGGTAAATCCAAAAAACAACATCATAATGTAGAAAATCATGGATCCTGATCCCGCTCCGATAAAACCAGCCCAGATGGCAACCAGGGCATACAAAATATGGCCGGCATTGAGCCATGCTTTCGACTTCCGGGAAGGTACGACCCCGAGATTCCGCTGCAATAACACCACCGGCAACAATAAGATCAGTATGATAATGATGATGATCCTGAGCCAACCTTCGTCAATCGTAACCAATAACTGGGCGCCGGCAAATGATCCAATGAACGCCAGAATGGACAACCGCAAAACATACGGCCAGACGATCTCCCTGGATCTAAAAAAACGCACCAAACCTCCGATACTGAGTCCTACCCCTCCGAATTTATGCGTAGCCACCGCTATCTGAGGTGGCAGTCCCAGGAAAATTAAAAAGGGAATGCCGATCAATCCGGCACCTCCTGCCATGGTACCGACAGAACCCGATACAATTCCAATCAACAACGTGGCTATTTGGCGGCCAAGCTCCATGAATTCCCGCTACGGTTTGGATCAAATATCCGGAAAAAATACAGGATGCCCGGCTCAAACACTTTGCTTTGTCACATAGTCAGCAACAGCTGTATGGCACGGCAGATAAGCATCCCAAACCGATTGACACCAATCCCGAATGCCTTTATCCCGTATATTCCCTTCGGGAAGTAACAAGACATCCTCAATGGAAACCGTTCCCCGAAGCACAGGCAGGGGTAATTGGGGACCTGGCTGCTTATTCCTGGACAACTGCATATGTGCAAGCTGAACCTGCCTACCCGTATAGCCCTTTTCCAGAAACAAATACAAACCTACCAGCGCATATAAGATGCTGATTGGCTTGGAAAATTCTGTGGCGATTTGAGCCTGATACGCATCTACGATATGCTGATGGATAAAATATCCTTTATCCGGATGCGACAACGTATAGTATGACAATGTGTGAAATGCTTCCTGGTTTGCATCCATTGGTTTAAATCACCGTTTCTACTCCGATAAAAGCAAACATTTTTCTCTTATTTAACCTCAGGAAACCACAATACCACCTGAAAATTCAGGGAATAAAGTACATCTCGGCACGAGTTGCATTGCCTGCTTTTGGATCATCCATAAATATTCAAGTCAAGATAGGGATTGCGGTACTTTCCCTCCGGATCATATTTTTTTGCCAATGCAACAAAATCGGGATAGCGGGGATAACGTTTATGCAAGTCCTCCGGGTTAACTGAAAACAGTTTACCCCAATGGGGTCGCACGCCATAGGGGGCCAGTTCTGCTTCGATCATTGGCAGGAGCGCGCGGACTTCTTTATCGTGTTGTTTCCAGGTAAAGTGAATGGTAACACTATCTTGCTGGTAGCAAGGGCTCATCCAGTTTTCGTCGGCAGCGATGGTACGAATTTCCGAGATGAGCAATTCCGGATAAATCTGATCTTTCATTTTCTCCAGGGCAAGGATCGCGTCAACAGCATGCACACGTGGAACATAATATTCGGATTGCAGCTCCTCCCCTCCGCTGGGCATGAAGCCCATTTTAAAATGCGGCAAACGCAAATACCAAGGGCCTGGTACGCCCATTTGCTCGGTACAGTTTTCAGCCGTCATTTCTACAATCGGATGCAAGTTGCGCGTCGCGGCGATAGCCCCATAAAAGTCGTGGCCCAGGTCATCAATCGGGCGATCCATACGCCGCTTTACCCATACCTGACTGACCTTTTGATCCAGCCAATTGGTGAATAAGCTGACACTATAGCCACTTCCCATGATCGCATCAAAATGTTCGGCCAGGGCGGTCAATGGCAGCTCCTGGAAGACATCCTGGCGCACCCGGTAGGTATCTTCAATATCCAGGGTGACTTTGGTGATAATCCCAAATGCCCCCAAACCAACCACTACTGCGGGGAAATCCGGATGCTGTCGATCGAGATTCAGGATATCACCCTGAGGGGTCACCAGCTCGATGGAGCGAACCGGCGTGGCCAGGTTACCGAGCTGCATTCCTGATCCGTGCGTTCCGGTAGCACAAGCGCCGGCTACGGAAATATGTGGTAGCGAAGCGAGGTTATGCAATGCGTAGCCTTTCTTGTCAAGTTCCATGGCAAAATCGCCATAGCGGATCCCGGCACCCACCGTAAGAGTCTTCTGTTCTTCATTCAAATCGAGGATCTGGTTCAATAGCACCGTAGAGATCTGATTTTCGGGGCTGTCTGCTATATCATTGAAACAATGTCGCGAACCAAGGGCTTTCTGCCGGCCCAGATTTTTAACCATCGTTTGCACGTCCTGTACACTGGATGGAGAACGAAGGTTTTTAGCCTGGTAGGTGTAGTTGCCGGCCCAGTTCTTCAATGGAACAGGTACTGTTTCCGGTTCTGATTTACAAGCCATGTAGGGTGCAAGCATGCCCCCGGCCAATAATACCGAGGAGGTTTGGAGAAATCTTTTGCGCTTCATGGTTTTTCATTATGGAATATTCGCCATCTTTTGTTTGCCGGCTTCAAGGTTTAAACCTTAGGATGCATAATGGTAAGATAATCAATTCCAGGTGTATTTGACGTGAAGACAGGATGAACTGTCTATTTAAATTCTGCTTGCTCAGAAGCCAGATTGAAGCAAAAAAAAAGCAGGTCATCCAATGAACGACCTGCTTTCAAATTTAGATTTTTATAAATCAATTACAGCGACAGTTATACGATGTAGCATTGGGTCCGCAAATCATAATTTCAATGATTTTTTCTCCCGTTCCCAACCCGATAGGCGTAGACAGGGTTGGTCGGCCTGTGTAACGGTAACATTTTACCGATTTCTTTTGAAATGGCAATGGTTTATAAATTTTAATCCGCACAGCAAACCCGGAAGGAATATCCAGTGAACGTATTGAAGCAGGAACAGCCGTTAAAGCATTAGCCGTATAAGTTCCTGGATTTAAAATGGTTGAAACTCCGGTTTGATTTGGGCCGCCATAAAAAGTAACATGCTGAGTTGGATTCTGTGGTGGATTATTATTGGTTTGTGATGAATTCGCACAGTTGTTGGCACTTATTTGAACTTCCCGAAAACCCTGCGGCAAATTCACTACGCCACCACATTTATAGACGTAATCGTTCTGGCCATTTACCAGATATTTAAGTTCATAATTGCTTTTAACGTAGATACTCTGGGGATAGCCATTGGGGAAATGGTTGCTCCATCCTGGAGTAGTAGATCTAAATGTACTGTTTAACGGAATGTACCAGGCAATACCCGTCTGATTTGGGCCGGAATAAAGTACGGCAGGATAAAATTGATTGTGTGCCCGCAAAGTGTATGGTCGTTCAGTTGATGAATTGGTAATATTGGACACATCTTGCGTTATGTAGCTTGTATTCCCACTAATATTTACTTCAACCTTATAGCCGCCAAAAACCTGGATAGACTTGGCATTTCGCAATACCGTTTGCCCGATGTTGTACAAGGGCACTGCTTGTCCCTGAAAATTGGGAAGGTCGTACAATATTGCTCCCCGGTAATTCGGATCAACAATACCGGTGTACGTTTGGGCATGCGTTTGGAAAACCGTAATTATCAATAATCCAATAAAAAGATTTTTCATGGTTTCGAATGGTTAAATGAATAATTGTATTAACCTTTCAAAGATCCATGAACCGCATTCTGTCTATGCTGTACCTGAGTATAGATCAAATGGGTTGCCATTAAATAATGGTAGTCACCCGGACAGGGTTGCTCTTAATTGATTTCGGTAAAAAATACTTTAAGTCCGCTTAAAATGCTTTGTACCGCATAGGAGGCCAGGATGAGGCCCATTATTTTACTGATCACCGTAATGCCATATTCACCGATACGGCGCTGAACAATATTTGCACCCAGTAACAGCGCCATAGTCCCGATGATCACCAATAGGACCAATAGCGTCGTGATGGCTTGCTCTTTGATGGTGTACAAATGGTTATCAGTCATCAGAACCACAGCCATGATGGCACCCGGAGAAGCAATGGAAGGGATTGCTACCGGAAAAATCGTCACATGCATATAGTCTTTGATCATGTGTTTTTCCTGCTCGGGTTTTCCTTCACCAAAAATCATCGTCAATGCAAATAGAAACAGAATGACCCCCCCGGAAATCTGAAATGCAACCAAAGACACCTCCATCCCCTCCAGAATGAACTGTCCGACCAAAATGAAAAAAAGCAGTACCAGGAAGGCAGTGATCGAAGCGGTGACTGCAACTTTTCGTTTGTGTTTGAGGTCAAAATCCTTGGTAGCTTCCAGATAGACGGGCACTGAGCCGAGTGGGTCCAGAACTGCAATCAAAAA
>ERZ795053.1777-NODE-1777-length-26881-cov-5.483412_pt1 | contig 26881 bp, 9 predicted proteins | sample MGYA00375137_ERZ795053 | MGnify/ENA primary metagenome ERZ795053 (study PRJEB30182, sample SAMN05720284) | activated sludge metagenome | isolation source: Anaerobic digester | place: Hong Kong | collected 2014-12-17 ...
CGTAAATGGCGTTTGATTACCGGCGGTGGAGGCGCCCAAATGGACAGGATTGCTGCTCTGGCAGGGCGTCCCCACATAGGCGACAGAGCCATCCAATGAACCATTGATGTAGAGAGCATTTTCATTGCCGTCAAAGGTCATCACCACGTGGTTCCACTGATTGAGCAGAAGCGAACCGGTGCTGTCCCGCGTGGCATAGGTGGCGCAGTCGCTCTTTTGCAAATTGTGGCGCAGCGTCATGGCATCGGGGTTGATCAGCAAGGCAAAGGTGCGCTGGTTAGCGCCGTCGGCCCCCTTGTAGATGAGCGTTTGCCACAGACTCTTCTTTTGGGTCGGTTTAACCCAGAGCGCCACCGTGTAGGTCTCCAGATCCAGATCCTCGCTGTTGCTCACCGTCAGCGCGTCGTCCACGCCGTCGAAGCTGGCGGACTCGCGCATTTGGCCCTTGTCGCCGGCGCCGGGGCAGATATCACCGGTGCAGGTGGCGGCGTTGGTGTTGGGCGAATCGTTGGCAAAGCTGGTGGTGTTGAGATCCTCATCCAGATGCAAATTGACCAGCGGGGCTTCGTTCATCATGCGCGCAATGGTACCGGCATCGGCGGCATACGTAAGGATGCGCAGATCGTCGAGCAGGCCGTCAAAGGCATGGCCGATCCAGATGGTTGCATCACCCCCATAGGCGGCATGGGTTGCACTATTCGGATCCAGTATGCCATTGATGTAAATCTTTTTGGTCGAAGTGGCCTTGTCATAGACCCAGGCCAGATGAACCCACTCATCGGCTGCGACCGCAACACTGCTGTTCACTTCACTTGACACTATGCCAAAGTGGGCTTTGCCATTCTGGATGCCCATGCGCAGCACGGCGTTATCAGCGGTGCGCAGCACGTAGTGTGTACCGCTGACGTTATCGGCCTTGACCCAGGCCATCACCGTAAAGCTGCTCTCTTGCAGACCTAGGCCAGCGGCCGTGGTCGACATAGTTAAGTAATCGACCACGCCGTCGTTGCCATCATCGTCGGCCACGCCGCCATCGAAGCGCAGCGCCTGGTTGTGACGACCGGGGATGCCGCTGTCGGGGCAGGTGTCGTCAATACAGGTAGCCTCAAAGTAATTGCCGGAGTCGTCGACAAAGAGGTTTGCACCCGGTGCTTCGTCCATGTTCATCTGTAGGGCGAAGGTTTCGGTGTTGTAGACGCGCGCGGCGCCGGCGGGCGAGAGCGCATAGTCGTAGATGCGCAGGTTGCGCAGCGTACCCACGAAGAACTGATTGGAGAGCGTCCAGTATAGACTACCCACCGCAACCTCACCACCACTGGTGCTGTCGAAGGAGGTGCTGCTGGTCGAGACATGAGAGATATTGGTGATCCCCGTCACCTCCAGAATGTTGTCATCTACGCTGTTATTGTAGTCGTTATCATCGCTGGAGCCGTCATCTTCCCAAAGGCGGAAGCGGAAGCTGTCGCTATCCTCGTTCCACGCTGCCACACCGACCCCAATTGCCGCGTCAAGAGTGTCACCAGGATCGCTGCCAACAATATCGACATCAGCATTCCAGATGTTCCCGCTGGAGCCGTCGTCATTGAAATTGATGCGTACTTCTCCATGTGGATTTAACACTCCGTCGGTGAGGTTGGTGAAGGTAGCTTTGTCAAAGTAGAGATAGCCGTTGGCATTGGGACGACCGACGTAGAGCTGATCCACGTCGGGAATCTGTATACTGCCACACGCTGTTGATGTGCCGCTGGCTCGCTCTTCGCCGTTGATGTAAAACGTGAAGGCAGAGCCATCGAAGCTGACGAGGATCTCCTGTTCGACGCCAAACGTGACGATCTTGTCGTTCGTGGTGTAGGTACAGGCATCGTTCCCATCACCAATGACCACACGCAGCGCGCCATTGCTGCCCACGTAGAGACTGGGGAAGATCAGCTTGCTGTTGCTGGGCGAGGTGTAGCCATAGACGCCCTGCCAATCCTGGCTGGTGTCCATGCCAAAGTACGAAGCGGCACTGCTGCCAAACGGATGCGAACGCGTCTGCGGCGTGACGTTGACCGCAATGCTGAACTGATTCTCGCTAAAGTTGAGAGTGGATGTGTCCAGCACCAGATGCTGGGTCTGGTCGAAGGTAGCGCCGTCGTCGTCCAGACTAGGACAGCGGCTGCCGGAACAGCTTACGCCATCGCCCGTGCCGGTTAGATCTGCGGCTACAGCAGCTCTGCCGTAGCTGTTCAGAATCACTTCGTCGCTCAACGCACTCGTAAAGACCTCCAGATCATCCATATAGAAGGGCGCATAGGTCGCATTGATAGAGTGGTAGCCCGCCCCGATCGCGATGTCAGTACTAAATGTAGTTTTGCCGTCGCCACCGCTGGCCTCAAGTTGACCATCCAGATAGAGACGCGACGTGGCGCCGTCAAAGGTCACGGCAGCGTGGTGCCACTCATCCGCAGTAACCAAAGTGGAACTCGTCAAGTTGTCGCGCGCGCGAAGATACCCATCGGTGTTCACCCAGAGCAGATTTCCCGTAGAGGAGCCTGTCAGCAGGAACGTATTCCAGCCATTGTTGCTTTCTGTCAGCTTAAACCAAAGGGCAAAGGTGAGGCCCTCTGCTTCATCGAGCGTCGCGCGCAATGCCGAGGTCAGTGAAATATTTAAGGAAGAGTTAAAGACGGGGAAATAGGCGAACTGCCCGGTGGCCGTCATATTGCCGGCGTAGATGTCGTAGTCATAGACCGTTGAATCGGCAAAGGTGTCCACGTCTGTGCCGGCCGGTTGATTCATGCGCAGCCAAAACAGGTGATCATCTGGCTTATCGACAATGGCACCGGCGCGCAGCGTCAAGCTGGTGGCCGTGCTAGCCGTAATGCCGATGTCCTCAATCGCGACCGTTCCCGTGAGGGTGCTGCTCGCTTGGGGCAGCAGGGTGCCGACTTCCCGCGTGCTGATGATGCTGTCCACCGGGAACTCCGTTTCCAGCAGACCGCGCAGGTACTTGTTGTTGAGGTCGTTGGTGACGGTGGCTGCGTAGTCAAAGTAGCCGTAACCGGCAACGCTAGTCGCCCGCAGATAGGGATTAGACTGCGGATGTTCCGAGGTCCACGAGGTATCGAGTGCTAACACATCCAGTTCGGAGGGGGCGTGGGGATTGTAGCCGTAGACCTGCTCCTGGCGGTCGGTGAGGCCATCGTCATCCGAGTCGGGGTCGTTGGGGTCGGCGCTCGTCCAGAAGTGCAGCGGCGTGTCGCCGTCATAGGCGTAGATAATGTCCCAGCCGCCGTCGTAGCCGCTCGTCAAGCCCGCATCGCTGGCGCAGGTCGGCACGGTGGTATTGCTCAAGGAGCTATTCTTATAGGGATAGCGGATGTTGGGATGAAAGACCTCCTGACTGTCGAGCACGCCGTCGTGGTCCGAGTCACCGTGCTCCGGATCGGTGCCGTAAAAGGCTTCCCAGTAATCGGTCAAGCCGTCGCAGTCGGCGTCCGCTTCGCCGGCGTCAAAGCCGTTCTGCAGCTCGTAGAAGTCGCTCAGCCCGTCCCCATCATGGTCGGGATCGTTGTCGTCTGGATCTGGGCCATTTAGGGCCTTGCTCACCAGCCCATCGCCGTCGGCGTCGGCCAACACGGGGAAGGCTTCGTCCCAGGCCAGGCGCATGCCCGGTTCTCCGTCTACTTTCTGCGCCAGCGCATGAAAATCATCCAGCGTGGCTGGGAAGACGTCCATAATGAAGGAGTCGCCCAGGGATTGGTGGAAGGTATCGTCATAGACCTCTTCTGTCTGGCAGATGGGGATGAGCGGCGGGAGGATGCCTGGGTTGGGAATCGCCCAGCAATCCTGCTTGCGCACTTTGACAGCCTGTGAGAAGTAGACCTCGTCGAGACCCAGATTGACGCCAGCCGCGTCCAGGATGACGTCCGTGGCGCGGGTGAAGTCCTTTGTGAAACGCACGCCCGGCTGCGGATTCAGGTCTTGGGTTTCGTAGGAATCGGGTCGTTCCCACGCCGTATCCCCTAAGCTCAGGCTCTCCTCGAAATCGTCGGGGCTCTGCTGTAGGCGGAAGTCAACCGCCGACTCCTTCACGTTGTCATCGCTTAGTTGCCATTCGTAAAGGTAGCCCATCCAGTTGGGTTGTCCGGCATAGGCGTTGGCCGTAATGACTGTGCTCAGACCAAGTGTATTGTTCACGGCGAGGCCGCTGGCAACGCCGGCCGACGTCACGCTGGTGGCAAAGGCCGTTTCCAACCCGTTTGCATTCTGGATATCCATCACATACGTGGCGTCGTTGATGGCCAGCGCCAGCAGGTGCTCAAACACTCCAGAGAAACCCTTGCAGGCGTAGTAAACAAACCCCTCCTTGCGATCTGCGCCCACATTGGCGATATCACAACCAAGAGCAATCAGCGCGTCGAGGACGTGAAGCGCGGCGAAGACGATGGCCGTGCCAGGGTTGGAGGCAATAATGGCGAATTCGACGACGGCGATTACCACTTGGGCAATCGAGTGGGCCAGCAGCACGTCGAAGTCGGTCGAGTCGAGGGCGATATCTGATGAGGCCAGCGTCCAGGCAAAGTAGAGGGCAATGGTACCCACTTGTGTCACCAGCCCAAACTTGTCTGCAAATTTGGGCGCCAGTTCATCCACAATCTCCTGGGCGGCTTGCAGCTCTGTTTTTCCTGTTCCGGCCACCAGGTTGATCTCCTGCGCATTGCGCAGTTCCTTCACGTCATTCATGGCCTGCTGGAGCTTTCGCCCCTGCTCCCAGGTGCCTTTAAGGGTTTTCGTCCGTCCAGCAAAGGATTTAGCATCCGAGCCAATCTTCGATAAACGCGTAATCGTCGAGGTGTTGGCCACTGTATTGCTGTCCGTCAAGCCCGCCACATCGCTGGGGTCGGCCCAAGCATTTAGCTCCTGCATGGCCACCGCAAGCGATGAGGCATCGCCGATGACGGTGTCACCAATGCCCGTCAACACCGCGCCGGTTGAGGTGGCCAGGTCGGCCCAAATTGTGTTGCCGACGGCGTCGATTTCGGCATCGCTGGTGGCGATGTCCAGGTTGCTCAGGCTGATGTGCGCATAGTAGCGCTGGATGATGGCCAGCAGCCGCGCCACCGTGGCCGCCGCGGGCACGTTGGGCTTGACGTAGTTGCTGTCGCTGAACAGCGCGCCGCCGGCGTAGCTCGCCGCCCCAATCGATACGGAGGTGCCCGCATAGTGGGAGAGGTAGGTATTGACGGCCAACTGTTTGGCGCCGGCGCGCACGCTGCTGTAATCGCTGACGGCATCGTCCAGCAGCGCAGCGAGAACGCTGTCGCTGAAGACGCTGTCCAGTTCCGTGTCCAGCGCGTCCAGCACGGTGTCGCTCTCGTTGGCCGAGGCAACGGTCGCTGGCGTCCAGCCGCCTGCCGTGTAGATGTAGGGTTGCCAGCGCAACTTGCCGCGGGTGGCTACAGCGCTGTCGCTCAGGTCCAGCGTGAAGGTGCTATTGCCAAAGCTGCTGCCCGTCTCGCCCAGGCTGACCGAACGGGCGCTGTTTTCCACGGCAAAAAGCAGGTGGGCGCGTTCATCCACCGCGGGGGAAGAACGTGCAGAGTCCAGCATGGCTGTGATTTCTGCACCGGTCAAGGCCGCTTGCAGCGTCACATCGTCGGCCACGTCGAGGATTTCGTTGACGTAGAGACTGCCCACGCCCCAGGGTGAGAGGTGGCTGTCGATGTTGCCGACGGTCAGCCGCTGCCCGGTGTTGGGGTCGGTGGCGCGGGTGAGGAAGGTGCGTTGCAGAACGTCGGCCAGATGCCACAGGTTCGCTTCATAAGCGCCGCTGGCGCTCTGCTCGGCAAAGACGGCGGCCGACCCGCCGTGGCTCTCCTTGACGCTGAGGCTGGTCACCATAAAGTCGTCGTAATAGCTGGTCAAGAGCGTCTGCTCACTGATCCAGTTGGCGTCGTCGTCACAGTAGGTCTTGGCCTCATCATCGCTCAGCCCATCCGGCACGGTGCAGTCGTCGTTCAGCCCGTTGACCAGCCACAGCAGCTTGACCTGCTGGTCGTCGCCCCAGTCGCTGGCGGCGTTGGCCATTTCATAGTGCATCACGCCCGTCAAGGCCACCGGGCTGTCGCCCACGCTATCTTCCAGCGTGGTCAGCGGCAGATAAGCAAAGAGCGCACCATCGTCGGCGTTGACCTCACCCACAGTGATAGCGTAGGGGGCCATGGCCGTGCGATCCAGCCATTCTGTAGTCGGCGTCGTTTTGCCGATGCTGGCGGCGTCTACGCCGTCGAGCACGGGTAGGCCGCGCGACGGGTTGTCGCCGTTGTAGGGCAGGGCAATTTCCAGGACAGGTGAGAGCTGCATATCGGCGTCCACGTCGCTAGTGATGCTCTCGTCGGTAACGCGCTGCACCTGCCCGGCCTTGTCGTTATCCGGCCAGTCCAGATAGGTGTTGGTCCACCACAGGTGACGGTCGTCGTTGGGCCGAATTTGGAAGGTCACGTCCAGCGCTTTGCCGCTCTGATAGCCGGCTAAGGCCAGCCCAAAGGCGCTGTCGGTGATAGCCTGGGCCGAAAAGGGTGAGCCGTCCACGCCGTCGGGTACGCCATCGCCATCGTTGTCAAAGTCATAGACATCGGGGACGCCGTCGCCATCGGTGTCGGGGCAGGCCGTGGCGCTGATGCTCGAATCCAGCGCGCCATCTTTATCCACGTTGACGCGCACAATACATTCCAGCGTATCGAGCAGGCCATCGCCGTTGCTGTCGGGGCTGCGCGGGTCAAGGTACCAGCTCTGCCCGCCCACAGTAAAGCCCAGGATTTCCATATTGTCACTAATCGAATCGTTATCCGTATCGACATCATCGACAAAGGTACCCAACTGATGGATCTCCACCTGATCGATGAGTCCGTCGTTATCGCATTGGCTGGCCTCGGTGACGATGCAGGTGGCGGCTTGGGTGGCGTTGGCACTATTTGTCATTGCTGCAAAGGCGGCTTCTGTCGCGGCCGATTGTCCAACCAATTGTCCAGAGGTATGCGCCATGGCCACCTGCACCGGATTCGCGTGCGGGTCGAAGGTCGCTTCTGCGGCGATTGCATCGACAGCAGCAGGGGGTGTTTCCGCTGTGCGCGCTTGCTGACCATCATAGAAGGCGCTGACCTGTTGTGTTTGCAGCAGAGGCGTCACCACCATGGAAACGATGATGAGGCCGTAGACGGTGGCGCGCACGGCCCATAGACGGCGATAGGTCAACGCGAGGGCCGCGAGACCCAAAATAAAGAGCGTGATGCCGAGGGAAAGCCCGGCTGTCTGCGCCGTTTGCGGGCTGATGCCTGTGACGGTCGCGGGCTGGCTAAAGAGCAGCGACGGATCGTGCCAGATCTGTGTCCACAGGGGATCGCCCGTCACCCGCCAGCCGTCGAAGGAGGTGCTGATGTCGGCGGCAATGGCGGCGGCGGCGGCTGATGGGTTGGGGAATTCAACGTGGAGAAGCTGGCGCACGGGCAGGCCGTCGGCGTTGAGCCATATTTCGCCGTGGCCGGTCATCTCCAGGTATCGGGTGGGCGTGCGCAGGCTGAGGGAAGGCGGCAGCTCGCCGTTGCGCCGCAGTTCGGCCTCCATCTGCTCCTTCATGAAGCGCGCAAAGCGGGGGCCACTCAGCGTAAAGGCGTAGCGGGTGATGGCTGCATCGTTTTCACCGCGCGCGGCGTTTAGCAATGCGGCGGGCGTGGAAAAGTCGTCCATGCTATCCTCGTGCGGGCTGAGTTGGCGCACATCTTCCACCGCGACCAGAAATCCGAGCGGATCGCCGCCCGGAACAAAGAGCTCTGGCGTGCTTTCCAGCGCGAACCACGCACCATTGCTCCCCTGGCGGCCATAAGATTGGCCGTCTTCGACTTTGACGGCCAGCGGCGGCTGCTGACCAACCTGCATCTGCATCTGCATGGTGTCCGCAGCTTTGTCCAATTTCCCATTAATGTGGACCCGCTGGGTCTGTAGGCTGCGACCGGCGTTTGTAAGCGTGGCCGCGGGTGTTGTCGTCTGCAAAACTGTGCTATGATATTGGTATTGTTTACTGGCGCCGGCGCGTTGCCAGGCCGCCTGGAGTTGCTGGTATGCGTTGCGCGGTAGCACGTCCGCCACTGCCGGTTGTGCAGCAATGGCGATAGTCAGGGCGAGTAGCCCCACAATTATCAAGCCGAGGTACAACGATGTGGGTTTCCGCTTTTTGATAAACATAGGTAGCGATCCTCTGATGGAATGAGTTAGATGTTGCCGGATGCCTAAATGCTGCTGAATGTAATGTGAACCGTACGTTACAATTCATCGGATACATCATGCGCTGTTGGTGATGCAGTGGACTGTTGAATACCGCCGGTTCGCTCTTCAAAAAAGGCAAAGAGCGCTGGCAGCGACCCAAAGCGTACAATCTCGCCGCTCTGTACCGATTGGACAGAAGCGCGCCAGGGCGTATCAGGCGCTTCCTGCCATAGGCGTACGAGATAGGCGCGATAGGGGGGCGGATTTGATAAAGCGTCGTCGAATCGAGTTGTCATTGTGAATGCTTTCCGTTTGGGCGTGATTCAGTCCTGTATGCCATTGTAGCGACCAGGCGTGTATAGATCGTGGTGGGAGAGGCGCGCCAACGTGGTGGAATGGGTCTGGATCGTGGTGAAACGGGTCTGGATCGCATTCAACGGCGCAGATTGACTTTGCCTTGGGACCATTTCCTATGAGCCACTTCACGTTTAATTTTCTCGGTCAGTTTGAGGTCATGGTTGGCCGCGTGCGCGTCACCGACTTCTATTCGGATAAAGCGCGGGCGCTGCTGGCCTACTTGGCGCTCGAGCCGAAAACGCACGAACGAGCGGTATTGGCGGCCCTGCTCTGGCCTGAAATTGCAGATAAACATGCGCGCACGAATCTGCGCAGTACGCTCTACCGACTGCGCCAAACCTTAGACGCGGCGGCGCCACTGGCCGCCGCGCAACTGCTCACTGTATCGCGTCAATCCGTGCAATTGAATGCGGAGGGCGCCATTATCGACGTGCATCGCTTCCAAATGCTGTTGGACGAGGCCGCCGCCACTTCTCCCCCTCCGCTTGAAACGCTCGCTGGAGCCATCGATCTCTATGCGGGCGAACTGTTGGCTGGCTTCAGCCTGGCCGATGCCCCGGCCTTTGAGGAATGGCTGCTGTTGCGCCGCGAGCTGCTGCAGCAGCGAGCGCTGCTGGCCTTCCGCATCCTGGCCGCCGCATACGAAGCGCTTGGCGACCACGAACGGGCGTATGCAGTGGCCAATCGTCTACTCGCTCTTGATGCCTATCGCGAAGATGCTTATCAGCAGATGATGCGGTTGCTGGCCCGCATGGGACAGCCCCAACAAGCCCTGCAATATTTCGAGCAGATGCGCCAACGCTTACAAGATGAGCTAGGCGTTGCGCCATCTGCGCAAACTCTGACCCTGGTGAAGCAGATTGCGGCGGGGGAATTCGACCAGGAAACAAAGCGGCCGAAGGCAGAAATGAGCGCCGCCAGCACCGCCATTCCATCTCCCGCCCCACAGGGTACGGCCTCTTCCGCACTTGACTTGCGAGACGTTCCAAATGTTGGCTCCTTTTTTGGTCGCGAGCAGGAGCGACAGCAGCTTGCCCACTGGCTGCTGCACGACCACTGTCCAGTCGTGGCGATTTTGGGGATTGGCGGCATGGGCAAAACCGCGCTGGCCGCACAGTGTGTGCGCGAGCTAGCCCATAGCAAACAGTTTGACGCTATTCTCTGGCGCTCACTGCTCAATGCGCCACCGCTGGAAGAGCTGCTGCCATCCATGTTGCAAGTTCTCTCTGACCAGCGGTTGAGTGAGACACCGCAAAGCTTGGATGAGCAATTGCGCCTTCTTCTGAACTATCTGCGGGAGAAGCGCGTGCTGCTCGTGCTGGACAACTTGGAAAGTATTCTGGACCCGGCGCGGGCGGGGGCCCATCGCGCTGGCTATGAGCCTTATGGTCAGCTGATTCAGCAGATGGCCACGTTGACCCATCAGAGTCACCTGTTGCTGACCAGCCGCGAGCGACCGCTTGGCTATGCACGCCTGGAACGAGACAGTCTGTTGATTCAATCTTTACAATTAGCTGGCTTGGATAATGAGGCGGGGCGCCGGCTGTTGGGGCAGCGGGGGTTGGCAGGGGAGAGTGTTGACGAGATCATGCTGATCGAGCGCTACTCGGGCAATCCGCTGGCGCTCAAGCTGGTGGCGGACACGGTCGATGAGCTTTTTGGTGGCAGCCTAAGCGAGTTTCTGGCAGATGATACGCTCATTTTTGACGATATCCGCACCGTACTCGACCAGTATTTTACCCGCCTATCGGATATGGAGCAGCAGATTCTCTTCTGGCTCGCGGTTGAGCGCGAGCCGGTTCTCTCACAAGATCTGCGCCAGAATCTATTGCAATACCCAAAGCAGCGCCTCTTTTTAGAGGCGCTGCGCAACTTGCAGCGCCGCTCACTGGTAGAGCGCCAGGACGCCGGCTTGATGCTGCAAAATGTGGTGACCGAATATTTAACCGAACGGCTGGTGGAAGAGGCCTGTGACGAGATTATGACTGGCAACCTCTATCGGTTGCACCAGCAGGCGTTGCTCAAAGCGCAGGCGAAAGAATATGTGCAGCAAAGTCAAACACGGCTGATTGTCCAACCCGTTGCCAACCAGTTGGTGACGAGCCTGGGGGTGGATGGGTTGAAGGGGAGGATCCAACAGCAGCTCAATCAACTGCGTGATGAGAGGCCGAACCGAAGGAGCTATGCGGGCGGAAACCTGTTCAATCTGCTCACTCACCTGCCGGTTGAACTGACCGAATTTGACTTTTCACATCTCACCCTGTGGCAGGCGAACTTGCAGGGCGTGCTGCTCTCGAACGTAAATTTTGCCGGGGCCGATCTGGCTGGTTCCATCTTTACACAAATGTTTGGACAGGTCGGTTCAACCGCCATCAGTCCCGATGGTCAACTGCTTGCTTCCGGTGCGGAAAGCGGCGTCATCACCATTTGGCGCTTGCGCGACTACCAGCTGATCATGAGCCTGTCCGGTCATTCTAATACCGTGTCTGAGTTGGCGTTTAGCCCCGACGGACGGCGACTGGCCAGCAGCAGCATCGACTCTACCATTCGGCTGTGGGATATGGAATCAGGCGAAACGATTTGGGTTGCCACGGGCGATCAGCAGTTGGTTTTCAGTGTGGCCTATAGCCCCGACAATCGGCTGCTGGTGAGTGGCGGCAACGATCCATTTGTCTACGTATGGGATAACGACTGTGGAGAGCTGTTTTGTCAACTAGAGGCCCACCCAGATGGTGTTACGCGCGAAGTTGCCTTCCACCCCTCTCGTCCATTGATTGCTGCCGCAAATCGTAGCGGCCATATTTTTCTTTGGGATCTCACATCACTGCACAGCGCCAAGACCACTTCTATTGCCAAAGAGACGGAAATTGTACGGCAAATCATTCCTGCGATTGAGCAGGAAGGTTATATTTCTGTGACCTTTAGCCACCAGGGTCATCTTATGGCCGGGGGTGACGAGCATGGCGTGATTCGGATCTGGAATGTCACCACGCGTGAACAAGTGCAGACGCTGGCTGGTCACCAAGCCAGCGTGCGCAGCCTGAAATTTAGCCCGGATGACAAGACGATAGCCAGCGGCAGCTTTGACCGGACAGTACGGCTGTGGGATCTCGAAAGCGGACGTTGTCAGGCGATCTTTCCCCACAATGGCGTCGTCTGGTCCGTAACGTTTGGCCTTAGCGGCAAAACGCTAGTCAGCTCTAGTGAGGACGGGATTATTCGGATTTGGACGATCGCAGCGCAGCAGCAGGCTGAACTGGTGAAGATGCTCCACGGCTATCGCTGCTTCATCCCCGTCGCAGCCTTTAGCCCATCTGCGCCTGTGCTGGCACTGGGAAATTCGCTTGGTTCGATATGTCTCTGGGAGATCGGCCAGGCCCAATTTACTCTGATCGATATGCTGCTGGAACATGACCGAGTCGATGCTCTTGCCTTCAGCCCTGATGGTCGATTTTTGGCCAGCGCTGGCGGCATTCAAGACCACACCATCCGGCTTTGGGATTTGAGCAGTAAGCAGTGTATCGCTGTCCTGGCTGGCCACATGGAGAGAGTACGCTCGTTGGCATTTACACCGGATGGCACAGTGCTAGCCAGTGCCGGAGACGCAATGATCCGGCTTTGGGATATACAAAATCCGCATGCTTGTCGGATTCATTCTGTGCTGCAAGGGCATCAGCACATGATTTTTAATTTGAGCTTTAATGGGGATGGCACCAAAATTGCCAGCAGCAGCCCGGATGGTACGATCCGTATTTGGGAGACTGCTACAGGCCGTCAACTCCAGTGTCTGACGGGGCGAGGTGGCAACGAAATTGTGGCATTCAGCCCGGGCGCTGATCTGTTAGCGTGTAGCGCAGGGACGGACGGCAGCATTCGACTACTAGACGTATTGGACCCTCAGTCAGAGAAACAGATTAAGACACTGCGCGGACATGCACATGAACCGGTGAGCATCTCCTTTAGCCCCAATGGCCAGCGGTTGGTGAGCAGCAGCTCGGATCACTCGGTTTGTTTGTGGGATGTGGAAGAAGGAACGCTGCTTTACAAGCTTGATGCACACAAAGCGTATGTGTACTTTGTCACGTTCAGCCCAACGGGCCGACACTTTATTAGCAGCAGCATAGATGGCATTGCGCACTTATGGGATGCGGCATCGGGCCAAAGCATCCATACGTTTCGCGCGCCGCGTCCTTATGATGGCATGGACATTACGGGTGTCACCGGCATTAGTGAGGCGCAGCGGACCGCGCTCAAGGCGTTGGGGGCGGTGGAAGACAAATAGTTGTGTTTCAAAAAATTGCCGCAAATTGGTCGATACGGGCTACAGATTTCAGAACTTATATGAGCCAGGGATTTAAACGGCGGCGATGGCCGCAACTCGTTATTGAAATCTCCTTTACATTTGGCCGTCAATTCCTCGAAATCACCGCCAGCACTACAATTCGCCGACTTTTCGATGGCTGCAGCTACGATGGCTTTTTCTATTTCAGTTTTGTTCCCCGGAGACGCAAAGCATTCCCGACGACAAAAACCCGAAAACTCAGAATGCCATCGTAGCCACCGTTTGAATTTAGCGAGGATCGATGGACGTTACAACCATAGCGTAGTTCTACGAAAATGCAGGTGACATGACCACCTTTGCAGGCAAGTGGGGCTTCTATAGTTTCTCGGAAAAAGATTCGTGGCAGGATCCCGAGTTTGATAGACAGTAGCACCACGAATCTTTTTCTGAATCTATACAGTTGGTCACTATTTGGCCATATGGCGACCCAAGGAAGAAAGCCCACTATCAGTAATTTGGGCAGCGCTACTAAACCATCCTATTTTCACTAGCCCCTTCTTCTTTAGTTTTGTAAGAACGCCATAGCCTATGGAGATCGATGCAGGAGTTATGGCAATATCCAGTTCTTTGAGGATTTTTGCCGTATCGCGACGTTTGCCATCGGAAAGGATTGAAAGATAAACTTGCTCTTCATAGCTTAAGCTGGACATATCTCACCTCGTTTCATATTTTTGAAGGATGTTTTCTATACTGCGCTCTGAACGGGAATTGAGTTTTGTGCTGAGATAGAAACTGCGGTTGAAATGGGAACCGCAGTTTCGGATTCCTAATAAATACGTAAGCCAAACTGTTGTGCATGGGATCTAACGGCTTCTTCCGGATACGAGTAATAGTAGTGCTTTTCGGCGTCATCACGCTGGCCGTTTATGCCAGAAATAAAATGAATCACGGGACTTGGATTTACAACATTGACGTAGCGGTCGTCTGTGCGGGTGATAACCATTGCAACGCCGCGTTCTCCTGCACGGCATCCGCCTTTTACTTCTGAAATTACCCAAAGTGCGCCGTCAACTTCATAGATTTCCTTGATATAAATTGATGGTCCACAACCTCCACCGACTGTGTGAGAAACGGTAACATGTTGCACGAAATCTGCTTGCTGCAATAAAATATGAAATGAACCGAAGGTGCGGGGTTTAACCGCTGATGTCACTCGAATCCCATACCACCCTGTCCCTTGATTGAGCTTGAAGCGAAGTTTGCCATTGGTGGAGTCAGCAATGTACCGATTCCCCGAATCGGTCAGGCCAATCCACGGCTGCAGATTTCCACTTTCTATGTTGATATGGATTTCGACCCAATCCCCTTGATTCCCCCAAAACCAGTAATCACAGTGGGGCCACCTTATATCATTTGCTTGGAAAAGCAGCTGATCATATTGAAGCGTTCCGCCGCAAGTCTGTTGTGCATAGACACGCTTTGGCATGAACAGCCAAAAGGCGGATAGCACAAAGCACGCGACAAGCATGGAAGCGAAAATCCGCAATTTGAAGGCCGACATGGGGATCGGGCGCACGGTGCTTAAGCGCCTACCCTGATTATCAGATGTGGCGATGCAAGCTACACCGACACGAGAACTCGCTACAGAGCGCTTCAGGGTAGATTCTGAGTATCCGTTTATCATTCGTGTATTCCTTTCCTTAATAAAATCCTTGCTGAATATAGATACAAGGTGCAATGTCATAACCGGAGGAGGATCCTATAGGTGGCTTGGCTCGAAAAGCTTTTCCGCAAAATCGACCAATACCTTTTTTGATTCTGTAATCACTGAGGATGTGTTGACAATCTCAGTGACAGGATCGGCGTACTCTTTCATCGTTGGTGTAATAAGGGCCATGGCGATCGATGCAGCGACGGCAACAGTAATTTGTTTCAGGCAGCCATCTTGCTGTACGTAGCTATGTTGTACTTCGTGGGCTTGCGATCTGTATCCTGGGTGTGAATATGAGGGAGTGAGATGATAGACAGAACCGGCACGCCCTCTTGGATCCGCGCCAAAGCGGTTATAGCCAACTGTACCATCCTGAAACAAAAGAACTAATGAGAGCCAAATATTGTAAATGGGGAGCAGTAAGAGCCAGATATGCGCTCCTGGGCGGTCTAAATCATGTAACCGTTTAACCGCGATCGGAATCGATACGGCAATCGACATCAGATCGGCGTAAAACGCGAGTAGATCAATTTGCTCTTGTGTGTAGTCATTTTCCAAAGCCACAATGGCTAGCACAAGAGCAGTGCCGGCGATAAGAATATTAGCGAATACTAGCGACCAAAAATATTTCGCACGGCCATATCGTCCCGATAGAGAAATGAGTGTGGTCATGATTTGTCTCCTCTGAATGGTAAGTGGAATTGAGTAGGAAGATTCATTTTTTTATTCTGCTTTGCATGGAACCGGCGTTTTGTGCTGGGGGAGAAACGTCGGCTTTCCTAGCAATCGCAGTTTCGGATCGCTCCTATCACTCTTACTAACCCTCATTCTTCACGATACTTACATAATTTGGTATGATTTCTTGAAATAATCGCTATCCGTATTGTGAAATCGAGTAAACTTTATGATGATTCACTCCAGTAGTGACATGGTGCAACTGTTGAAAAATGGCGATGAACAGAGTGTGCAATCACTGTGGGAAACCATCTATCGGTGGGCCGAAGATTCAGCACATCATCGTAGCCTTGGTCTTGATGTGGCGCATGATGCTGCCATTCAAGCATTTAGACGGATTATGAAGAGTGGCCTCAACAATTATCGCCTTCAATCCGAATCGCAGGTGGGAGGATCATTTCGTAACTACTGCCGCCTGATTGTTTTGAATGAGGTCAAGCGCGTCGGTGATCGCCTGCGTCGGCGTCCACAGCTTGCTGATGCTGATCTGGCCGATTGGGCGGAAAAAGGTGGTAAACACTTTGCAACCGATGGATTGGCGATGGATGGTTTGCTACAAGCAGGGATCATTGCCTTGCAACACTGTATTGGACAGTTGCAAGAGCGGGAACAAATTGTCATTCAACTTCAATATTGGGATGAATACGCACCACAAATGATTGCAGACGGTCTAAAGACGACACGTAACAACGTCAATCAGCTTTCCTATCGTGCCCGTGCAAAGTTGAAAGATTGTTTAGGGGAAGCGGGCTATCAATCGATAGCCGATGTGATGTAACCATTCTTGACCATGCAGGGTAGTATAGAATAGGCTTTTCAGAACCGCAGAATCGGCGGTTCTGAAAAGTAGAATCACGCAAAGATGCCTAGAAGGCTACCAAGCTCGCCCATAAAAGCGCTGTCAATCTGCGTGATCTGCGTAATCTTTGAAAATTTTCATCGTTATTGGTGCCACAGGACATGTTACCTATCCTGGGAACCTATTTGAAAAGACGAGGTGACAGTCATTTTTCAAGTGACTGTCACCTAGAGTGAGTTACGACTTTTCAACATTTTTGCGATGACGTAAGCTCAATAAGACAGTTTGTGGTCGATCAATTGTCACGGCAATTGGATAGATAATGAGTGCAATATGAATGATCAAAACTCTGCCGTTACTCGGCTCTTAGAGGATGTTTTTGGACTTGTGGATGATGAGATTCAGTGCGATGCGGCTCACACATACATGGTATCATGTGCCGATCAGATGCTGACAGAAGCACAATCGCGTGAACAGCAGCCATTGCTATGGCGCCATCTCAGCCAATGCATTGATTGCATGGATGAATACACGTTACTCATGGAATCGGTCGCGCGTGAAGCGGCTGGAACAATGTACACGACAAAGCGGATGCCGGTTCGTCCGAATTTCGCCGACTCACAGCCGTCAGCGCGGTTGCCCGATGCAGTTCAGGCTGCGATGACCGCCGGTAAGCAGTGGGTTTATGATCAAGTCGACACGCTCTATATTATGGTTGGAAAACTCATTCAGGACCAACAGCAAGTAGCATGGGGCGCGCAACGTTCAACAGCAAAGCGCTATCGACTCTTTGTTGAAGATCCTGATCTGAATGGATGGGAGCTTGAAGTTTCTGCTGTTGAAGAGGGTGCCGCAACCTACCTGTTTGAAGTAGCCTTGGATCATGCAGAGAATGCTGATGCAAAGAAAGAAAAGCTACCCATTCTATTGCAATATGGCGATACGATTGAAACTGCCTACACAGATAGCATGGGGGTTGCAACATTTACAACCCTCGTACCGGCCAACATGCTGGAACAGGTTGTGATACGCTTTTCGCCCCACTCTGACGATGAGGGGGCGTAAGCATCGTCTCGTTCAATCTGCGTAATCTTTGATCAACATTGTTGGTCGATCCGCGAGTTCTCGCCCTCCGGTCGAGGTGACAAATCCTGATTTGAACGGTCTTACATTTACGCTCTTTCCTTTATATTGGCTTGCCAATCAATATGAAGGCCGCCCAATAATATGGATGGTCGAAGGGATGTTCACTGAGCTGTTCACTGGGCAACATCATGGTGAATGTCGCTATCTGTTTAGCAATCGTTGTTGGCGAATAGTTGTTTGCATACAGCCACTGTTCAACCATCGGTTGCGTCATGGTGCGCAAATATTGTTGAGCCTGCGTTAGCGCGGCGGAACGGTGCGTTCCAGCGTGCCAAATTTGATAAAAGTGCTCCATGAAAATCCGCGTGGCAACCTCATGCACAGGCCAAAGGGCAACGATCACGGATTGCGCTCCCATCTTGAGGAAGGCTCTGCTCAATCCCAATAATTCATCACCGTACCCAAGATTGTTGAGTCCTGTGTCACAAGCGCTTAGGGTAACAATATCGACAGCACAACGGACTTCGGTCATTAATTTTTGTGCGCTTATATCACCGCCGGCGAGTGTCAGCGCTGAGTCCATTGGGCGGGCTGCGAAAAAGCGACCGTGGCAGGCGAAATGGAGTACCTGAAGTCGGTTCTGTCCCACTGCATTCAGCAATTGACAGACGGCAGTTGGTGTTGCCGCCTCCCCGAGGAGCACGCGACCCTGTAACTGTTCCGCAATCCAGTTGGCTTCGGCTTCAGCGTGCGTCAAATCAGCACCATCCACACCGATGGCTAAACATGGCAGCGCCGGTTGATTATTCACCGCCCGTGCTTGGCGGGTGGTTGCATTCGCCCGTAGTAAGACAGACGCACTTGGTGCATAGCTGACCGTGAGCGGTTCATGGTGTCCAAGCTGTTCTCCCGTCAGCGCGTGGAGTGGCAGATAGTGAAGGACACTATGGGGGATGAAGACAATATGCCGGGTTTGGGTGAAGTGCGCTTGGAGTGGTGTAATCAGCTGTTGATGCAACAACTTCCAGCGTCGTAGCCGGTCCAGCCGTTGCCCAGGGCTAGGGTCAGTCCCGCGTAAACGGCCATCATGCCGATAAAAATGCTCTTGCTTGACTTGTTGCACCGTCACAGACAGAAAATAACCATGAATATCGGTTTGGGTTATAACAAAAGCCAACAAGCGTTCGGGAGGAGCTAGATAGGCTCGCAGTTGAGCGCTCTCTGCTGGAAGATTGCTTAACAAGGATTCGCCTGGCCCTGACTGACCGGTAGAAAAATACTCAACCAGGGTAAGGCCAGGTGGCAATTGTGCTTGAATCTGGGATGCGGTATAAGGTGTTTCCGATGCTAATTGACCTGAGAGTGTCTGTTGACCCAATGTATCCAAAAATGCCCTGGATTTTGCTCGCTCGACATAGGTAAGGGCTTCGTCCCATTTCCCTTCCGCGATACAGAGCAGAACCATGGCCTGATAAATATGCTGCCGTCCCCCCATGATGCTGATGCGTGTCTCTTCAACTTGGCCTCGTTCACGCATCGACTCAACTACTTGGATGGCATCCAGATAGAATTGCTTTGCCTCCAGGCGGTTACCGACGCGTTCTCTTAGATCACCAAGACGGTAGAGCACTTGACTTTGGGTCACTGCATTATCCAACTCTTCCGCAAGTGCCAACGATCGTCGATACGATAGCTCAGCTTCATGATAGCGTTCCTGCATGACGAACAGTAGGCCAAGATTCAGCAACATATCAGATGCTTCGCGTCTATTTTCCTGCTGCGGTGCAAGTGCTAAGGCTAATCCCCGACGATAGCTGGCCTCTGCTTCTTCCCAGCGGGCCAAAAGATGATAAACTTCGCCTAAGTTATTGTACGCACGTCCTTCACTTTCGCCGTCGGCCAATTGTTGCCAGATCTCAATTGCCTGCTGATAGCAATGAATGGCTTCCGTCCACCGACCGAGTTCCTTATTCGCATAGCCCAATTCGTTTAGTGCACGCCCTTCAATCTCCTTTGAGCCAACCTGGCAAGCAAGTTGGTAACTAGTTTGGAAATAGGTAAGTGCTTGTTCATACTTCCCAAGTTGATGCAAAATAATCCCGATATTTTTCAGTGCTTTACTTTGACCAAGTTGATCGCGGCGGTCAAGATAGAGATCGCTGCTGCGTCGGTGTGCCTTGATCGCTTCATCAAAGTAGCCCTGGTAATCATAGACAATGCCCAACGCAGTATAAGCCCGTGCACAAAGCAGTTGATCCAACGCAGAGTCCACAACCAATTCCTGCAAAATGGATCTGGCTTTTTCGTACGCACCCATCTCGTTAAGCACACATGATTGATAGTACAGAATTTTATGTTGGTGTCCCTCTCTGCGCATCTGTAGCATAGCTGCATCAGCCAGCACTTCGGCTAGTTCCGGCAACTGATTGGTGCCGATAAACGCAAAAAAGAACTCGTCCATCTGTGCCATTAGCTCGTCTTCATAGTGCAACGAATATTCAAACGGCCTATTGTCGATCGCGGTTTGCGCCGTCGGCTGATCAAAATCGTTTTGTGTCGATAATTCAAGTATTAGATGCTTAACTAGCCGCTGTAGAAGCAGCCGATACAAGATGATCTGTTCGTCCTGAAGACGCGTAAGGTACAAGGCTCGATGATCCGGTAACACCATGAAGATAGCGTTCTGTTCATTGTCGTTCTGTTCATTGTCGTTCTGTCCGTGAAATGGGTGCACACAGGATGATCTCTGCAAAACGTGTAGCGCCTTAGCGCCTTGGCTGGGATCATCTAACAGAGCATTGAGCATGGGCACGTTGACCCAATGGGGCAAAGCTCCGGCAAATAGATAAAGCTCCTCATCCGTGTAAGAATTGTGCACTGTCGTGGTTAACGATGTCATCGTACGTTTCCTTAGAGGACGGTTTAGGGTTCGTGCGGTAGCTTGAAAAATATCGATTAGAGTATATCATGTAAGCTGTTGTCTGATAAAGGGTAATAATTATCAGGGGGGGCGTCCCATTATTTTGGTATTGCACAAAAGGACCATCTACAGAGTCCGGCGCAATGCCAAAAATGTAGTACGCACCCAATTATCAGTAGTAACGGTAGCGCCATCGCCGAGGAAAGACGACATAGGCGGGTAGAAATACAGGTACGCTCGATCTCTCAAGACATGAAAACCACAGCCACATATCATACAAGGAGTAACGCTATGGACGCTGTTACCATCACCAGCAATCCGACAATTCAGCAAGGGGGAATGGGGCTGACCATCTACCGTCAAGTAGTACGCAAACTACTTCCCGCCATGCTGCTAATCCTTGTCGTCCTCTGCCAACAGGTGAAGCCGGTGCAAGCGCAAGATTATCATTGTGCCAATGTTCACTTGATTGCCCTGCGTTCCGAATTAAACGGCAAAATTGTACGTGCCGGCATCACGGCGAGTACATACCTTGGCGCAGCTTCCCCTCATATTCTTGGATGGGAGATGTTTCGTCTCATCCATTATGATGGTGCCAAAGTTGCGCTTCAATCAGATCTCAGCCAACGTTTTGTTCATGCAAAATCGGGCAGCGCCGGTCGGCTTGCTGCGGTGAGCGAGCGTGTTACTGATACAGAACTCTTCACACTCATTGATCTGGGGAATGGCAAAATCGCACTGCGCTCGGAACTGAACAGCCTCTATGTACGTGCCGATAACAGCCCCGACGGCTATCTGTCGGCAACGAGTGGCGCCATTGGCACGGCGGAACGCTTTGAACTGATTCCTCTTGAGACAGACAAAATTTTGACCTACCCCTTACGCGGTTATGAATCGGTGGGTAATGTCAGCATGAGTCCATCAGGGAATTACTTTATCACTAGTGGCAACAATGGCTCTCTAATCCTTTGGAATGCGAATACATGCAAAATCGAGCAAGAACTGCCTATTCAACCACGGCCAGCCCGTGCTGCCTTCAACAATGCTGGGACACAAATCTCCTTCAGCGATCAGAACTTCAACCTTATTTTGTGGGATATTGCAACCCGGGCATCAAGCCAACCACTGATTGGCCATGCAAATAGTATTTATGGGCTTGCCTTCAGTCCCGATGACGCCTACTTGGTATCAAGCAGTTCCGATCAGAAGATGTATCGCTGGGATGTCGGTAATCTGTCGGCACCACCCGGCGAATTTGTCGGTGGTCATGCAACGGGCGTGGCTAGCCTGGCCATTCACCCTGATCCGGCTAGCCACCTTGTGGCATCCGGTGGCAATGATGGCAACAGTGTGCTGTGGCAGCTTGATACACTGCAATCCATTGCAACCTTAACCGGCCATACAGATGCGATTTATGGCATAGCTTTTAGCCCCGACGGCAAACTGCTGGCAACGGGCAGTTGGGATACCACGATCAAATTGTGGGATGTGGCAAGCCAACAACTGATACGGACGTTAACTGGACATACCGGGCATGTGCGGTCCGTGCAATTTAGTGCAAATGGCAAAATGCTTGTCTCGGCCGGTGCCGATTCCACGGTGCGGCTGTGGGAGGTGGCAACCGGCGCACCGTTGGGCCCCAATTTACTTGAACATCCCGATTCGGTCGTGGATGCCGCCGTCTTTACGCCGGATGATCAGGGTGTGATCTCCGCTGATCGCAAAAACAATCTTTTTTTCTGGGATATTTCTGCCTACGCGCTCAAACCCGTGCTCAACTTCAGTAGTGCCACCTACACGGCCGCCGAAAATAGCACGCAACTTATTCTCCCCGTGACACTAGATGTCAAAGCTCCTCGCCCGGTAACGATTAACTACACATTTCTGGATGACAGCGCCAAGCGGGGGAACGAGTATCAGGTGGTTGACGAGGCACTGACCATTCCGACCGGTGAGCAAAGTGGCAGCATCGCGGTCACCATCATTGATGATTGCGGCGCCTCCGGCGATCCCAACGACACGACCTGTTTTCGCGAGCCAGACAAGCGATTTTTTGTGGAAATCAGCAGTGATGATGATGTTACATTGGGCGAAGTTCGTCGCGCAGCGGTAACGATTCTTGACGACGACCATGTGATTGTCCGAAATGAGCATGGCCAACCGGTTGCCAATGCACAGGTTGCTCTCTATCGCAACAATGAGTTGTTCACAAGTACCGTTACAGTTGCCAATGGCGATGCCTTGTTCGAGAGCTTCCAACTTGATGACCGTTTACTTGCACTGGAGCAACAGGAGCCGACGAATCCATCCCTGGAAGGGTTGCCGCTCCGCGCATATATAACGAGTATGGATATCCTGAGCGACCCACAGATCCCCGCCGATCAGGTCGCGCGACTCCAGCCGATTACTACGCCTGGTGAGCAGATCGTAACCGTCAAGAAGAGCAATACGCTGATCCTATTCGATCTCATCGTTTCCTTAGAGTGGGAAACTGTTGCGCAAGATACCTTTATTGAGGATCTCGAAGCCGCCTTCAATAGCGGATCCGCACACTTGTATGACGTAACGGATGGGCAATTTGCATTTGGCAATATCAAAATTTATGACGGTGGCGAGCAGTGGAACGAGGCCGATCTGCAGATTCTGGCGTCTAATCAGGTGCGTCCTCACGCCATTCCCTGTAGTATGGGTGCCGGCAGCGGACCAAGCTTCTTCCGCATGGGCCGTAGTTGGAATCGGTATGGTGATATCGATAGCAAGGAGAAAGGAGCTCTCTCGTTACGAAAACCGGATGGGTTTCGTACATTGGTCCATGAATTTCTGCACTATGCATTTTGTCTTCACGATCAATATTTCATGATTGATGAAACAAACACACTCATCTCGGCATTCTGTGTCCAGAATCTGCGCGATCAAGCCTCTGGACAGGCCGAAGATGCCGCTGCTGCATCGATCATGTATTGGCCCTATGCAACAAGCGAATTGGATATGCAAGGATCGCTCGCTTGGCATGAGAAATGTAAAGCGACGCAACAGTGGCAGGAAACCGGTGAATCGTCCTGGGAAACTGTCAAACGACGGTTTCGGGATGACCAATGGGATATCAAAACTCCACCACCTGGGGGGAGCCCGAACGCCGGCCCAGCGCATCTGCCCTTTGCCGATTGGCTGACAACGTTCGAGTATTTTGTCGGCGAGCAAAGGCTTGCGGCAAGTACGCCCAAATCCCGACAATTCCGCGTGCTTTATCCCTCTGGTCGCTTGCCCTATAGTGGCGATGTTGATATTTATCTACAAAGCCGCGGCGCAGCAAACGAAGTCATTACCATTGATCAAGGCTCAACCGATGGGCGCAACGGGCTTATCGATATATTGGGGATCCAAGACACCGATACCGTACTAGCCATTTCTTGGGATGGTAGACGGTTCGCCACAAAGAACGTGGATCCCGATAACAATCACATTAAACTATCCGACACGGATTGGAACCCGGTGATTACAGCACGCCCGCTTATCGACCCCACTGGTACACCAACGGGAGTTAGGGTGAATGTCTTGCAAGTGGCACCTCTAACAGGAATGCTGCGCGCCACCCTGGTTCCACTTGGTGGTAAGGCTGTGGATGAAATTACACTGTCGCCGAATCCCGACGGCAGCTATAGCGGTATTTTTCACTTCCCTACAAGTCGTTGGATTGAGGAAGCTCATCTCTGGATACGCGAAGAGGAACCTGCTACCGGAAAAGTGCTCCGTCAAACAATTACAACCTATAGCATCGGTGGCTCTCCCGGCTCTCATGAACGGTCGTACGTTCCCAGCACAAGCGATGGGAGTTGTAGCCTATTCTTCAACCAAGCATCGCTTCCCCAAGCGATTCTCGACCAGGCTGAAGTCATCGTCTTGCCCTCGCGCAACATCCCAACAGGGCTGACCTATCGCCGGATCATCAGCCCACCTTGTTATTTTGGCGTTCCTCAAGAAGTATCAGATTTTGTAGCGTCGGGCCAAACAGACTTTTCAAGCACACTGGTCATCTACTACAACCGCACAAATATGCAAGGGGTCGATCCGGATTTGCTACGTATCTATCATTGGATTGAGGATGGGACCGATGCCGGTTGGGTGCCGCTCGATAGTACGCGCGACGAACAGAATCAATTGACTTCGGCCAAAATCAAAGAATTCGGTCTCTATGTATTGGTGGAAGAAGATCAATCAACCCAATTTGTTCTGGCAACAGCAGATGACTCCGGTGAAGAAGTATCAAACATCTTGCCGATAAGACAGGAGACCGCAGTGCCGATTGTCGACGCGCTCGCTGTTTGCCTTGATTCACTCAATGCCGTGTATACCCCTGACGAAAATGGGTCAGATGCGAATATGAAGAAGTATGTAGCGGGTGCGCCGGACTATGTCAATAGCCTCCAATTCTATCAACCGCATCAGACCTATTACGCAATTATGGTTGAAGATTGTGTCTTTACCCATCACCCAGCGCCATCGGCTGTTGTCGCTTCAGCGTCCCAAGCTCCATCTAGCATTGTACCAGCCTCACAGCTACCCAGAAGGTTTTTCCCAGCCGGCTACTATGGTGTCGTGCAGCGCAACGGGTTGAATGTAGCTGAAGGGACACAGATATCAGCGCAGATCAATGGCGTGACGTACGCTGAAGCTCGCAGCATGATAGTTAACGGTCATTCTGTTTATACACTGGATATTCCAGCGGATGATCCGGAAACAGCAACAATTGAAGGCGGGCAGGCTGGGCAAAGCGTTACGTTACTGATCGATGGGGTGGCTGCACAAGCGATGCCTATATGGCAAGCTGGCGTAACGACAGTGACAGAATTAACTGTTGAAACCGCCGTAAATACCCTATTCCTGCCGATTGTGGCGAGATAGTCCCAGCATACACGGAGAAACTTCACCCTTTTGAAGATCGTGTCGCAGCTGTAATGCGCACACTTATTGAGAGAGTTTCACGGCTAAATACAAGGGAGATTTGTTCAATAATGAGCCGCTGACCATCACCTACAGATTGAATCGCCCTTTTCCAGAGAGCGCCGAACCGAGGGTATTCAAGTGTTCAATTTGGGGAAAGTATTTTGCCGATAATGTAGGCGTTCAATGCATAAAGTAATGCTCCCATTACAGTGATCGTAATGGGAGCAACCGCTGTGTTTGTTCTGCTATTGTAACTGCCGGAAGAAGGTCGTCCATGCCATCGGTGCTATGCATTTATTGTGCTACCAAAGGCGTTGGGCCGCGGTGTTTTGGCAAGGATGTGATCGCTCTTGCAACTGGCGGCCCAAATTGTTCTGTTACGCTTGTCCGGCATTGAAGTCTTTAAGATTCTAGAGCAGCCTCTTGCGTGGAAACAGGATTGCACTGAATTGAAACAGCCAGACACTAAAAGAGGTTGGATCTCTAAAATGGACCAACATCGCTCGTCATGGCAGTACGCTTGATCATATTCAATGCCGTAGAACATCTCCGCCTGACGTCACTGATGATGTTCGTCGTCCTCAAGGTGGCTGCAACTGCGATGGCTTTTTCTATTTCAGTTTTGTTCCCTGGAGGCGAACCGCATTCCCGACGACAAAAACCCGCAAACTCAGAATGCCATCGTAGCCACCGTTTGAATTTAGCGAGGATCGATCCCGATAAACTTATTTTGATAGTCGAACTGAACGAAGCGTTCTTAAGGTGGGATCATGCCATTTGACGTTGCCACAATAGTACCTTCAATGGTAGTTTGGCATCTAATCCGACTATGAGTGCTGAAACTATTAGCCACGGATAGAGGCTTTTCGAGTAACAATGCTTCATCATTATTTATCTTGTGACCAGGTGATCGACTACGATGGACTGCCAATCGCAAAGTGCCCACGGAAAGTCAAATGGACATCAAAATAGCAATTCCCTTGCGAAGAACCATCATGGATCATGTTCTCGGTGGGGGCGATGTAGGCTTCACCAGGGGCAATCCGTATTTTCACCACAGGGTAGTCGGGAAATTGCTCCATAAACGCCGTTCCCAATTTCGATCCAATTTGGAAGCGGCGTGGATCGGTCGAGCCGACCCCATCGAGTTTCTCTTTCAACGTTGTCAAAGGCAAATTGATGAAATAGAGATAACGATCCCCTGCCCCCAAGTTGATACAGATCCGGTTGGGGGACGCGGCCCGCTCTTCCAACGGCACTTGGTAGAAGCTGTCGACATGTAGACCGATGTAGCGTGGCCCTTGGGCGTAGGTTAGTGTCACCTTTCCTGGGTGGCCGACAAAGATAAAGCCGCCTTCCAGAGGATACGCCGGTTGGGCTGAGAAGCGTGCGAGATAGGAGCGCACCGCGGCAATGGCCGATGTAAGTTGATCGGAAGCCACCAACTGACGGATTGGTTCAACATCCTCAGCTCGTGAGGCATCATGCACTGCTTGGAAGGGCGCCAGTAGTTCGGATGGCATGGGAAGAACAGCTAGCCAAGCCCCTGTTGTAACCGGACCATCAGCTACTAATGCCTGTTTCTCGACGGCTGACGGTATGCGCCATGTTGGGCAGGGGAGACGTGCAGCCGGATCGTAGTTATGGAGCGGCGGCTGGTATTGGTGCGCGGGTATGGTGCCATCGTTGACCCACAGGAGCGGAGTGCTCTGGTTATCGACATACTTTATTATTAGCTTGAGCCCTTTGAGTAAATTCCTCATTTCTCTATCTCCCAGACAATTGCGACTGTCAACCTTA
>ERZ795053.1779-NODE-1779-length-26859-cov-12.505074_pt1 | contig 26859 bp, 24 predicted proteins | sample MGYA00375137_ERZ795053 | MGnify/ENA primary metagenome ERZ795053 (study PRJEB30182, sample SAMN05720284) | activated sludge metagenome | isolation source: Anaerobic digester | place: Hong Kong | collected 2014-12-17 ...
CACAGGCCGGCGAGAGCAACACCGCATCGCCAGACTGGGCAAGTGCGGCGGCCTGCTGCACGGCCTGCGGCAGATCGGGCGCATCGTGCATCGGCACCCGCACGCCGGCCTCCACCAGCGCCTGCCGGATCGGCGCGGCGTCGCGCCCGATCAGCAGCACCGCGCGCGCGCTGCGCGCCACGGGCTCGGCCAGCGGCGAGAAATCCTGCCCCTTGCCATCGCCCCCCAGAACGACCACCAGCCGCCGCTCGGCACCCAGGCCGTTCAGCGCCGCCACCGTGGCCCCCACATTGGTGCCCTTGCTGTCGTCGAAATATTCGACGCCATCCAGGACGCCGATGGATTCCACGCGGTGCGGCTCGCCGCGGTATTCGCGTAGGCCGAACAGCATGGGCGCCAGTGCGCAGTCCGCGCAGCTGGCCAGCGCCAGCGCGGCCAGTGCATTGACGGCATTGTGACGACCGCGGATGCGCAGGGCATCGGCGGGCATCAGGTGCTGCAGGTGCAGCTCTTCCTCCGCGTCCTTGCGGCGGCGCAGCGTCTCGTCGGCCGGCAAGGCCCGCACCAGCCACGCCATGCCGTTGACCTGGTCGATGCCGAAGTCGCCAGGCCGCTCCGGTGCCCCGGCGCCAAAGGTGATCACCGTGCGCGGCGGCGGTGCTGCCTTGGCCTGCTTGGCACGCTCGGGCTGCGGCGCCATGGCCATCACGCGCGGGTCGTCACGGTTCAGCACCATCGCGCCCGTCTGGCCGAACACCTTGGCCTTGGCAGCGGCATAGGCATCCATGCCGCCGTGCCAGTCGAGGTGGTCCTGGGTGACATTGAGCACGGTGGCCGCGGTGGGCTCGAAGCCTTCGGCCGCATCGAGCTGGAAGCTGGACAGTTCCAGCACCCACACCTCGGGCAGCTGCTCCTGGTCCAGCGCGGTTTGCAGCGTGTCGAGCAGCGTTGGGCCGATGTTGCCGGCCATCACCACCGTCTTGCCGGCACGCTCCACCAGTTGCCCGGCGAGCGCGGTGACGGTGGTCTTGCCGTTGGTGCCGGTCACCGCCAGCACCTGGGGCGCATAGGCGCGTCCGGCCTTCAGCCCGGCCAGCGCTTCGGCAAAAAGGCCAAGTTCGCCTGATACCGGTAGCCCCTGATCCCGCGCCGCAGACAGCAGCACATCCAGCTCCGCCGGCGCCAGGCCCGGGCTGCGGTAGACGGCGTGAACAGCGTCTTCACCCTCGCCCAGCAGGCGCGCATCAAACGTTCCGCTGACGAAACGCGCCTCTGGCAATTCCCGCTGGAGCGCGCCCAACTGCGGCGGCGCTTCGCGCGTGTCCGCCACGGTCAGCCGCGCGCCGGCGCGCGCGCACCAGCGCGCCATCGCCAGGCCGGACAGGCCCAGCCCCAGAATCAACACGTGCCGAGGTGCTTGCGTTTCCATCGCCTACCTCAGCTTCAGGGTGGTGAGGCCGATCAGGCACAGCAGCATGGTGACGATCCAGAACCGCACCACGACCTGCGTCTCGGCCCAACCACTCTTCTCGAAATGGTGGTGCAGCGGCGCCATCTTCAGCAGCCGCCGGCCTTCCCCATAGCGCCGCTTGGTGTACTTGAAATACAGCACCTGCGCCATCACCGACAGCGCTTCAGCGACGAACACCCCGCCCATCACGGCCAGCACGATCTCCTGCCGCACGATCACCGCGATGGTGCCCAGCGCGCCGCCCAGTGCCAGCGCGCCCACGTCGCCCATGAACACCTGCGCCGGATGGGCGTTGAACCACAGGAAGGCCAGGCCCGCACCGGCCATGGCGGAACAGAAGATCAGCAGCTCGCCGGCCCCTGGAATGTGCGGGAACAGCAGGTAGCGCGAATACACGGTGCTGCCCGTGACGTAGGCAAACACGCCCAGCGACGAACCGACCATGACCACCGGCATGATCGCCAGGCCGTCCAGCCCGTCGGTCAGGTTCACGGCGTTGCTGGAGCCCACGATCACCAGGTAGCTGAGCACCACGAAACCCAGCACACCCAGGGGGTAGCTGACTTCCTTGAAGAAGGGCACCAGCAGACCGGCCGCGGGCGGAAGGTCGATGGTGAAGCCCGAGCGCACCCACTCGTAGATCAGTTGCATCACATGGGCATTGGTGTCGCCGGAAATGCTGAACACCAGCAGCAGCGCGGCCACCAGGCCGATCACCGACTGCCAGAAGTACTTCTCGCGCGAACGCATGCCTTCCGGGTCCTTGTTGACCACCTTGCGCCAGTCGTCCACCCAACCGATGGCGCCGAACCCCAGGGTCACCAGCAGCACGATCCACACGAAGCGGTTGGTCCAGTCGAACCACAGCAGGGTGGAGACGGCGATCGCCATCAGGATCAGCACGCCACCCATGGTGGGCGTGCCGCTCTTGGACAGGTGCGTCTCCATGGCGTAGCCGCGCACCGGCTGGCCGATCTTCAGCTCGGCCAGCTTGCGGATCACCCAGGGGCCGGCGATCACGCCGATCAGCAGTGCCGTCGTCGCCGCCATCACGGCGCGGAACGTGAGGTACTGGAACACCCGCAGGAAGCCCAGTTCCGGCGAGAGCGATTGCAGCCAGGCGGCCACGCTAACCAGCATGGGCCACCCCCTTTTCCGCGGCTTCGCCGGCACCGAGCGCCTGGAGCACCCGCTCCATCTTCATGAAGCGCGAGCCCTTGACAACGATGCTGGCCACCTCGTCCAGCGCGGCGCACGCGGCAGCCTGCAGCGCAGCCATGTCGTCGAAATGCCGGGCGCCGGCGCCAAACGCTTCGGCAGCGTGCCGCGCCAGCGTGCCATGCGTGAACAGGCGCTCGATACCCTGCTGCCGCGCGTGCTCGCCCACCTCCACATGGAAGGCCGGGCCCTGGTCACCCACCTCACCCATGTCGCCCAGCACCAGCAGGCGCGGGCCCGGCAGTTCGGCCAGCACGTCGATGGCGGCGCGCACCGAGTCCGGGTTGGCGTTGTAGCTGTCGTCGATCACGGCAATGACGCGGCCCGCATGCTCCAGCCGCAACGCGCGCGACCGCCCGGCCACCGCGCGGAACGCGCTCAGCCCAGCCGCCATAGCCGCCACCGGCACGCCGGCAGCACTGGCACACGCCAGCGCAGCCAGGGCATTGCGCACGTTGTGACGGCCAGCCACATGCACGGTGGCCTGGACGTCGCCCGCCGGCGTGGCTGCGCGCAACTGCCAGTGGTCCACCGACCAGGCAGCGCTGCGCGTGAACACCTGGGCACCGGCAGATTGCTCTCCAAACAATAGCTGCCTGCACCCGTCAGCTGCCGATAACCAGAGGTTTTGATAGGTATCCCCTGCCGGGAACACCGCCGCGCCATCGGCCCGCAGGGCGCCGAACACGCTGCCGTTCTCCGCCGCCACGGCCTCCACCGAGGCCATGAATTCCTGGTGCTCGCGCTGCGCGTTGTTGACCAACGCCACCGTCGGCTCGGCGATGGCGGCCAGCTGCGCGATCTCGCCCGGATGGTTCATGCCGAGTTCCACCACGGCCGCGCGGTGCTCGGGCCGCAGGCGCAGCAGCGTCAGCGGCAGACCGATGTCGTTGTTGAAGTTGCCCTGCGTGGCCAACGAGCCATCGCCCTGCCAGGCGCGCAGGATGCTGGCGATCATTTGGGTGACCGTGGTCTTGCCATTGCTGCCGGTCACCGCGATCAACGGCAACTCGAACTGGCGGCGCCAGCCGTGCGCCAGCTCGCCGAGCGCACGGCGCACGTCGTCGACCAGGATTCCGGGCAGCCCGGCGGCCTCCAGCAAGCCGCGAGCGTCGCGCTGGCAGAGCGCCGCGACCGCGCCCTGCGTGCGCGCCTGCGCCAGGAACTGCGCCGCGTCGAAGCGCTCGCCCTTCAGCGCGACGAAGAGATCTCCCGGGCGCAGCGTGCGTGTGTCGCTGTGCACGCGCGCCACGGCGGTGGCGCTGTCGCCCACCACCTGTGCGCCAGTCAGCCAGCCGGCCGCCTGCGCCAGGGTCAGTTGCATGGCGCTCATGCCGCCATCTCCCGACCATCGCGCCGCGCTGCCAGCGCGGCGGCGGCCAGCGCCTGATCGGCCAGGGGGCGGCGCTCACCGGCGATTTCCTGGTAGTCCTCGTGCCCCTTGCCGGCCAGCAGCACCACATCGGCTGCTGCGGCGTGCGCCACGGCCCACGCGATGGCGCGGGCACGGTCGATATCCACGTGAGCTGGCTGGAACCCATCGAAACCTGCCTCGATGTCGCGCAGGATCGCGGCCGGGTCTTCCCAGCGCGGGTTGTCGCTGGTCAGCACGACGGCGTCGGCACGGTCTTGTGCCGCAAGGGCCATCAGCGGACGCTTGCCGGCGTCGCGGTTGCCGCCGCAGCCGAACACGCACCACAGGCGACCGCCGCGCGCGTCGGCCAGCGGGCGCAGCGCGGCCAACGCCTGCACCAGGGCATCGGGGGTATGCGCGTAGTCCACCACCACGACCGGCTCACCGGCCTGCGTCGCCCCCACGCGTTCCATGCGACCCGGCACGGCGGGCAAGCCGGCGCAGGCAGCCACGGCATCGGCCAGCGGCACGCCGAGCGCGCGCAATGCGCCCAGCACGCCGAGCAGGTTCGAGATGTTGTAGTCGCCGACCAGGGCCGTGGCCAGATGTTCCGAAGACGAGCCTTCCACGACATCGAAAGCCAGGCCGTCGGTGCCGTGCTGCACGCGCTCGGCGCGCAGCGCGGCGGCGCCGCACTGCGACACCGTCCAGACCGGCAGGCCGCGGGCGGCGACGCGTTCCACCAAGGCTTCGCCGTGCGGGTCGTCGATGTTGACCACCGCGGCCTTCAGCCCCGACCAGTCGAACAGCGCCGCCTTGGCGTCCCAGTAGGCCGCCATGCCACCGTGGTAGTCGAGATGGTCCTGCGTGAAGTTGGTGAACACCGCCACCTCGATGGCGGTCCCGGCCAGACGGTGCTCGACCAGACCGATGGAGGAGGCCTCCATCACGCAGGCCTTTACCCCGTCGTCCACGAAGCCGCGCAGGCGGCGCTGCAGCAGCACGGGATCCGGCGTGGTCAAGCCGTTGTATTCCACATGGGGCGGCACACCGATGCCTAGAGTACCCACCAGACCACACGGAGCAAGCGCCATGCGCTCCAGTCTGGATAGCGCCGCCGCCAGCCACCAGGCACTGGAGGTCTTGCCATTGGTGCCGGTGATGGCCACCACGCGCAGTTGCTGCGAGGGAGATTCGTAGTAGGCCTCGGCCACCAGACCGGTGGCAGCCTTCAGGCCCGGATAGGTGGCGACCTGGGGCGCGTCGAAACTGAACGCGTCGGCACCTTCGCGCTCCACCAATACCGCGGAAGCGCCCTGCGCCAGCGCGTCGCCGACGAAGCGGCGGCCGTCGGTGGCGGCACCGGGCCAGGCAATGAAGCCGTCGCCCACGCCCACAGCGCGGCTGTCGGTGGACAGCGCACCGCGCACGCGCGCGTGCAGCCAGGCGGCGGCCTCGCGCGGCGTGTCGAGCTGGGCGGGCGCGCTCAAAACGACTCCTCCACGTTGTTGTTGTTCACGATTTCGGGCTTGACCGCCATGTCCGGCTGCACGCCCATCAGGCGCAGGGTCTGCTGCACCACCTCGCTGAACACCGGGGCCGCCACGGCGCCACCGTAGAACTCGCCATTGCTCGGCTCGTCGACCATGACCGCGACGATGATGCGCGGTTTGTCGATCGGCGCCATGCCGGTGAACCAGGCGCGGTACTTGCCGCTGGCATAGCCCTTGCCCACCTGCTTGCGCGCCGTGCCGGACTTGCCGCCCACCGAATAGCCCACGGTCTGCGCGCGCTGGCCGGTGCCACCGGGGCCGGCGGCCATCTGCAGCATGTGGCGGATCTCGCGCGCCGTGGGCTCGGTGAACACCTTCACGCCGTGCACGGACGTGCCCTCCGGCACCTTGCGCAGCGTGGCCTGGATCACCTCGCCGTCGTGAGCGAAGGCGGTGTACGAATGCGCCATCTGGAACAGCGAGGCCGACAGGCCGTAGCCATAAGCCATGGTGGCTTGCTCCACCGGCTTCCAGCTCTTCCAGGGCCGCACCCGGCCGATGGCGGCGCCGGGGAACATGAGTTCGGGCTTCTGTCCGTAGCCGAGTGCCGTGTAGGTGTCCCACATCAGATGCGGCGTCAGGCGCTGGGCGATCTTCAGCGCGCCCACGTTGCTGGACTTCTGGATCACGCCCTCCACCGTGAGCGTGCCGTAGTTGTGGGTATCGCGGATGGTGAACTTGTCGAGCTGGTAACTGCCTGGCGAGGTGTTGATCAAGGTCTTGGGCGTCACCTTGCCAGCGTCCAGCGCCATGCCCACGGTGATGGGCTTCATGGTGGAGCCGGGCTCGAAGGTGTCGGTCAGCGCGCGGTTGCGCAGCTGCGGCCCCGACAGGTCGGCACGGTCGCCAGGGTCGTAGCTCGGGTAGTTGGCCATGGCCAGCACCTCGCCGGTCTGCGAATCGAGCACCACCACGCTGCCGGATTTGGCCTTGTGGGTGGTGACGGCGTCGCGCAGCTTCTGGTAGGCGAAGAACTGCACCTTGGAATCGATGGACAGCTGGATGTCCTGGCCGTCCACCGGCGGCACCTCGTCGCCGACCTCCTCGACCACGCGGCCGAGGCGGTCCTTGATGACGCGGCGCGAACCGGCGCGGCCGATCAGCGCCTTGTCGAAGGACAGCTCCGCCCCTTCGATGCCCTTGTTCTCGACGTTGGTGAAGCCCACCACGTGCGCGGCGGCCGCACCTTCCGGGTACTTGCGCTTGTATTCCCGGCGCTGGTAGATCCCCGCGATCTTCAGCTCGGCGATCTGCTTGGCCACCGGCTCGTCGACCTGGCGCTTGAGCCAGACGAAGTTCTTTTCCTCGTCCTTCAGCTTGGCGTTGAGGTCGGCCACGCTCATGTCCAGCAGCTTGGCCAGCTGGCGCCGTTTGGCGGGATCCTTGTCCACATCCTCCGGAATGGCCCAAATGCTGGGCGCCACCACGCTGGACGCCAGGATGAGACCGTTGCGGTCCAGGATGCGGCCGCGGCTGGCCGGCAAATCCAGCGTGCGGGCGAAGCGCACCTCGCCCTGGCGCTGGAAGAACGCGTTGTTGATGACCTGCACATAAACGGCGCGGCCGATCAGCCCCACGAACGCCAGCAGCAGCATGGCGACGATGAACTTGCTGCGCCACACGGGCGTGCGCGAAGCCAGCAGCGGGCTGGAGGTATAGCGCAGGCTCTTCATCGTGCAGCCTCCTGCGAAGCGGTGGCCACGGGCGCCTTGGCCGTCACGTATTCGGTGATGGCCGGCGTGGGCATGCGCATGCCCAGGCGCTGCTGGGCGATCTGCTCCACCCGCAGCGACGTCGCCTGCGCCTGCTTCTCCACCTCCAGGCTGGATTTCTCCACCTCCAGCCGGTGCGCCAGCACCGTGGCGCGATCGAGCTCGGTCACCAGCCGGCGCGACTCGTACTGCACGCGCACCAGGTAGATGGCCGTGACCAGCACCGCTGCCAGCAGCACGATGGACAGACGCGTCATGCCGGCACCCCGGTGCGTTCGGCCACGCGCAGGATGGCGCTGCGCGCGCGCGGGTTGGCCGCCACCTCGTCGGCGCCGGGCTTGATGCGGGCGATCTCGCGCAGCCGCGTGGGCGCGGGCGGCGCGAACGGCGCGCGGCGGTCCACCACCTCGCGCGCGTGGCGGGCGATGAACTGCTTGACGATGCGGTCTTCCAGCGAATGGAAGCTGATCACCGCCAGCCGGCCACCGGGCTGCAGCACGCTCAAGCTTGCCTCCAGGGCTTGTGGGAGCTCTTCAAGCTCGGCGTTGATGAAAATCCGAAAAGCCTGAAATGTGCGCGTTGCAGGGTTCTGGCCCGGCTCGCGGGTCTTGACCGCGCCAGCCACGAGTTCGGCCAGTTCGAGGGTGCCTGCAACCGGACCCCGTTGCGTTCGGCGAGCAACAAGCGCTTTTGCAATGGGGCCAGCAAACCGTTCTTCACCGAAGTCACGAATCACCTCCGCGATCTCGCGTTCGCCCGCGTGCGCCAGCCACTCGGCCACGCTCTGGCCGCGCGTGGGGTCCATGCGCATGTCCAGCGGGCCGTCGGCACGAAAAGAAAAACCCCGCGCGGGGTTGTCGATCTGGGGCGAACTGACGCCCAGATCGAGCAGCACCCCCGCCACCGATGCCGGCGGCAGCTCCGCCAGGGCGGTGAAGCTGGCGTGGCGCAATTCGAGCCGCGCATCGCCGATCGCCTCGGCCGCGGCAAGCGCTTCCGGATCCTTGTCGAACGCGATAAGACGGCCGGCCGGCGACAGGCGCTGCAAGATGGCACGCGAATGGCCGCCCCGCCCGAAGGTGCCGTCCACATAGATGCCGTCCGGCGAGGTGACGAGTTGCTCGATCGCCTCTGCCAGCAAGACCGTGGTGTGTTGCCATGCGCTCACCCGCCCGGGCCTTCAAAAGGAAAGTTCCTTGAACGCGTCGGGCGTTTCGCCCTGCATGGCTTCGGCTTCCTTGGCCTCGTAGGTCGCCTTGTCCCACAGCTCGAAGTGACGGCCCATGCCCATCAGGATCACCTCCCGCTCCAGGCCGGCGGCGGCGCGCAGCTCGGGCGATACCAGCACGCGGCCGGTGCCATCGAGCTCCACGTCCATCGCGTTGCCCAGGAAGATGCGCTTCCACCACTGGGCCGACATGGGCAGCTCGGCGATGCGTTCGCGGAATTTCTCCCACTCGGGGCGCGGGAACACCATCAGGCAGCCATGGGGGTGGCGCGTGACCGTGAGCTGGCCACCGCACACGGCCGTCAGGACATCACGATGCCGGGCCGGCACGGACAGCCGACCCTTGCCATCGAGATTGAGCGCCGACGCACCCTGAAACACCGTGGAGACCCCCAGAAGAAGGGACGACACGGCGCTTCTGGCCCGCCATCCCACAAAAATGCACTTTTTTGCACTGTAGCAGGTATTTCAAGCCGGGCAAGGCGCGAAGCACAAATTATTTCAATGAAATCAAGGCTTTAGCTGGTGTTTTGACCATTGTTTGTGTGCATTTTCACTTTCTGTGCAAGCACTTAGATGTGGTTCTGAAAGTGTCGGCTTACACTTGGCCGCGCAGGCAGGCCGAACAGCGCCTGCGTGGCGTGAACAGCCATACGCGGCTGGCCCCATCGGCCCAATGGAGCGCCAGCCCTTGCCAGTGTAGCGTGAGGCGCTCTACAAGATGTAGCGCGAGAGGTCTTCGTCCTGGCTCAGCGCAGAGAGGCGCTGGTCGACGTAAGCAGCGTCGATGGTCACCGTCTGGCCTTCCAGCCGGGTGGCGTCGAAACTGACCTCGTCGAGCAGGCGCTCCATCACCGTGGCCAGGCGGCGCGCGCCGATGTTCTCGGTCGATTCGTTGACCGCGCAGGCGATCTCGGCGAGTCGGGTGACCCCGCCATCGGCGAAGTCCAGCGTCACCCCCTCGGTCGCCAGCAGGGCCTGGTACTGGCGCACCAGCGAGGCGTCGGTCTGCGTGAGAATGGCCTTGAAGTCCTCGATGGACAGCGAGGACAGCTCCACACGGATCGGCAGGCGCCCCTGCAACTCGGGAATCAGGTCGCTCGGCCGGGACAGGTGGAACGCCCCCGAGGCGATGAACAGGATGTGGTCGGTGCGCACCATGCCGTACTTGGTGCTCACGGTGGTGCCCTCCACCAGCGGCAGCAGGTCGCGCTGCACGCCCTGGCGCGACACGTCGGCACTGCTGCCACCCTCCAGGCTGCGCGAGGCCACCTTGTCGATCTCGTCGATGAAAACGATGCCGTTCTGCTCCAGGTTCTTCAGCGCCTGGGCCCGCACCTCGTCCTCGTTGAGCAGCTTGCCGGCTTCCTCGTCCACCAGCAGCTTCATCGCCTCGCCGATCTTCACCCGCCGCAGCTTGCGCTTGCCGGAACCCAGGTTGCCGATCATGCTTTTCAGCTGCTCGGCCATCTCTTCCATGCCGGCGGGGCCCATGACCTCCAGCGCCGGCGCGGGCTGGGCCAGCTCGATCTCGATCTCCTTGTCGTCGAGCTGGCCTTCGCGCAGCTTCTTGCGGAAGGTCTGGCGCGCGGCGCCGTCGCCAGCGGCGCCGGCGGGGCTGCCGTCGGCATTGCGGGCCGAGGGAATCAGCACTTCCAGCACACGGTCTTCAGCCAGGTCCTCGGCACGCGTGCGGTGCTTCTTCATCTCCTGCTCGCGCGTCTGCTTGACGGCCATCTCGGCCAGGTCGCGGATGATCGAGTCGACATCCTTGCCCACGTAGCCCACTTCGGTGAACTTGGTGGCCTCCACCTTGATGAAAGGCGCATTCGCCAGCTGGGCCAGTCGGCGCGCGATCTCGGTCTTGCCCACGCCCGTGGGGCCGATCATCAGGATGTTCTTGGGCGTGATTTCCGGCCGCAGCTTTTCATCGACCTGCTGGCGGCGCCAGCGGTTGCGCAGGGCAATCGCCACGGCGCGCTTGGCATCCTTCTGGCCGACGATGTGGCGGTCGAGTTCGGAGACGATTTCCTGCGGGGTCATGGAGGACATCACGCCGTCCTTTTTTAAAAGAAACAAGGCTCTGGCCCTTGCATGACGGGCGCAGGCAGCTATTAATTCAGAAGCAAAACGGTGCCGGATGCGTCAAAGCGTCTCGACCGTGTGGTGCATGTTGGTGTAGATGCACAGCTCGCCGGCGATCTCCAGCGCCTTCTTCACCACCTGGTCGGCCGGCAGATCGGTGTGGTCGAGCAGCGCCTTGGCCGCTGCCTGCGCGTACGGCCCGCCGGAGCCGATGGCGACCAGGCCGTGCTCGGGCTCCAGCACATCGCCGTTGCCGGTGATGATGAGCGAGGCTTCCTGGTCGGCCACCGCCAGCATGGCCTCCAGGCGGCGCAGCACGCGGTCGGTGCGCCAGTCCTTGGTCAGCTCGATGGCGGCGCGGGTGAGGTGGCCCTGGTGCTTTTCCAGCTTGGCCTCGAAGCGCTCGAACAGCGTGAAGGCATCGGCCGTGGCACCGGCAAAACCCGCCAGCACCCTGCCGTGGTAGAGCTTGCGCACCTTGCGGGCCGAGCCCTTGACGACGATGTTGCCCAGCGTGACCTGACCGTCGCCGCCGATGGCAACCTGCCAGCCATCGGGTGTCTGGCGCCGCACGCTGACGATGGTGGTTCCGTGAAAGACGTCCATCCGGGCTAGATGCGGGCGGTCACGTCGAATACAAGCCCGCGTGCAGGCGCAGCGCGCCGGACAGCGTTGACAGCCCCTAGTCCTTGCGCACCACCACGCGGGCGGCTTCGTGGATGCCGATCACGCCGAAGAAGGCGCCCACCAGCCGGTTGACCTGCCGCAGGCTCACCTCGCGCTTGAGCGCCTTCTGCATGGTGACCCAGTTCAGCAGTGCCCCGGCAGCACCAAAGTCCATGCGCTCGAGCTGGCGGCAGTTGAGCTCGATCAGCTGCACGCTCGCCGCCCCGTCCGTAGCCACGCTCACCGGCTTCAGGGCCTTCTCCACATCGTCGGTGATCACGCCCACCAGCACGCCCTTGACGCGACCGTTCTCGGCTTCGAGCCTGGGGGCCGGGGGCGTCACGTCGGTCGGCGCGAAGCCCTGTCCGCCCTGCTGCGCCATGTCGTCTTGCGGCGGCGGCAGGGTCACGCCGGCGTCGTCAAGCCGGACGAACTGGTTCAGCGGGTCTTCCCAGGAGGGCGGCGACACCTCGTAGGTGACGCAGTAGTTCAGCGCCACCAGCTCGAACTCGTCCAGTTCGTTCATCACGCGCAGCAGCGCGAGCCGCGCACTCCACCATTGGGGATCGACGGAACGGTCGTCGGTGGGCGAATGCTCGGTCAGCAGCTGGAGCAGATGGTCGGCGCCGCGCAGGCCGTACTTGCCGCGGGTGTTGCCCCAGCGCCGCAGCGCCTCTACCAGGGCCGGCAGCGCGACGTCCTCGACAGACTTGAGGTTGCGCCAGTCGACGTGCCAGGGCGCGGGGTTGCGCTGCAGGCTGGCATTCAGCGCCGCCACCGACTGCAAGCCCAGCACCGATGGACAGATCCAATGCATGCGCACCGCTTCGCCCGGCGCCGGTGCCTGCACCGGCGCCAGCGACACCGGCCCGCTGGCCGGACCCGCATCCGGCCCCAGCGACCATTGCGGCGCCGAGCGGCCGAAGCGGCTGGCGAAATCGAACGCGGCCTCGTCGAACTTGGCCTGCTGCCCGCTGGCGCGGTACAGGTCGAACAGCGCCAGCCAGGTGTCGACGTGCTCACCGCGCGTGCCCTGGTCGCCCAGCAGCGCCAGCAGGGAGGCTTCTGCTCCCTCGGTGTCGCCGTTGGCGAAGCGGATGGCGGCTTCTTCGAGTTCCGGATCCAGGTTCTCGGCCGTGAGTACGTCGTCCGGCTCGGGCAGACCGGCTGCCGGCGGCAGGTCGGGCAGCATGGGCGGGACGGTGTCCATGGTGGCCGGATCCGGCGCCACGGCCCCGGGCATGGCGGCAGCCTCCGTGGGCGCGAACGCGAAGCCAGCGCCTTCCGCCGAGGGGTAAGGCGCCGCCACCGTCGTGCCAGCCGCACCCTGGCCGTACACCAGATCAGCGGGCAGCGTGGGCGCGTAGCTGTCGGCCGATGCGCCGGCCATGCCGGGAGGTGGCGCGGCATCTTCGGACAATGGTCGCGTCATCGCTGCCGTGGGAGCCCCCACGGCATCGCCCGGCTTGGGCTTGAACCAGGAGCCGGCCATCTGCGCCTCGATCTGGTCGATCTTCTCGATGGTGGCGGCGCGCTCGCCGGTATTGGCCGGCAGGCTGCTGGGATAGAAGGAGGGGCTCGCGGCGCCCTCCTGCGCGCTCAGCGCCTCGCGCCGACGCACCTTGCGCAGCATGTCGAACTCGCGGTTGCGCACGAAGTCGTTGCGGCGCTTGCGCTCGATCATCTCCTTGAGCGCCTGCCGCGAGGCTTCGTCGACGGCGTTGTCTTCCGGGCGATCGAGATCGGCCCAGTTGGTCGTCGGGTTCTTGACGAACTTGACGACCTTGGACAGCAAACCGCCCGGTACCGAATCCTTGCTCATGGGACCATTGTGCCTGCTGCGCGCGCTGACGTGTCAGTCGCCGAACATCTTCTGCTTGAGCTCGCGCCGCTGCTGCGCTTCCAGCGACAGCGTGGCGGTGGGGCGCGCCAGCAGGCGGCCCACGCCAATGGGCTCGCCGGTCTCGTCGCAGTAGCCATAGTCGCCGGCGTCGATGCGGGCGATGGACTGCTCGATCTTCTTCAGCAGCTTGCGCTCGCGGTCGCGCGTGCGCAGCTCCAGCGCATGCTCTTCCTCGATGGTGGCGCGGTCGGCCGGGTCGGGCACGACCACCGTGTCCTCGCGCAGGTTCTCGGTGGTCTGGCCGGCGTTGGCCAGGATGTCGTTCTTGAGTTGCACCAGCTTGTGGCGGAAGAACGCCATCTGCTTGTCGTTCATGTACTCGTCGTCCGGCATGGCGATGACTTCGGCGTCGCTCAGCTCGTCGGCGGTCTTCTTCTTCCAGTTGTTGGCCAACTTGGGGTCTTTCTTGATGGGCACCGGCACGGGCGCCACGGCAACAGCGGGCATGGGCAGTTCTTTCTTGGCTGTGGCGTGCGGCACGCTCGCAGCGGGTGGGGGTGAGGCCGCCGCCTTGGGCTTGGTGACCCCGGTGGCGGCGGATGGCGGCTTCTTGGCGGGAGCGGCCGCGGGAGCAGGCTTGCGCGCCGGTGCCTTGGCGGCAACGGCTTTCGCACCCGCGGGCCTGGCCGGAGCGGCTTTCTTGACTGCCGCCGTCTTGGCTGCCGACGCAGCGGCCGGCTTCTTCGCCGCCGGCTGCTTCTTCGTCGCGCCCTTTTCAGCCGCTTGTTTCACTAAAGTCTCCCGAACGGCCGGGCAGCTCCTTGCGCCGCCTGATCGCTCCTAGATGGTCCCCGGATGAAGCAGGGTCTTTTTCACCCGGGCAAGCCCTTCTTATAGACCTTCTTGGGCCAACCCGCCAGCGACACCGGGCCGCTGACACGGGCGGCGATTGTATCGGCTCCCGCCCGGCGGGCCGTACCTGCCGTGGCTGGACCCGGGCGCCGCAACCGTGACGAAGTTGCGATCAGGCCACATCGGGGCCGTGCACGCGCACCCGGCGGCTCAGCTGAGCGTCTGTTCCAGGCCCTGCTCCAGGATGTCGCGCGGCAGGTCGATGCCGATGAACACCATCTTGCTCACGCGCGGCTCGCCCTCCTTCCAGGCCGGGCCGAGGTCGCTGCCCATGAGCTGGTGCACGCCCTGGAAGATGACCTTGCGCTCGGTGCCCTTCATCCACAGCACGCCCTTGTAGCGCAGCATGCGCGGGCCATAGATGTTGACGATGGCGCCCAGGAAGTCTTCCAGCTTGGCCGGGTCGAACGCGCGCTCGGAGCGGAACACGAAGCTCTTGACGTCGTCGTCGTGGTGATGGTGGTAGGCGTGCCCGTGGCCGTGCTGGTGCGAAGGGTGGTCGCAGTGCTCGCCATGAGCATGGTCATGGTCGTGATGGTGGTCGTGCTCGTCCTCGGCCAGGAAATCCGGGTCGAGGTCGAGCTTGGCGTTCAGGTTGAAGCCACGCAGATCGAACACCTGCTGGATCGGCACTTCGCCGAAATGCACCACCTGCTGCGGCGCGCGCGGGTTCATGTGCTTGAGGCGGTGCTGCAGCGCCTCAAGCTCGTCGGCCGTGACCAGATCGGCCTTGCTGATGAAGATCTGGTCGGCAAAGCCCACCTGGCGTTGCGCCTCCACACGGTCGTTCAGCTGCTGGGCGGCGTGCTTGGCGTCCACCAGCGTGACGATGGCGTCCAGCAGATAGGCCTCGGCGATCTCGTCGTCCATGAAAAAGGTCTGCGCCACCGGGCCCGGGTCGGCAAGGCCGGTGGTTTCGATCACCACGCGCTCGAAATCCAGCTCGCCCTTGCGCTTCTTGGCCGCCAGGTCGGCCAGCGTGGCGCGCAGGTCTTCGCGGATGGTGCAGCAGATGCAGCCGTTGCTCATCTGGATGATCTGCTCCTTGGCGTCGGTGACCAGGATGTCGTTGTCGATGTTCTCCTCGCCGAACTCGTTCTCGATCACGGCGATCTTCTGTCCGTGCGCCTCGGTCAGCAGGCGCTTGAGCAGCGTGGTCTTGCCGGAGCCGAGAAAGCCCGTGAGGATGGTGGCGGGGATGAGGGACATGGCAGGCGGTAGCGCGTTTCCTTGGCGGAGTGCGCGGATGGGTTGGCTACGGGGGAAACGAGCAGTGTAGTGGCTCGGGCGACCCCGCGCAGGCGGCAGCGACCTGCCCTTGCGGGCTTCAGGATTGCTATTTCAACGATAGCTGCCTGCGACCGTCAAAATTGGGCTGGAGCCACATTTTCCTTATGAATCTTCAGACGCCGGCAGATCCGGCTTGCGCAGCACCACCAGGCCCTTGAGGTACTCGCCTTCCGGGAAGGCCAGGGTCATGGGGTGGTCGGGCGCGGCGCCCAGGCGCTCGGTGATGTAGGCGTCCACCTGCGCGTCGGTGCCGGCGGAGGCGACGATCTTGTGGAACAGGTCGGCGCTCACGCCGCCCGAGCACGAGAAGGTGAACAGCTCGCCGCCCGGCGCCAGCAGCTTCAGCGCCAGCCGGTTGATGTCCTTGTAGGCGCGGGCGGCGCGCTCGGCGTGGGCCGCGGTGGGCGCCAGCTTGGGCGGGTCGAGCACGATGGCGTCGAAACGCTCGCCGGCGTCCAGAAAGCCGCGCAGCGCGGCGTTGACATCGGCGTCCATGAAGCAAGCCTGGGCCGCATCGAAGCCGTTTTCCGCCAGGTTGCCGCGCGCCAACTCCAGCGCGGCGGCGGAGGAATCGATGGAGGTCACCTCGCCCGCCGCCCCGGCCGCGCGCAGCCCGGCCAGCGCCGCCACCGTGAAGCCGCCGCTGTAGCAGTAGCAGTTGAGCACCCGGCCGTAGCGGCGCGCCTGCGCGCGGGCGGCAAAGCGCGCCCGGTTGTCGCGCTGGTCCAGGTAGAAGCCGGTCTTGTGGCCGTGGGCGATGTCCAGCCGCAGGCGCCAGCCGTGCTCGCGGATCGTCAGCGCCGTCGGCCCGTCGCCGCGCAGCCAGCCGGTGGCCTCGGGCAGGCCTTCGAGCTGGCGCACGCCGGCGTCGGAGCGCTCGTACAGGCGGGTGAGCCCCGTGAGCCGCAGCAGCGCGTCGGCGATCACAGGCTTGAAGCGCTCGACCCCGGCGCTGCCGAACTGCGCCACCAGCGTGTCGCCGTAGCGGTCGACGATCAGGCCGGGCAGGCCGTCGGCTTCGCCATGGACCAGGCGGCGGCCATCGCTTTCAATGTCAAAAAGGTCTCTGGCCCTTATGGAGCGGGCGCAGGCAGCTCCCATAAAGTGAGCATCGATGCGCTGTGCCTCGTCGAAGCTCCACGCCCGCACGCGGATACGCGAGGCCGGGCTGAATGCGCCCCAGGCCAGGAAATCGCCGTTGCTGGACACCACGCGCACCGTCTCGCCGGCATCGCCGCCGCCCTTGGCGATGGCCGATTCGAACACCCAGGGATGGCGCCGCAGCAGCGAGCGCTCGCGGCCAGGATGCAGTCGGACAGTTTTCATGGGCCGGATTGTGCCGCGCCGCCGCCGCCCGGTGCCTGGGCAGCCTCCTGACGCATATGCGCCGCCAGCCCTGCTTCGGGGAAACCCTTAATTTGATACAAAAGCTTGCTTTTATATTGGTCCGGCCTACACTTTTCGGTATCGGAAAGTTTCGGAAATAGACCATGCCAAAGCCGCTTACTGCTCTGCTGCTTGCCATCGCGGCCACGCTTCCCTTGGCGGCCCAGGCGCGCAACTACATGTTTGGCGTGAGCGAGGGTACGTCTGGCGGTACCGACCACGCCCGCGTGGTGCTCAAGTACGGCGGCCTGGCCGCGGCCCTGGAAAAGGCGCTGGGCGACGGCCACCAGGTCAACGTGGTCTTCGTGCGCGAGTTCGCCCAGCTGGAGGAAGGCATGAAATCCGGCCGGCTTGACCTGGCCATGGCCCGGCCCAGCGACTACCCGGCGCGCGGCCTGCGCGACTACGGCTACCGCTACGTGGCCAGCGCCAGGCCCGACGGCCAGTGCCTGATCGTGGTCGGCAAGGACTCCCCCATCAAGACCCTGGCCGACATCAAGGGCCAGAAGATCGTGATGCCGGAGAAAGTGGCCTACATGACCAAGTTCTGCACCGCCGAGCTGCGCAATCAGGGCATCGACCTCGCCAGGGAAGACGTGAATTACGTGCGCGAACAGGAAGCGGTGACCTTCTACGTGGACAACGGCTTCGCCAAGGTGGGGGCCATCGCGTCCTACTCGGGCGCGGCACGCAAGTGGGTCAAGGCCGGCGGCACGATCCTGCACAAGAGCGTGACGCAGCCCTATTTCCCGCTGGTGGCTGGCAAGGTGTTCAGCAGCGAGCAGATCGGTGCCATGCAGAAAGCGTTGCTGGCGCTGCCGAACTCAGCCGAAGGGCAGGAAGTGCTCAAGTCCATCGGCATCCAGGGCTTCGACACCGGTACCGAGGCCAAGCTGCGCCAGCTGCTCGACTGGCTCGGCTGCAAGGACGGCGCCTGCGCCGCCGGCAAGCAGCCTTGAGGCCGGCCAGCTGACTGCGAAAACCTAGCCCTTGCGCCGCGCGCGCGGGTGCGCGGCGTCGTAGGCCTGCGCCAGATGCTGGAAGTCCAGCCGGGTGTAGACCTGCGTGGTGGTGATGTTGGCGTGGCCGAGCAGCTCCTGCACCGCGCGCAGGTCGCCGCTCGACTGCAGCACGTGGCTGGCGAAGGAGTGGCGCAGCATGTGCGGGTGCACCGGCGCCGCCAGCCCGGCCAGCCGGCTGCGGCGGCGCAGGCGCTCCCAGATGGCATGGGCGCCTAAACGCGTGCCGCGTTGGCCCAGGAACAGGGCCGCCTCGTGACCCAGGGCCGCCGGCCGTTCGCCGCGCACGGCCAGCCAGCGCTCCAGCGCCTGCACGGCCTGCGCGCCCAGCGGCACGGTGCGGCGCTTGCCGCCCTTGCCCTGAACCTGGGCCTCGGTACCCGCTAGGTCGACCCAGCCGCGGCCAGCCCGGAGCGCGGCGTCGCTGGCGGCCACGTCCAGCCCCACCACCTCGCCCACGCGCAGGCCGCTGCCATAAAGCAGCTCCACCAGGGCTGCGTCGCGCGCCTCCAGCCAGGGGTCATCATCAGCTTCCACGTGCTCAGCCAGCCGCACCGCATCGTCCACCGACAGCGCCTTGGGCAGCGGTCGCGGCTGCCTGGGCGCCCGCACGTCCTGCACCGGGTTGGCGGCGATCAGCCCTTCGCGCCCCAGCCAGGCGTAGAAGCCCCGCCAGCCCGACAGGATGAGCGCAATGCCCCGACCGCTGCGCCCGCCCGCGTGCATGCGCGCCACCCAGCGCCGCACGTGCGCCGGCTGCACCTGCCGCAACGGCGTGCCAGCCTCCACGGCGAAGGCGGCCAGCTTCTGCAGATCGAGCTCGTACAGCGTGACGGTGCGGGCCGCCAGGCGCTTCTCGTGCCGCACGTGCTCCAGGTAGCGCGCTACCAGCGCCGCGTCGGCGGAGTCCAGCGGTTGGGTATCGGGTGCGTTCATGCTACTTAAATAGTAGCACATGGCGCAGTTCTCGCAAGGGCTGACTGCGACTTTCAATGCAAAGTTTCGCCCCGGACATCACGCGTTGCGCCGATGGTGAATCCGAGGGCCGCGGAGCCGGCCATGCCAGCGAACGCAGTGCTCGGGCTTGTGCCGAGCACTGGCGTTGCCCCCTTACGAACTAAAAAAGGGGCTGAGGCCTGCGGCTCCAGGTCTGCCTGCGCACACCTGGACAGGCGGAAGAGCCGCCGCCTCTGGCGGCGAGTGCGCGGCGCGCCCGCGACTCAGGGACTGTGCTGTCAATCCCTCACGCGGGAGAGCGCCGCCGCAGCCAGCTCGCCGATGCGCTCCAGGAAATCGGTGGCCATGCCGGCCTGGTAGCGCTGGCTGTCGGGCGAGGCCAGCACCAGCAGGCCGAAGGCCGCCTCCTGGGGTGCGGCGCGCAGCGGCAGCAGGGCCAGCGACTGCACGCGCTCGGGCTCCTCCAGCCAGTGCAGCACATCGAAGCCGGAGTTCACGCCACAGTACGGCGCGCTGAGCGAGCTGGCCAGGCTGCGCGCGTCTTCCGAGGCGCCCTGGGCGAACGGCTCCTGTGCATACACCTCGGCCACGTCCCATAGCTTGAGCGCCGCCTGAGGCACCGCAAACTGGCTCTGCAGCCCGGCCAGCAGCGCGGCCGGCAGATCCACCGGGCGGCCGACCAGAAACATCTGGCGCGCCCAGCGCTGCACCTTGTCGGCGATCAGCATGTTCTCGTTGCCGTGGCGCATCATCTCCATGAGCCGCAGCTCGAGCAGCTTGATCTTCTCGCGCAGCATCTCGGCCTGGCGCTCCTGCAGGCTCACCGCGCGGCCGCCGTGCGGGCTGGTGAGCTGCACGGCGCTCAGCAGTTCGGCGTGGCGCTCGAAAAAATCCGGCGTGTGGATCAGGAACTGGGCGATGTCGTCTTCGGTGATGGGGTTCATGGCCTCGGAAGTCATGGGAGTTGCGGTACCTCGATCTCGCCGGTGAACACGGTGGTGGCGGGGCCGATCATCAGCACCGGGTCGCGTTCGCCGCCGGCCCAGGCGATGGTGAGCCGGCCGCCGCGCGTGTCCACGTCGACGCGCGGGTCGAGCCGGCCCAGGCGGATGCCGGCCACCACGGCGGCGCAGGCGCCGGTGCCGCAGGCCAGGGTCTCGCCGGCACCGCGCTCGTACACGCGCAGGCGCACGTGGCCACGGCCGACGATCTGCATGAAACCCGCGTTGACGCGGTTGGGGAAGGCCGGGTGGCGCTCGATCAGCGGGCCCTGCGTGGCGACCGGCGCGGTGTCCACGTCGGCCACGATCTGCACCGCATGCGGGTTGCCCATCGACAGCACCGCCACATTGGCGATGGCAGCCTGCGCCGTGTTGACGTAGGCAAAGCCCTTGTTGTCTTCCAGCGGCAGGGGCCAGACCTGCCAGTGGCCGTCGGGCACCGGCTCCAGCTCGCGCGGGTCGAAGGGCACCTGCTCCAGCGCGAACACCGGCGCGCCCATGTCCACCGTCACGCGGCCGTCGGCACCTTCGGTGAGCTCGAGCACGCCGTTCTTCACCTTCACGCGCACGCTGCGCTTGGCTGTCAGCCCGCGCTCGCGCACAAAGCGCACGAAACAGCGCGCGCCGTTGCCGCAGTGCTCCACCTCGCCGCCATCGCCGCCGTTGTGGATCACATATTCGAAATCCACGTCTGGCGTGGGCGCGGCGCGCACGCCGAGGATCTGGTCGGCACCGACGCCGAAGTGCCGGTCGCCCAGGAAACGGTACTGCGCCGCCGTCAGGCCCAGCGGGCCGGCGGTTTCGTCGAGCACCACGAAATCGTTGCCCGCGCCCTGCATCTTGGTGAACGGAATGCGCATGCGCGGATTATCCCTTTATCCTCACAGCTCACCTGAAACCAAGAGGAGACCGCCGCCATGCGCATTCCCGACTGGAGCAACGAGCAGAAACCCCAGCCCAAGGACCTGGTGGACGCCATCCTGGCGCGCCGCGGCGGCGCGCTGCTGAACCTGGACAAGGCCCTGCTCTGGAGCGAGCCCCTGGCGCGCGGCTGGAACGTGTACCTGAAGGCCGTGCGCACCGGGCTGCCCACCAGCCGCAAGCTGCGCGAGCTGGGCATCTGCACCGTGGCCCTGCTCACCGGCGCCAGCTACGAGTACCACCACCACGCACCCGACTTCCTGGCCGCCGGCGGCAGCCAGGCCGAGCTGGACGCCCTGCAGCGGCTGGTGCAAGCCGGCGAACCGCGCACCAGCGCAGCCAACCCGGCGCTCGACGTGCTCGAGCAGCTGGTGGTGCGCTACGCCGCCCAGATGACGCTCGACGTGCGCGTGGAAGATGCCCTCTTCGACGCCCTGCGCCAGCACCTCGACACCACGCAGCTGGTCGAGCTCACCAGCGCCATCGCCACCTACAACATGGTGGCGCGCTTCCTAGTGGCACTGGGGGTGACACCGGAAGATTGAGCCAGCCGCCGGCATCCAGCCCGCTTGCAACATTTCTATTATTCAACGACAATTGAAATATGGAACAGGATCAAGCCGTTCAAGTGCTGGGATCGCTTGCCTCCGGGCCGCGACTGGACATCTACCGCCTGCTGGTCCGGCAGGGGCTGGCTGGCCTGGTGGCCGGTGAAATCGGCGCTGCGCTGGGCGTGCCGCCGACCAACCTCTCGTTCCACCTCAAGGCGCTGGTGCACGCCGGTTTGCTCACCGTGACGGCCGAAGGCCGCTACCAGCGGTACCGCGCCAACATGGCGCTGATGCTCGATGTGGTGGCCTACCTGACGGAGGAATGCTGCGCCGGGCACCCCGAGCAGTGCGCGGAGATCCGCGCCACCTCGCATTGCCCGCCGGCCATGCTGCCGAGCCTTTCGCGCGTGCCGACCGCTTGAGCGGCTTTTTCTTCGCCCTATATTTCAAGAATTTTTGAAATATGAAAATGACAACGAGCCCTGCGCTCTTGCTCGTGCTGGCCGGGACATGGCGCCAGCCTGCTGCGCGCGCGTGGGCAGCCGCAACTAACCCGAGTCGCACGGGGGCCCCCTGATGGCAATCTTCCAGTGGCTCAACAACCAGTTGCTGCGCATGGACTGGCTCTCGGCGTCCGTGCGGGGGCTGATGGAAGCGCTGGGCATCGATGTGGGCACGCGCCTGGGCGGCAGCCTGCACTTCTTCATCTACGACGTCATCAAGATCTTCATCCTGCTGGGCGTGCTGATCTTCGCCATCTCGTACGTGCAAAGCCACTTCCCGCCAGAGCGCACGCGTGCCATCGTGGGGCGCTTCCGCGGCCTGCCCGCCAATACGCTGGCCGCGCTGCTGGGCACCGTGACGCCGTTCTGCTCGTGCTCGTCCATTCCGCTGTTCATCGGCTTCGTCGGTGCGGGCCTGCCGCTCGGGGTCACGTTCTCGTTCCTGATCTCGTCGCCACTGGTGGACCTGGCTTCGGTCATCCTGCTGGCGAGCATCTTCAACTGGCCGATCGCCATCGCCTACGTCGCGGTGGGTGTGGTTCTGGCCGTGGTGGGCGGCACGTTGATCGAGCGCGCCGGCCTGCAACGCCATATCGAGCCTTTCGTGCTGGACAACCCCATCGCCGACGTCCCCCAGGCCGAGCTGACCCGGGCCGAACGCCTGGCCTACGCGCGTGAGCAGGTGGTCGATGTGTTCGGCCGCGTATGGGCCTACGTGCTGGTCGGCGTGGCCATCGGGGCACTCATCCACAACTGGATTCCCCAGCAGGTGATCGCCGCGCTGCTGGGCTCCGACAAGCTGTGGGCCGTTCCGTTGGCCACGGTGGTGGGCATTCCCATGTATGCCGACATCTTCGGCACGCTGCCGATTGCCGAAGCACTGGTGGCGCGCGGCGTGGGCCTGGGCACGGTGCTGGCTTTCATGATGGCGGTCACGGCGCTGTCGGTGCCCTCGCTCATCCTGCTCAGGCAGGTGGTCCGGCCGCCGCTGCTGGCGGTGTTCGTCGGCATCGTGACGCTGGGGATCGTGGCCATCGGCTACCTGTTCAATGCATTCGCTTATCTGTTGGTTTGAAAGGACGCTGCAATGAAGATCGAAATCCTGGGTTCCGGATGCAAGCGCTGCATCCAGCTTGGCGAAAACGCGGAAGCCGCGCTGGCGGCCGCCGGCAAATCCGCCGAGGTGGTCAAGGTCACCAACCCCGTCGAGATCGCCAGGCGCGGCGTGATGAGCACGCCCGGTCTGGCCATCGACGGCAAGCTGGTCTCCACCGGCCGCGTGCTGGCGGCGGATGAGATTGGCCGGCTGCTGCCATGACCTCGGTCGCGATACGGCAACATGCCTCCACACCGGATCACCTTGCCATGGCTGGCCAGCCCCTCCGTGTGCTGTTCCTCTGCACCCACAACTCGGCACGCAGCGTCCTCGCCGAAGCGCTGCTGAACCATATCGGCGCTGGCCGCTTCCAGGCATACAGTGCCGGCAGCCACCCGGGCACGCAACCCAACCCGCTGGCGCTGCAGGTGCTGCAACGGGCCGGCATCTCGACCGAGGGATTGCACAGCAAGAGCTGGGACGCGTTCGGCGGCCCCGATGCGCCGCACATGGACCTGGTGATCACCGTGTGCGACAACGCCGCCGGCGAGGTGTGCCCCTGGTGGCCTGGCCAGCCGGCCACGGCGCACTGGGGCTATGCCGACCCGTCCGCGGTGCAAGGCACGGAGGAGCAGCGGCGAGAAGCCTTCCGGCAGACCCTGCTGGCCATCAAGCGGCGGCTGGAACTGCTGGCTGCGCTGCCGCCGGAAAAACTCGCCCGGACGATGCTGCAGGACAGCGCGCAGGCACTGGCCAACCAGTGAAGGCGACCACCTCAAGGACTACCAAATTCATAGCTGCCTGCGCCCTCCACGCAAGGGCCAGGTGCCAATTTCATCATGAACATCTTCGAACGCTACCTGACGCTCTGGGTGGCCCTGTGCATCGTTGCCGGGGTGCTGCTCGGTCAGGCGTTTCCGTCCGCCTTCCAGGCCGTCAGCCGGCTCGAAGTGGCGCGCGTCAACCTGCCGGTGGGCGCGCTGATCTGGGTGATGATCATCCCGATGCTGGTCAAGGTGGACTTCGGCGCGCTGGGCCAGGTGCGCCGCCACGTGCGCGGCATCGGTGTGACGCTGTTCGTCAACTGGCTGGTCAAGCCGTTCTCGATGGCGCTGCTGGGCTGGCTGTTCATCCGGCACCTGTTCGCGCCCTGGCTGCCGCCTGAGCAGATCGACAGCTACATCGCCGGGCTGATCCTGTTGGCCGCGGCGCCGTGCACGGCCATGGTGTTCGTGTGGAGCCGGCTGACCGGCGGCGACCCGCTGTTCACGCTGAGCCAGGTGGCGCTGAACGACACCATCATGGTGCTGGCCTTCGCGCCGCTGGTCGCGCTGCTGCTGGGCGTGGCCTCGATCAGCGTGCCATGGGCCACGCTGGCGACGTCGGTGCTGCTCTACATCGTGGTGCCGCTCGCCATCGCCCAGTTCTGGCGGCGCGCGCTGCTGGCGCGCGGCCCGCAGGCGCTGGAGGCGGCCATGGCGCGCATCGGCCCGTGGTCGATGGCGGCGCTGCTGGCCACGCTGGTGCTGCTGTTCGCCTTTCAGGGTGAGCAGATTCTGAAGCAGCCACTGGTGATTGCCCTGCTGGCGGTGCCGATCCTGATCCAGGTGCTGTTCAACTCGGCGCTGGCCTACGGCCTCAACCGCGCGCTGGGCGAGGCGCACGACGTGGCCTGCCCGTCGGCACTGATCGGCGCCAGCAACTTCTTCGAGCTGGCGGTGGCGGCGGCGATCTCGCTGTTCGGACTGCACTCCGGGGCCGCGCTGGCCACCGTGGTGGGCGTGCTGATCGAAGTGCCGGTGATGCTGCTGGTGGTGCGCATCGTCAACCGCTCTCGCGGCTGGTACGAAAGCGGCGCGCAGGCCGCCCGGGCGGGCGCCTAAGCCTGCCCGAACAGCCCGCCCGCCCCCTGCGGCGCCGACAGCCCCAGATGCCGGTACGCCGCCAGCGTGGCCACCCGGCCGCGGGGGGTGCGCTGCAGGAAGCCTTGCTGGATCAGGTAGGGCTCGATCACGTCCTCGATGGTGCCGGCTTCCTCGCCGATGCTGGCGGCGATGTTGTCCAGCCCCACCGGGCCGCCGTCGAAGCGATGGATCACCGCCTCCAGCAGCTTGCGGTCCATCACGTCGAAACCTTCCGGATCCACGTCGAGCAGCGCCAGCGCGGCGTGGGCGATGGCCTGGGTGATGCGGCCCTCGCCCTTCACGTCGGCGAAATCGCGCACGCGGCGCAGCAGGCGGTTGGCGATGCGCGGCGTGCCGCGGCTGCGGCGGGCGATCTCGAAAGCGCCTTCGGCATCAGTGGGCACATTCAGCAGCCCGGCGCTGCGGGTGACGATGCGCGCCAGTTCCTCGGGCGTGTAGAACTCCAGCCGCGCCACGATGCCGAAGCGGTCGCGCAGCGGGTTGGTCAGCATGCCGGCGCGCGTGGTGGCGCCCACCAGCGTGAACGGCTGCAGATCGAGCTTGATCGAGCGCGCCGCCGGGCCCTCGCCGATCATGATGTCGATCTGGTAGTCCTCCAGCGCCGGGTAGAGGATCTCCTCCACCACCGGGCTGAGGCGGTGGATCTCGTCGATGAACAGGACGTCGTTGGCCTCGAGGTTGGTCAGCAGCGCCGCCAGGTCCTTGGGCTTTTCCAGCACCGGCCCGCTGGTCTGGCGCAGGTTCACGCCCAACTCGGCCGCGATGATGTGGCTGAGCGTGGTCTTGCCAAGCCCGGGCGGGCCGAACAGCAGCACGTGGTCCAGCGCCTCGCCGCGCTTGCGTGCCGCGCCGATGAAGATCTCCAGCTGCTCGCGCGCCTTGGCCTGGCCGACGTACTCCTCCAGCTGTTTGGGCCGCAGGGCGCGCTCCAGCGCCTCCTCGCGTGCCGAGGCCGCGGCCGCGGACACCACGCGCGGCGCGGGCTCGCCTGGCGGCAGCGCGAAGTCGTCGGTGTGGATGGTCAAACGCTCTCCTGGGTGGTGCAGACGACACGACCCTCGGCCGGCACCGTCATGGTTGGGCCCAAGTGTAGAACCCGATGCCTTCATAGTTGAAATCGGGCAGCGTGGCGATCACGTAATCGCGCTCGCTGGCGCTGAGGGTATAGAAATGGGCACCGCGCAACGAACTGTAGAAGCGGTACAGCGGGCTGGCGTCGTTGCCCGCCCCGGTCTGGGCGTACCAAGTCGGCCCCTCGTAGTGGAAGTCGGGCAGCGTCGCGATCACGTAGTCGCGTTCGGCGGGGTTGATGGTGTAGAAGTGCACCCGTGTCCGGGTGTTGTAGAAGCGGTAGACCGCCGACGTTCCGGGCGTGGCGCTGTTGTAGGCGTAGTAAGCCGCACCTTCATAGCTGTAAGTGGGGTAGTTGGCGATGACGTAGTCGCGTTCCAGCTGGTTGTTGGTGTAGAAGTGGGCGGCGGTGACGCTGTTGTAGAAGCGGTAAACGGGCGAGCGCGTGCCCGTGGCCGCGCCAGTCGGGCTGAGCCACTGGTACAGGCCGTTGGCGTAGGCTAGGTCCAGGCGCCCATAAAAGTCTTCACCACCGGGGTTGCTGCAACTTGACGTGCCTCCCGAGAGCTGGCCGATGACCTTGCCGCTGCTTGAAAACAGCGCCCCACCGCTGCTACCCGGCTCGGTCACTCCCCGCGACCAGGTGACGATGAGGTGCGAGGCCGACCCAACCGGAGCATCCAGGCAGTAGGTGCCTGTGCAGGCTGCATAGCCCGGCATGGTGCCCGCGCTGTATTTCTGCCAGCCGCCGTCGGGGTGGTGGACGGAAAACACGCTGGCGCCAGGGGTGACGGGCGCCTCGGCGTTCCAGCCGGCAAAAATCGCGCCGGATGGCGGACCGCCGTTGAGGCGCATGAGCGAGGTATCGGTGCCGCTGCTGTTCCACAGCAGCTGCGCACCGCCGCTGACGCGCTGCATGTCGCCGGCCTGGGTCTGGCTGTTGCAGCTTGACGAGCGGTAGTTCCAGTAGGTTTCCAGCGACGAGGCTACCGATTGGCGGGATATGCAGTGGTTGGCGCTTAGCAGATAAGGCGTGTAGTCGACCTTGGTGTTGTTCAGCAGGGTGCCCGTGCAGGCGTAAGCGTAAAGGCCATCCA
>ERZ795053.1784-NODE-1784-length-26823-cov-5.130790_pt1 | contig 26823 bp, 27 predicted proteins | sample MGYA00375137_ERZ795053 | MGnify/ENA primary metagenome ERZ795053 (study PRJEB30182, sample SAMN05720284) | activated sludge metagenome | isolation source: Anaerobic digester | place: Hong Kong | collected 2014-12-17 ...
AGATGCGTGACGTGCAGAAAACGAATCGAACTCATTGAATCAATCAGCAAACCGGGTATACTGTACTCGGTTTTTCTGCTATAATTCCCTTGATATAATACCTCTAACAACACGATTTAGCGAGGTCGAAGGAGTCGAATGTGGCCCAGCGGGATATATACCACAATACAGTGATAACGGCGCTCGTCAAGGATGGTTGGCAAATCACTGATGATCCATTGGTTCTCAAATGGGGGCAGAAGGATTTGTACATTGATCTTGGTGCGGAGGAGTTGGTTGCCGCAGAGAAACCAGGACGACAAATTGCCGTTGAGATTAAAAGCTTCGTTGGCCCATCCGAAGTTGAAGATTTGAAAAACGCGCTTGGCGCTAACATTCTGTATCACGATATTCTTGCCAAGGCGCAACCGCAACGTGCTTTATATTTGGCAATACGCGAAGAGGTATACTATGCTCTCTTTGAAGAACCCATCGGCAGCATCCTTTTGGAAAACCAGCGTGTACAGTTGCTGATCTTTAACCCAGAGCAGGAGGTGATTGTCAAATGGATCGAATAAATCATTACCAACAACTCGTTGAGCAAGTATTGACGCAATATCTTGAACTCCATTATGCAAACGCTGATATCCACAACGAGCCAATCTTTAACCGTGAGGCGGGTCAGTATGTAGTCATGTCTAGCGGTTGGCAAGGTGCAAGACGAATTCACGGTTGCTTATTGCACCTAAAAATTCAAGATGGCAAGATATGGATTGAGCGGGATGGAACAGAAGGCGGTATTGCCAACGAGCTTCTCGCCGTCGGTGTTCCACAAGATGCTATCGTTCTAGGCTTCTATAGCCGTGCTGCTCGTCAACATACTGACTTTGCAGTTGCGTAACCGGAAAGAACACCCCCGCCGAACATCCATTGCAGTTGACCCCAGGAACTGCGCGTTTTCGGCGTTCTTCGCCCGCTTGGGAAGCGGTTGGTTCAGGACGTTGCCGGCCACGAATCCTGGGGCAACTGAATGTGGCGTTGGACTCAGAAACAAATGTACAGGATACCGAAAGAACTAGACTTGTCCTGCGTCGTGGGCGAAGCCACGACGCAGGTTTGTGTTGGCCAGTTTGACATCCAGTTCACGTTCGGGAATGTGAACTTTGCCGTCCAGTCTCCGGTCTCCCTGTTTCGTGACGGAAACCGAGTGGCCCACTGGGAGGAAGGTCGGTGGCCCGAGCCTGAATTCTACAACATCATGAATACCAACGTCACCCGATGCGAGATTGTGAACGACAGGTTGATTGCCATCGAGTTTGAGAATGGGATCGAGATGCATCTCGAAGACAATTCCGATCAGTATGAGAGCATGCAGATCAAGTTCAAAGATAACCCATCGTCGTGGATAATAATATAGGGAGTCCAACAAGGCCCTCCACTTTACGTCGCTAGACGCGCCGAAAGTGAGGGCAGACGTTAAACAAGAAGAGGACAAGAACAAAAACATCGATGAACTCACAGCTATCTTTCGAAGTACGGGAAGCAATCGTGTCAGTATGCGGCAAAATATTCTGGTACAAAGACCCGTTTCGCGCCTTTCTGATTTCAACGTGTGGCGTTCCTACAGATTTGTATGATCGGTATTCTGACGAATCAAAGTTCAAGATCGCTCGGAACATCCTTTCAGACCTCGATAGAATGGGTGACGATGGTTTTCTAATTGAACGAAAAATCGTTACGGAGCTGTGCAAGTTAAGAAACATCCCTGATGACAATGTACCTGATAGAAAGGCTGCAATAGAAGCCCTGCGATGGTTAAAGAAGTTGGCGGCAGAACAGAAGTTGGTCGCGGAAAAAGAGCAAAGTGAATCTGAAGCAAAGGTAAATGAAGCGCGTCGAAGACAACTTGCATTGGCAGCCCGCGCCCAAAGAATGGAACAACTTCGCTCTGAATTTGCGGCTATGTCAATGGCAACAACTGTCGAGGAGGTTCAGCGTCGAGGTTACGATTTAGAAGAACTGCTTGCCCAACTGTTCGAGGCACACGAAATAAATTATCGTCGCCCGTATAGGGTAAAAAATGAGCAGATTGATGGCTATTTTGGGTACAAGGGTTTTGACTATTTAGTGGAGGCCAAATGGCGCTCTTCTTCCCCAACCGAATCTGATTTAGCGGCATTGAAGAGAAAAGTTGATAAGAAACTGACGAGTACGAGGGGTTTGTTCTTTTCAATGGCAGGATTTAGGCAAGAGGTCGTTTTTGAATTCACGAGAGGTATGAGTTCGAACATTATATTGATGGACGGCTCTGACTTGATACTTATTCTCGAAGGACATGTATCACTGCTCGATGGCCTAGAGCTAAAAATTCAGAAAGCAGCCCAAGAAGGCATTATATTTTTCCCGTTGTCACAAAGGTTCAGTATGTAGCAAATAAAACATGTCTAACATTCCGTCAAGCTGACGCTGGCGCGATGCCTCGGACGGCTTGCATTTTGGTGATTGGCAACGGCGTTGGAAACCCGCGCCAGCGCAGCTTACGGTGGCGTTCGGCGGCAGACTAGCACACAGCGCAAACGCCGAAATTCAATCATGAGTTTGCTAGGTTCAGAGTATAATCAATGAAGGGTTGTTAAGCGGTGAGATTGAAACAGTACTCCAGGAGTAAGCCTTGCTATTACTGTGGCGCTCCAGGACCTAGTACCCAAGAGCATGCCCCTCCAAAGCTAATGTTTGCATCATTCGATTGTGACAGCATTACCGTACCTTCGTGCAAAACACATAATAACGAAAAAAGCGACAAAGATCGCGCTATCATCACTTGGTTAATCAAGAGCATACATCGAGCTATAGAATCAGGTTTTCCCATCGATTCAGTGTCGTTGAAAGTGATCAAAGCAATTGACGATTTGAAACCGTATTTCGCTCAGGCGAATAGAGAAGTTAGTGATCATTCTTTTCTGAATAACCCAGAGCTTGATTTCAAGATCCCTGCTGTCAACGTCAGTGCCTATGACTGGATACACCAGCTCACAGCAGCATTGATTTGGAGTGTTGCAGGAGAGTTTGATCCATCGATAAAATGGAGTGAGTCGCTTGTTTGGAGTCCCCTTTATATAGAAAACACAGGATCAATGGAGTTGATAGATCGATTGTCTCAGTTAGTAAGAAATCAAATTTCTGAACGCCATATTGAGAGCTTTGACTGGAAAACGGGCTGGTCGGCATTCCCCAGAGCGTATCCGCAAGAAATTTACAACTTTAGAGTTTGCTTTTCGCCAACATTGATTCAAAAAATTGATCTTGAAGTTGCATTTCGTCACCAATTTTACGGTTCTCTAAATTGGTATGTGTGGTTTACGCCATCGCAGCAAACCAGACAGCTTCTAGAAAAGGCAGTTGCTACACTGAATATGAATAATGTAGTCTCGTAATTGTCGAACATTAGCTGGACTGCGAGTGGGCGAGATCACGGCTTTCTTGAAGTAGTTTGCCCGCTTTGCCTGCCACTCGCCCACCGTCTCAGCACCGTGTTCGGCGGCTAAAATACGCTTGGCGTGCAAAGAAACGAACAGACTTGACGAATAACTCAGCAAACCGGGTATACCTTACTCGGTTTTTCTGTTATAATCACCTTGATGAAAATGTCGGGTTGGCATATACAACGATGTCAACCTGCTCAAACCATTAGCCCATCCGGGTAGGTCTGATGCCAAGAAGTAATATTGAGCGTATTCGCGAAAAGATACGCCTTCGTCAATATGATATGTCAGGTCATGCGATGGAAGAGATGGCCGAAGATAATCTCGACATTGAAGATGTCGAACAGGCTGTACTTAATGGACGCGTTGGCAGAATCGAACGGGATGATCCGAGAGGGACGAGGTATATTGTTGAGGGAACCGCTGTCGATGGAACGACGCCGGTTGGTGTGGTTGGTCGTTTCGTGGCGACGGGGCGATACTTGATCATCACTGTCTACGAGATTACTGAGTTATAGGGTGATAAATATGTATGGATATCAGTGTGAGTGTTGTAATGGCACAGTACGACCAAAGCTAGTTGAGCGTGAGGCATTTAAGCACAAGCTAGGCTTTGTCATCTTGGAAAATATCACAATTGGCGTTTGTGATCAATGTGGCAATCGCTATTATGATGCCGAGATCTTACACACCGTTCACGCAATTGCAACCGGTAAGAGACAGCCGGAAAAACTGTTATCGATTCCTGTTGCCCATTTAGGCGCGGCCAGCGCCGTACCCGTAACATAGGCTCACCGTTTGATGAGGTTGTTGTCCTGATAAAGTCGGTGCCGAACATCCATTGCAGTTGACCCCAGGATCCGCGCTCGATTTTGGTATTCTCCGCCCGCTTGGGAATGAGTTGGTTTGGGATGTTGTCTGCCACGCTGTCCTAGGGCAACTGAAGGTGGCGTTCGGCGCTCATTCCGTTCGAAGCAAGGGTGCACAAAATTCGTATGCCTCAACCGCCACGCATTATCCAAATAACAGCAGTCGCTTCCCGCGTGCGCCAAATTGATTTTCATATCACGGTGGCTGGCGAAGTCGTTCCGTGCGTTGTGTGGAAACCTGACACCCCAGCGACACCTCAAACACTCGTGGCGCTGGGACATGGAGGCTCACAACACAAGAAGTCTGAAACTATCTGTGACCGGGCTATTCACTATGCATCACATTTCGGTTGGTGCTGCCTTGCGATTGATGCTCCCGGTCATGGAGAACGTACGACACGCGAATCGGCTGACGCAGAACGTCGCACCATTGAACGGCGTCTCGCCGGTGACGCGAACGCACCGTCACTCAGCCCGTCAGAGAAAATCGCGTTTCTCGATACCCTGGCGGCACAAGCGGTGCCCGAATGGCAAACAGCGCTTGATGTCACGCTTGCCTATCTTGCGCCAACGGCTGTTTCGATTGGGTATTGGGGCGTCTCGCAAGGAACGTGGATTGGTGTGCCGCTTCTGGCGAAAGAGCAACGCTTTCGGTGTGCGGTCCTGGGCCTGGCTCATTTACATCCCCAGCATCACGCGTTTGGGGAGGCTGCCAAGCGAATAGAAATACCGCTACGTTTCGCATTTCAATGGGACGACCCAATTCGCAACCGAGAGTATGGGATTGCATTATTCAACGCATTTGGCGCCTCCGACAAATCAATGCATATCAATCCAGGCGGTCACACGGACATTCCAGCGACAGAAGCTGAGTCGTGGGATGTATTCTTCCAGAGACACTTGCAGTAGCAGACCAATCGTCGTCGCACGCGCCGAACAGCACATTGCAGCCGACGCCGCTGCGCGTCCACAAGATCGTCGCGATTTTGAGTGCTGTTTCTGCTACAATATTGGTGCTACCAGTAAGTGGCGGCACGGCGGAATGTTGGCCATTCGGCGGATGATTGGAGACTGCAATGGCCACGTTGGTAGCCGAGGATGGGTTCGTCATTCGCAACGTAAATCCAGCCGACTCGGATCAGTTAGCGGCATGGATCAAGGGAGATCCCAATCTGGATTCTTTGACAGGCGAGATACACGAGAAGCACTAGAAACTACTGTAGGGGATGTGTCGCGCAACTAGCAAGCCGAGTGTACCGCACTCGGTTTTTCTGTTATAATCAGCGACCAAGACCCCACCTACATAACATCAGAGGAAGAGAGAGAGCATCGTGTCATCAAACATTCACTTTGCCATGGGCGGCGCCATTTTTGGTGCCTTCACCACCGAATCCATCGCGCTGATTGCCAAGCACGGTCTGCCGGGTGTGGAACCGTACCGCAGCGGCCTGACCGCCTGGCTCGACAAACCACAAGCGCTGAAGGACCTGCTCGACCAGCATGGAATCACGCTCATCACCGCATCAAACGGCGGGCCCGGCCAGTCAACCGAGTTTATCGATCGGGCGAAACGCCAAGAAACGATAGACGACCATGTCGCCTTCTGTCGCGATTTCCTGAAAGTGTTTGGCTGCACGCACTTCAAGATCAACATGGGGAGCCGCCCCAAAAGCGGAACAACGACGGCAGAGGAGATCAAAGCGATTGCGGAAACTGTGACGGAACTCGGCAAGCGCACGTTGGAGATGGGGGTCGTGATCGCGCCCCACCCCCATATATGGGGACCGATCGAGCGGCCCGAGGAAGTGCGCGCCCTGCTCGACCAGACCGATCCGGAGATTGTGTCGTGGATTCCCGATACCGCACAACTCAACCTCGGCGGCGGTGATCCCGTGCAGCTGATCGACGATTACTACGACCGGCTGGCCGCCATCCACTGGAAAGATTCAAAAGCAGCCTATCGTGGCTATACCGGCCCGACCCCGACCAAGGAGATGCACGCCGAAGAAATCCTCTACAAAGATCTCGGGGCCGGCGGCGTCGACCATCCGGCCATTTGGGCCATGCTGCAAGAGCGCGGTTACAATGGGTGGATCACGCTCGATCTCGATCCGCCCCGTCCGAACGAAGGCGAAGGGTCGGTCGATGACAAGATCGGGATCAACTGCCGGTATCTGACGGAAACGCTGAAAGTCCCCCATTTCTAGTAGATGAACCCCTTAATAGTCGCACATTCTCGTGCAAATGCACCTCACATAAGTGCGACTTTTCAATGGGTTGTCTATATTCAAGGGTCGGGTTCGATAAAGAAAACGTGGCTAGAGAAATGAGAGGGAGAACGATGAACGAAGCGATCCGCAAAGCATTGCAAGAAGACGAGTTGATCGATATTACGGCGACCGGCCGCAAAACCGGAGAGCCGCGCAAATTTGAGATCATGTTGCGCCGCCACGGCGGCAAATACTATATTGCGGGCCGCCCCGAACCCAAAGGCTGGTATGCCAACATGATGGCGGATCCTGCCATTATCTTGCACCTCAAGCAAAGTGTGCAAGCCGACCTACCGGCCACAGCCCACGCCGTGCAGGATCCAGCCGAGCGCCGGTATCTCTTCCAACACTTCTTCGGTGATTCCGGGATGATTGACGATCTGGATCATTGGGTAGAGAATGCCAAGCTGATTGAACTCAACGTTCTTTGACAGACCGGTGCTATAGACATCAAGAAAAAGATTTTCCAGCGCTCCCTTCGGCAAGCTCAGGGAGCGCTGGAAAATCTTTTTCTTAAAAACAATAGTAGCCCGCACCTTTGCCAATTTCTCTTCCGCCACAAATGGGGAAGGCGTCTTGCTAAGCATCCACCACCGCAGACTCATTGCACCCACCGTGCAACAGGACCGCTTGACTGCCCTGACGATCGTCTTGGTCGCTTTTACGATACGCGTTACGGGCCTTGCCCACCAAGCGCTCTGGTACGACGAATTGCAGTCGGTGACACATGCCTCCCTCCCCGTTGCCCAACTGCTCGCTAGCGTCCATCAATTCGATCCCCATCCACCACTTTACTACGCGCAATTACACATGTGGTTGCGCTTCGGTACCAGTGACTTTTGGATCAAACTGAATTCGGTGTTCTGGTCGCTGCTGACGGTAGCATCGCTCTATGGCGTCGGCGGCAGACGCTTTGGTCGGCAAGTGGGCAGCTACGCCGCATTGCTCTTCGCACTCTTCCCCTTTGCCATTGCCTATGCCCAGGAAGCGCGCATGTACGCACTGCTCATGTTCCTCGGCGTTTGGATCTACGATTTCACCGATCAACTGCTCTATGGCCGGCGGTTTCTGTGGGCCAGTTGCGGGCTGGTCAGTGGCACGCTGGCTTTTTTGTACAGCCACGGAGCGGGGTTTCTCATCCTCTTCTCGGTGACGAGTTATGCGCTCTACTTCCTCTGGAAAGCCCCTACGCAACGGCAGACGCGGTGGCGACGATTTCGGCTTTGGTTGGCGCTGCAACTGCTGATTCTCCTCTACTATGTGCCGTGGCTGTACCGGGCGTCGACCCTGAGCGTGCGCCACACCCTCCAGCCGGATCTGCCGGCGATTACCAATACCCTCTCGCTGTTGCTGCTCGGTTTTGGGGAATTGGCCCCCTGGCTGCGTTGGGGCAGTGTACTCGTTGTACTTGCGATCCTGGTGGGACTCTATGCAAGCGATGGCCCCAGCCGCAACATCCTTCTTGCGTTCATCGTGGTTCCCGTCGGGATCACGCTGGGCATCAGTTACCTCTATCGTCCCATCTGGCTGCACCGCCCTTTGGCCTTCACCGTGCCCTTTCTGGCGCTCGGGCTGGCGCGGGCGGTGCGCAACTCCCGGCCGCTGCTCGCGACCCATCGGGTCGGCCCGCCATTGCGCTTTGGCCTTCTTGCGCTTGTTGGGGTCGTCTTGACACTCGCCGCAGCCAACCAACAGGCACGCACCTACTATCCCTGGCAGATCCGTGAGGCCGCCCACTTTTTGCAGCGGGAGGCACAGCCAGGCGATCGCATTTTCGTTGCCGATTTCAAAGTCTTCTGGGGGGTGAGTTGGTATTTTGTCGGGCCGGGCAGCGTGAACCCTTTACAACCGGACACCCCCTGGTCAGTACGCAATGGGGTAACGCTTTTGCCGGGTGCCGACGACGTCGGGGACCCAACGGCCGGTTCGTGTGATTGGCTCGTTTATCGTACAATGGATCTGTTGCCGCCGCGCGGCATATTGGTAGTGGTGCAAGCCTTTGATGACCTCATTGTAATGCGTGGCTGTTCTCAGAAGATCCCTGGTTATAAGCCTCCCGGTTAGCCTTTCCAGACGATCGTATTTGGCATATGTCAACACGGCAAGGGAATTGCAAGAATTCGATTGACAGTTAATTTTGGCATTGGTATTCATGGAGGTATCATATTTTTTGGCGTTCGCTCATCAGCCGAAAGTTTGACTAAATGCCTTTCCATCACCGGTAAATTAACCACAACTCACACTTTTTACAGATGAGCCATTGGCGTTATAGATGATCTCCTCTGTAAGTTCACTTTTCGTGACGGCAAGCGACTTCAAGTAGATTACCATGCGGAGTACATACCTATGTGGCACAAAGTGTCAGGCGCTGTGGGAAACTTTTCTACACGAAAAACAGTGGTAGGACTTGTAATCGTTTTTTCTGTGTTTGCATATTTCACCGCACTGGGGAGCGTGCTGCCGAACAGGGATCTCCATCAGTGGGCGCGATTGTTCGTTGCCCCCAAAGCCCATCTTCCATCCATACCGCATACGATCGCCTTCGACATTGCAATCGATCCCACAGACTCAGCGAATCTTTATCTAGCCGTGGATACCCCGGTTCCGATACTCTATTCCAAGGATTTTGGGGCAACGTGGCTAACACAGACAGTTGGATTGCCAACGACTGCTATTGGCCACAGAATAGCAATCGATCCAACGAGGCCTGAACGTATCTTTCTTGGGTTGGCGAATGGCAGTATTTATCGCAGTGACAATGGAGGGAGCACCTGGATTGAGTCGTTAGGCTCGACCGGCACATCGCTTGGAGCGTTGATGGTTCATCCCATTACACCTACGGTTGTTTTTGCGGGTAGTGCTGTAGGGCTTCCTTATATTTATCGTTCGGAGGACGGTGGCAACAGCTGGACATCCATCGCTTTGACAGAGCCAAGCAACCGTGAGGTCACGCAGATTGTGGTTGACCGAAAAGATCCAGCGAAAGTGTACGCAGTTGTGAAAGACGAAGGAGTATTTGTAAGCCTCAATGTAGGTTTAACCTGGGAGAACAGTGGCACACTGGCAGATTGGATCGCCATTGATCCGGTCAATCCCGACACAATGTATAAGATTCAGTGCGAGCTCTACAAAAGTGAAAATGGAGGCGCTTGGGTGCAAATGGCAACACCCAATCCCTGCTATGAACGTCTGTATATTACTCCCAACAGTAGCAATATCCTTTATCTTACAACGCAGTATCGCTCCGCAACAAAAAGTACTGACGGTGGAGCTAGTTGGGAACTATTGGACAGAAGCATCGCTGGATCACTTTATGAGCAATCGGTTCCCTTCGCCGTCGATCCCAAAGCTGATGACCGCGTTTATCTCTATACAGCCAGCACGACCCATGATCTAGAATGGGATCTATTTGTGTTACCTGGGTATCCCACGTTCATATCGTTCCTTGAGAAATAGTAGATAGATTTGCCAAAGTTGGGACGCTCACCCAACCGCGTATCGACCAGATCGTGCAGAGATGGGCCTACGCCAATGCGCGTTCTTTCGGAGATAACCGTGCACAGCTTTTCTCGAAAGTTTGCGCAACTATGCATTGACGGTGACAGTCACAAAGCGTTGGTTGGCTGTTAAATCAGAGGGAGCGACTTGTACCCTAGATTTTTGTGATTGGAGGGCATATGGCCGAGCAACCGGGTCGATCAATTCTAGCAGATGTAAAAGGCAAGAGACTGACGGTCGAAGAACTGGCGGAACAGGCGGTGGTATTGGCGGCGGACTTGCTCACCGCCGCGCAGGCACAACAGACGGAGACGGAGAAGCGCCAGGCTGCCAAAATCGGCGGCATGATGGGCGATCCAATGGGCAAAGTGATGACAATGGCGCTCTCCGATCAAGCGTTTCGCAGCCACGACCCCAGCCGGATCAATGACCAGATCCGCCATCTGATTGAAGGCTATGGGGTCCCCAGCTACTTCGCCGACTGGGAACAGGTGGCGCTCGAACTGGGCACACGCATTGGCCACTATATTCCCCACATGGTTGTGCCCTTTGTGGTCGCCAAATTACGCGCCGAGACAAGCAGCGTCATTTTGCCCGGTGAAGAAGAACCGTTTCGCGCCTACTTGCAGAAACGTCGCCAAAACGGTACTCGGCTCAATCTCAACCACCTCGGCGAGGCAATTCTAGGCGAAGGCGAAGCCGCCCGGCGCTTGCAGGCGTATCTGGATCTGCTGGCCCGCCCCGACGTTGAGTACATTTCGGTGAAGATTTCCTCGATCTTTAGCCAGATCAATCTGGTGGCCTTTGACCACAATGTCGCGGCTATCAGTGAGCGGTTGCGTACCCTCTACCGTGCGGCGATGCAAACCAGCTACCGACTCCCCGACGGCTCCACTGTTCCCAAATTTATTAACCTGGATATGGAGGAATATCGCGATCTCCACCTGACGGTGGCCGCCTTTCAGCGGGTGTTGGATGAACCGGAATTTCTGCAGCACAAAGCCGGAATCGTGCTCCAGGCCTACCTGCCCGATTCCTTTGCCGCGCAGCAGGCGTTGACTACGTGGGCCCAAGCGCGCGTGGCACGGGGCGGGGCGCCCATCAAAGTGCGCATTGTGAAAGGCGCCAATCTGGCCATGGAACGGGTCGAAGCGGCCTGGCATGGCTGGGAGCAGGCCCCCTACCTGATCAAGGCGGATGTCGATGCCAACTACAAACGCATGGTCCTCTTTGGCTGTACGCCGGAGCATGCACAGGCCGTACGCCTCGGCATTGCCAGTCACAATCTCTTTGATATTGCCTTTGGTCTGGTCGTGCGCGCCAATCGAGGGGTGGAAGCGTATGTCGAGTTCGAGATGCTGGAAGGAATGGCCAACCACCAGGCGCGCACCGTGCAACAGGCGGCCGGTGGACTGCTGCTCTACGCGCCGGTGGTGAAGCAGGATGACTTCCACAGCGCTATCGCCTATCTGGTACGGCGACTCGACGAAAACACCGCGGAAGAGAATTTCCTGCACGATCTCTTTGGACTCACCGTCGGGGATGCTCGTTGGGAAAAGCAGAAGCAATTCTTCCTCACCGCTGTGGCGCGCCGTGATGAAGCGTCCACAGAACCCAACCGGACCCAGAACCGCCAGACCGAGCAGCGCCGCTTTCATCCGCAAAGTCCTTTTTACAACGAACCGGACACCGATTTCTCGCTCCCCGCCAACCAGGCGTGGGTGCAGCAGATTGTGGCAAAGTGGCAAGCGATCGAGTTGGCACCATTGCCACTACAGATCGGTGGCGAACTGCTCACCCCCAATCAAGAGGGCATCGGTCGTGACCCCAGTCGACCTGAACTGACCGCAGCCTATTGCTATGCGTTGGCCAATCCCGACCACATCGAACGTGCCTTGCAGGTGGCGGTCGACGCACAAGCGACGTGGCAACAGTGGCGAGTCAACGAACGCAAGCATCTGCTCATCCAGGTGGCCGAGAAGCTCGCCGCCCGCCGCGGTGACCTGATTGGCGCGGCGATGCTCGACGGGGGCAAGACCGTCGAACAGGCCGATGTTGAGGTGAGCGAAGCGATTGATTTTGCCAACTACTACGCCCGCTCCTTTGCCGAAATCCGCGCCGATCTGGCCGATTGCACCTTTATACCTTTTGGCACCGTGTTGGTCACGCCGCCGTGGAACTTCCCCATCGCGATCCCCTGTGGTGGCATGCTGGCGGCTCTGATGGCCGGCAACACCGTCATCCTCAAGCCAGCACCGGAAACGGTACTCGTGGCATGGCAATTGGTCAATGCCCTTTGGGATGCCGGTGTTCCCAAGAATGTGCTGCAATTCGTGCCAACGACCGATGACGAAGTCGGCCAATCCCTGGTGACGGATGACCGGGTTGACGCGGTGATCCTCACCGGTGCCTATGAGACAGCGCAGCTCTTCCTCGGTTGGAAACCGGAAATGCGTCTGCTCGCCGAAACCAGCGGCAAGAACAGCATGATTATCTCCGCCCTCGCTGACCACGACCAGGCGATCAAAGATCTGGTGCAGTCGGCCTTTGGGCACAACGGCCAAAAATGTTCGGCGGCCAGCCTGGCTGTGCTGGAGGCCGAAGTCTACGACAACCCGGATTTCCGCCGGCAATTGAAGGACGCCGTGGCCAGTTTGCCCGTTGGGTCGGCGTGGGCGTTGGCCAACAAGATCACGCCGCTGATTCGTGAACCGGGGGAAGCGCTCCACCGCGCGCAAACCACGCTGGATCCTGGTGAGTCATGGCTGCTGGAACCGCAGCAGGTGGCGGGCAACCCACAGTTGTGGACGCCAGGGATCAAACTTGGGGTGCAGCCCGGTTCCTTTTACCATCGCACCGAGTGCTTTGGTCCGGTTTTAGGGTTGATGCGGGCCGACGATCTGGCGCATGCCATCGATATCGTCAACGATTCGCGCTTCGGCTTGACTAGTGGTTTGCAGAGCCTCGATGACCGCGAAATTGCGCGCTGGCGGGAAAAAATCGAAGTGGGCAACGCCTACATCAACCGGGGAACAACCGGTGCCATTGTACAGCGCCAGCCCTTTGGCGGGTGGAAGCGCTCCGTCTTTGGCAGCGGCGCAAAGGCGGGCGGACCAAACTATGTCCTCAGCCTGGGGACCTGGCGTGATACCGATTCAAGCGAGGATTGGAAAACGCAACTGGCACACAGCGAGACCAGTTACCGCCGTGCCTGGGCCGAATACTTTAGCCGAGAACACGACCCGAGCCAGGTGTTGGGTGAGAGCAACAGCTTTCGCTACCGCCCGATTCGATCAATGGTCGTCTGTCCCGCGCCCGACAGTCCGCTTCTACCACTGTTGCAGATTCAGCAAGCGGCCAAAATTTGCGGTGTTTCATTGACAATTGTGATCGCGCCGGATGCCCCGATTCTCGGCCAGCTGAAGATGCACACGCTACCCTTTTTGGTGGAAAGCACAGAAGAACTGGCCCAGCACATCGGCGATTACGAAAGGCTGCGCCATTTGGGTACACCCTCGGAGGATCTGTTGCGGGCGGCCCATAGAGCCCATGTGCCGGTCATCCGTGAGCCGGTTACGCGCAACGGCCGGCTGGAGTTGCGCTATTATCTACGCGAACAGGTTATCACCGAGACGTTGCATCGCTATGGCAACATCATGCCGAAACCAACACGAAGTAGCCGTGATTAGTACTGTGTTTAGGATGGTTGTCAGCAGGGGGAGGCCACCGCGATCACGGCCAGTAGATTGACAGTAGTCAGTCAATCTCATTAAGTTAACAGTCATCAGTCCCCAGTTTTCAGTGGGCAGTCTCGAATCACACACTGGAAACTGTTAACTGAAAACTGGTTACCTTGACACGATAATTTCTTAACGTAACGACATTGACTGTTCCTGATCACTACAACTTAATGGCAGTGAGTTCCTTTCTACGCGTCGTAAGAACCGGCTGTCACTTCACCACCCTCGCCAGTCCAGTTGGTATGGAAGAACTCGCCGCGGGGCTTGTCAACCCGTTCATAGGTGTGAGCACCGAAATAGTCACGTTGGGCCTGGAGCAAATTGGCCGGGAGCCGTTCCCGACGATAACCATCGAAGAAGGCCAGGGCGCTCGACATCGCGGGCACGGGAATGCCCAAGGAAACCGCTTGGGCCACGACCCGGCGCCAGGCGCCCTGTGCGGCTTCCACCTGCTCTTGGAAGTAAGAGGCGAGGAGGAGGTTCGCCAGCCCCGGATCTTCGTCAAAGGCCTCCTTGATTTTGCCCAGAAAGACCGAGCGAATAATGCAGCCCCCGCGCCACATGAGCGCAATGCCGCCATAGTTTAGATCCCAACCATACTCTTCGGCGGCCGCTCGGAACAACATGTAGCCCTGTGTATAGGAGATGATCTTGGCGGCGTAGAGCGCCTCACGCAGATCGTCGATAAAGGCCTTTTTGTCGCCGTCAAAGGTCGGTTCGGGGCCGGAAAGTGTCTTCGATGCTGTAACGCGCTCATCTTTCAAGGCGGAAAGGGAGCGAGCCATCACCGCCTCACCAATAAGCGTCAACGGGATTCCCATGTCCAGCGCAGAGATAACGGTCCACTTGCCGGTGCCCTTTTGACCGGCGGCATCGAGGATCTTCTCGACGAGCGGTTGACCATCCTCATCCTTGAACGCAAGGATATCGCGGGTGATCTCAATGAGGTAGGAGTCGAGCTTGCCGTTGTTCCACTCGGCGAATACTTCATGCATCTCCTCGGCACTCAACCCGAGACCATCTTTCATCAGTTGGTAGGACTCGCAAATCAACTGCATATCGCCATATTCAATGCCGTTGTGAACCATCTTGACAAAGTGACCGGAACCATCGGCGCCCACCCAGTCACAGCAGGGCGAGCCGTCATCGACCTTGGCCGCCACCGCCTGAAAGATCTCCTTGACATGCGGCCAGGCTGCCTCTGATCCCCCCGGCATAATCGACGGACCGTGGCGCGCGCCCTCTTCACCGCCGGAGACGCCAGTGCCGATGTAGAGCAAGCCCTTGGACTCGACATATTTCGTGCGGCGGATGGTATCCTCATAGTTGGAGTTGCCGCCATCGATGATAATGTCACCTTCTTCCAGATGCGGGATCAGTTGGTCAATAAACTTATCGACCGGATCGCCGGCTTTCACCAACAACATCACGCGGCGAGGGCGTTTCAGTTGGCTCACCAACTCTTCAATCGAATGGGTGCCAATCACGCTCGCATCTTTGGCATTGCCGTTGACAAAATCGTCGACCTTGGAGAGGGTACGGTTGTACACCGCGACGGTGAAGCCGTGATCGGCCATGTTTAGCACCAAGTTTTGGCCCATGACGGCCAGGCCAATCAGGCCAATATCTGCTTTGCTCATGCTCTCTATTGTCCTTGTTCTTCTATTGATCTTCACTCATCAGCCCAACGTGTGATCCCCGATGAGCCATTGATACTGTTTATTGCATCCCCATTGCCAATACATTGTAGTCTATCTTGAACGATGGTGCCAGTGTTCTATTCTCCATTGATCCGGCATTTCACATCGCCCCCACCGCATGGTCAGAAGATAGACCGATAATGAAGAGAGGGAGGTAAAAAGAAAAATCAACCACCAATCTTGCCAACTGCGTACGTCGGCACTTCCAAGCTGTGATATACTGGATTTCTTAGAAAAAGAGTCGTGGCAGGATTTCGCATTAAACTGATGGTTGATTGGAAGAGTGGTAGTTCTATTGCACATGTCTATCTCAAGTAGAATCTATTGTCGCTATACCACAAAGGAGAGATTTGATCATGACGATCGACACGATGGGCCAACTCAATGCTGGTTGGGGTATTTGCGGGTTCACAAGCTCCTTATATGCGCTTTACCATCACAACGCGGCGCAGCAAGCCAGGCTGGCACAAGCCGGGAACATACCAACACGAATGGTAGCAGAGATCAAGACCTATCTTCGTATGCTCCAAGCAGATGGATCGACGCAACGCTTAGCAGAGATCGAACAGTTCACGCAGTCATTTGGCGGCGTTCATGCGGCGTTTACCATCGACAGTTACATTGCCAAAATTGATGATGTGGTTGACAATGGGGCCGATCCTCGGGACGCGACCTTTGGCATTGCGCTACCGCCGGATGCTGTCGTGGACTACCTGCAGCGGGTTTGTAACTTTCCCACTGCGAAAGTCGTTGACCTAGGGGCGAATGCCAACGAACTCATCCTGGGTGTCTACGATACCAACGACATCACCGCAATGTACAACGGGCTCCAACATTATGTGTATTCCCTTGACGGTACAATTTACAGTTGGGGCAACCAATTCACCGATGTACAAGATGCCATGGGTGCAAGTTGGGATGTCTGTTACAAAATTGCCTTCTAAAGCAACGGGCAAAGTCAACCCTCAAACGCCGTTCGCGTGGGTGCGTGCGCAAATCAGGTTGGGAAATCGTGGAGAATCAACCCGTGAATGTGACAATTCATCCCGCGATGCCGGAACATGCCGAAGAGCTGAGTGACATCGCCCTGCGCTCCAAAGGGCATTGGGGTTATTCAAGTGAGCAGTTGGCGCTCTGGCGTGAAGAGTTCTTAACCTTCACGCCAGAGTTCATTCGTGACAATCAGGTTTGGATTGCTGTTGCCGATGAACAAATTGTCGGGTTTGCAGCCATAAAGGAAGAGGATGGCACCGCCATTCTCGATGACCTGTGGGTGCTCCCCGCTTATATCGGGCGTGGCGTGGGACGCCAGCTATTCGGGCATGTGGCAGCTCACGTGCCCGAATTTATCTTCACCTCCGATCCCCACACCGATAACTTTTACTACAAAATGGGTGCGGAGAAGATCGGCGAACAGCCGTCGACCATCCAAGGCCGTACACTCACCCTGTTCCGCTACCGGCAGACGGGGAATCAGTCGGGCGGTGGGCCGGTAGGACAGTAGGCCGGTAGGACAGTGGACCAGGTGGGGGGGCACTGTCTCACTGTCTCACTGCCCACTGTCCTACCGGCCCATCTATGGCTCCCGCCCCTGAGCATTGCGCTGGCTTCACCCTCGGTCCCCGGCTGCGTCCCAAATTCTTGCAACCAGGTGACTGTCACTGGGCAGAGATCGTTTTCATCTATCTACAGCGCGTGTTGCCCAGTGACAGTCACCTTCTCACCACTTTCGGGGGACACACCCCCCGGTTCCCATTCACTTGGCGACGGCCTCAAAACGATCCATTGCGACTTGGCCGATACTGCTGCACAACTGGCCCGGTCGATTTTTTCGTTGTTGCCGAAGCGGTGAAGCTATGGGATACTTGTCTCGTGAATCGTCCACGACATGACGGACGTTAAACAAGTCAATAGGAGGAGACACGAGCAGCAATGATACGCATTGAACTGACTGCGGAAGAACGCAAAACCGGAGATCTTGCCCCCGACAAACTCGCCGCCGCCGTCGCTGCCATGGCAGAGGATGGCGTGGTCGCGCTGGGCCAGGCGATCGATCTGGCGCCCGTCGAGGCGCTCTGTGATAAAATGTTGGCGGATCTCGCCGCCTATGAAGCACAGTATGAGATCGACAACAACTTTCAAGGGGTGCGCCCGCCCCCGTTTCAACCCTACCTCTTTTCGGAGATCGTCTTCAACGAACCGGCAATTACTGTCAGTCGCGCCATCTTGGGTCCGGGAGCCACGTTGACCAGTTACGGCGCCAACACAGCGTTCGTCGGCTCGGGTACTCAACATGTCCACGCCGACGCCGTGCCGCCGGAACCCGGCCCCTACGGACCGTGTCGCTTGCTCGTGGTCAATGTGCCGCTGGTCGATATGACCGAGGAGAACGGCGCAACGATCTACTGGCCGGGCACCCATCAGGACACACAGCTACACAGCGGCAATCGCTTTCCCACCGAGGAGATGCTCGCTGCGTGGGAGGCCAAACGTCCCGCCGAGCGGGTCCTGGCGAACCGGGGCGATCTCGTGCTGCGCGACATGCGCGTCTGGCACGGCGGTATGCCCAACCGCACGCAAACCCACCGCCCGATGTTGGCGTTGGTCCACCGCAACGAGAAACCCGAACAAGGAACTTTTGAGGCCGAAGCGGGGAGTGAAGCGTTCTGGGCAAGCAATCCGCGGTTGCAGAGCAGTCCGTTTTTTGTGCCGAAGCCGATTGACTACCTGCGCCAAGGGCATTCGCGGCCAGGAAAGAAACAGTAATAGCGAAGTAAGAAGCTTCTGCATCGCAATCAACGGCATCATCTCAGCGAATTGGACTACCCATGACCCAGACTCCTATACGCGACCACCCCGCGCAACATCTTACTCGCGAAAATATTACGATTACCGACATCCGTGTCACGCCGCTCTCCTATGTCCACGAGGGCGATTATCTGTGGCGCTGTGGCGGGCTCTATGTGTGGAAGAGCGATGCCGCGTTGGTGGAAGTCTTCACCAACGTGGGCCTGGTCGGCATTGCCGAGGGCAGCCCTTACCGCGGTCCGGACAAGCTCAAGACGTACACCGACCGCACTATCACGCCGCTGCTCAAAGGAGCCAATGTCTTTGACGTCGACTTTTTGACCAACAACCAAGGGCACAACCACGTCGCCGAGGGCGCGTGGGCGGGCGTCAACAACGCGCTGTGGGACATCATCGGCAAAGCCAAAGGGCAACCGGTCTACAAGCTGCTCAGCGACGACCTCAATCCGTCCAATCAGGTGAAGATTTACGCCAGCGGCGGCGTCTGTCACGCCTGGTATGACAACGGTGCGGAGGAGTTGATCGCCGAGGCGCTGCGCTACAAGGAAGCGGGCTACGACACCTTCAAGTTTCGCAACGGCACCAGTTGGCGCTACAGCGGCATGACGATGGCGCAGTACATCCCGATCCTTGAACGATTGCGCGCCGCGGTCGGGCCAGACTTTAAGCTGGTGCTCGAAAAATTCCCGTGGGACTTTGAGACGATCATCAACGAACTCTGCCCGGCGTTGGAAGCGCTCGGTTTCTATTGGTATGAAGAGCCGGTGGAGTGGACCGATCCCCATGCGCTGGCAAAACACCTGGCGATCAACGAGGCCATGCCGTCGGTGATGGTCTCGGGCGGCGAGAGCATGTGGAATCGCTACCAGGTGCAGCCCTATGTGGCGACCGGCGCCATGAACATCATCCAGACCGACGCCAACCTAACCGGCCTCACCGAAGGATGGTACATCGGGCAGACGGTGCACAAGCATGGCCAAAAGTATTGCCCGCACAACTGGGTCGGCGGTTTGACGACAATTGCCAATATTCATCTGGTGGCGGGCGTGCCCAGCGGCCACATGTGTGAACTGAATCAGACCTACAACCCACTCAAGTGGGAGATCTTCAAAGAGCCGTATGTGATCGAAGACGGCATCCTGACCATTCCCGACAGACCGGGCTTTGGCGTGGAGCTGATCGACGATATCGCCGAACGATTCCCGTTTGAGCCAGGGCCGTATTACAAGACCAATCCGGTCTTTGAGGGGAAGGGGTTGCCGATCTGGTGGAGCTGAGCGTATTGTAAGCGTTCGCAAAGAGACGCAAATCACCACAAAACCACAAAAGTTCACCGGGACCACCATTCTGTGACTTTTGTGTTTCTGTGGTTGCTCTACCGTTTTGGCGGTAGATAGCAATTAGTGGAAAGGAAGACCATGAAGCTTCTTAGCATCCCCAACAGCACGCTGGCAGTCTCGGCCGTTGCGCTGGGCTGCATGCGCATTGCCAAGCTGCCCACAGCGGAAGCGGCGACGCTGCTCAACACCGCGCTCGACGCGGGCATCAACTTCTTTGATCACGCCGATATCTACGGTGGCGGCAAGTCAGAAGAGAAGTTTGCCGAGGCGCTCGGCATGAAGCCTGCGGTACGCGAGAAATTGCTCATCCAGAGCAAGTGCGGCATCCGCCAGGGCTTCTTTGACTTCTCCAAAGAACATATTCTCGCCGCGGTCGACGGCAGTCTCCAACGGCTACAGACCGACTATCTGGATGTGCTGCTGTTGCACCGCCCGGATGCACTGGTGGAGCCGGAAGAGGTCGCGGACGCTTTCAGCAGCCTGGAGGCGAGCGGCAAGGTGCGCTATTTTGGGGTCAGCAACCAAAATCCGATGCAGATTGCGCTATTGCAAAAGTTCGTTAAACAGAAGCTGCTCTTCAACCAGCTCCAACTCTCGATTACCAACACGGGCATGATCGACGCTGGGTTGAATGTCAACATGGAGATCGACGCCTCGATAGACCGCGACGGCTCGATCCTCGATTATTGTCGGCTGCACGAGATCACCATCCAACCCTGGTCCCCCTTCCAGTACGGCTTTTTTGAAGGGGTCTTTCTCGACAACCCGAAGTTTCCGGAGTTGAACCAGGCCATCGACGCGCTGGCCGCGGAGAAGGGGGTCACCAACACGACCATCGCCGTCGCCTGGCTGTTGCGCCATCCTGCACACATGCAGCCGATCATCGGTACAACCAACCCGGTGCGCGTCCAGCAGAGTTGCCAGGCCGCCGACATCACGCTCACTCGCCAGGAATGGTACGCGATCTATCGGGCCGCGGGCAATAAGCTGCCGTAAGGCTGTCATTCGCGCTAGTACACGATGGCGTAAATAAGCCAATAGCTCAACCCCTCCCTAACCCTCCCCGACATCAGGGAGGGAACTGTGGGTTTATTTACGCCGCTATGTACTAGGTCCATCCCGACACTGTGCGCACATTGCGTTGTCGACCACGGCAAGGAGCAAAGTGATGTCCACCACTGCCCAAAAAGTCACGGCCTTTGTCACCCGTGTTACCAGTCGCGGCACCGACCTTCTGCTCTTCGAGCATCCTCACGCCGGTATTCAACTGCCGGCCGGCACGGTTGAGGTGGGGGAACCCCATGCAATAGCCGCCGCCCGCGAAGCGTACGAAGAGACCGGGTTGCACGACCTTCCGCCGGGACGCTTTCTAGATGAGGCGCAGGAACCGCTGTCCCCACATCACTACCTGTTGCTTACGACCAGTACTATCTTTCCTCGCCCCGACCGCACGGGCTTTGACTGGGCCACGATTCGTTATGGCATCCGCGTCGTCTGCGACCGCCAGGAGGGGGACTTTGCCCACGTCACCTATCAGGAACGCGATGACGGGATCGATCCCGCCTTTGTCAGCTATCAGATCACCGGCTGGGTCGACCGCGCGGTGCTGACGCGCGACGTGATGCGCTACTTCTACCACTTCCCCTATCACGGCAATACGCCGACCACCTGGCATGTCGACACCGACAACCACCGTTTCCGCCTCTTCTGGGCACCGCTTGCCCAGTTGCCGACCATCGTGGCCCCCCAACGGTGGTGGGTAGATGTTCTGTTGCGTGCCGACCTGTAGTAAAATAACCGAGAAAAAAGTGAGGTGCGATGGCTCCTGGTCATATCATCATCTTAAACGGCACATCGAGCGCCGGTAAGAGTTCATTGGCGAAAGCGCTCCAAATGCAGTTACCCCATCCCTATTTGCATCTGGGAATCGACACGATGGTCTTTGCGCTGCCCAAACGCTATCTCAACCCGCCGCTCTGGCACGAGGTCTTTCGGTACACCTGGCCAGCGCCCGACATGTTGGTGATTGAGGCCGGTCCGCTGGGTCATCAGTTGATCAGCGGTCTGCACCAGGCCGTGGCGGCGCTGGCGCAAGCGGGCAACAACGTGATTGTCGACCATGTGCTGCTGGAGCCGCGTTGGGTACGCGAATGCGCACAACTGCTGGGCGGGTTGCCGGTGCTCTTTGTCGGGGTGCTTTGTCCACTGGCTGTCGTTGAGCAGCGCGAGCGGGAGCGGCAGGACCGCACCCTCGGCCAAGCCCGCGCCCAATTCGACAAAGTCCACGCGCACGGCCTATATGATGTCACCGTGGATACGTCGCAAGCAACGGCGGAGGTGTGTGCGACGCAGTTGTTAGCCCACATCAATCCTACTGTACCGTCGGCGGCACTGACCGAATTGCAGTCGACCCACTGGGCAGAATCATAAAACAAACAGTTGTTGTTTTTTGGAACGGGGAGCTGACAAAGGGATGATCATTGCACTGGCGTCACCGAAGGTCGCTGTTACGCTGGACGACGGTTTGGAGAAAGTCCGACACGCGCAGCAAAACGCCGCGGCGCAAGGTGCGGCGCTTATCTGTTTTCCCGAAGCCTATCTACCTGGGCTGCGCGGTGTGGGCATCAATGTCTTACCTTGGGACGAGGCGACGCAGGAACGGGTATTGCAAACCGTGGCGCAGTGGTCATATGTCTATGGCATCGCCACGATCTTTGGCATGGAACGACTGACGCCGGCGGGGCGGCAGATCGCAGCCGCAGTCTTTGATGGTACCGGCCAACTGTTGGGTATCCAAACCAAAAACCAGCTCGATCCCAGTGAGGATCCGAACTATGTCCCTGGCCACACGCGCCAACTCTTTACCGTCGATGGTATGAAATTTGGCGTAACGATCTGCCACGAGGGCTGGCGCTATCCCGAGACGGTGCGCTGGGCCGCGGTGCGGGGTGCGCAGATCGTCTTTCATCCCCAACACACCGGCAGTGATGATGAGGGGATCTTGTTGACACAGTGGGGTGCAGCCGATGCGCCCTACTACGAGAAAGCGATGATGATGCGCAGCCGTGAGAACACGATCTACTTTGCCAGTGTCAACTACGCGCTGCGCTACCAAGAGGCGGCGACCAGCCTGATCAACCCGGCGGGCGACTGTCAGGCCTATTTACCTTATGGCCAAGATGGCGTGCTGGTACAGGAGATCGATCTCACCGCAGCGACCGGTCTGCTCGCCAAGCGGTATGCGCCCGAACGGTACAAAGAAGGTTAAAAGAAGTCTACCACCAACCACTCCTACGCAGGAATAGCAGCACGGAGCACCGCGCCCAACGTTAATTCCTGAACAGTGGCGAATTCTTGTCTCACAGGAGCAACGATCGGTCGTCAGTCGTCGGTCATCACTCGTGTGTTGACGGAAAAACGCTAGCGTCCAATTATCGGGAGAAAGCCAATGACGACGGAAACCACACCCGCGCCCGAACCGATGGCAGCCTTCTTCGACAGACGCGCGGCCGGCTACGACGCGCACATGTGCAGCAACGTCTTTACCGACGCGACCTTTGTCAAGTTCTACCGCGCCGTTGCGAGTCCGATCCCGGAAACCGTTCAGCCGTTGCAGATCCTCGATCTCGGCTGCGGCACGGGATTAGAAATCGAGTTCCTGCTACAACGAGCCCCCCATGCACAGATTACGGCAGTTGATCTGTCGGAAGGGATGTTGGCGTTGCTGGAAGAACGTTATCATGCGCAAATGCCGCAGATCACGCTGGTGGCCGATTCGTACCTGACCATGGATTTGGGTGCACAACGCTACGACTACATTCTTTCGGCGATGACAATCCACCACCTGTTGCATGAGCCCAAACGGCGGCTCTATGCGCAGATCTACGCGGCCCTCAAGCCGGGCGGCCAATATATCGAAGGGGATACGGTAACGACGGCCGCGCATGAAGCGGCCTTTTTGGCCGAGTACGCCGAGGAGATTGCGCAAGTTCCGTCAGCGGAGGATGGCGCCTACCACATCGATGTGCCGTTTGCGATTGAGACACAGCGCAAGTTATTGTCATCGGCTGGCTTCAAGGAGTTTACGCTACTCTGGCAGTTGGACAGCAGCGCCGAGTGGAACCACGCTGTGTATGTGGTCACCAAATCGAAGTGACAGAGGGGAAGAAGCAACCGAATGATAGATAACGCAGGTGTCAATCTCGTGCAAGCGCGGTCCTTTCTGGCCGACCGCATCCAAATTGATCCAACGGAGGTAACGCTCCTCGGCGAAGGCGCGTGGTCGCGCTGTTTTGGCTTTCGCCAGGGGGAGAAAGAGCTGGTGATCCGCTTCGGCAACCACGTCGATGACTTTGAAAAAGACCAGGTTGCCCACCGTTACGCCACCCCGGATCTACCCATTCCCAAAGTTACCGAAATTGGTGAGGCGTTTGACGGCTATTACGCCATTTCCACCCGCGTCCACGGCGTCGTGTTGGAACAGGTCAGTGCCGAAGCGTGGCGCGCGCTTGTGCCGGCGGTGGTGGCGGCGCTGGAAGCGATGCGCACCGCCGACATTACGGACACATCAGGTTTTGGGGGCTGGGGAGTGGATCGCAACGGGTCAGATGCGAGCTGGTCGGCGCGCCTGCTGGCTGTCGATACCGATGTGCCGGCAATGCGCACGCACGGCTGGCGTGCCAAATTGGCAACGTCACCGGAAGGCGACAGCGCCTTTCGCTGGGGTTATGAGCTGCTCAAGCAAGTTGCTCGCGACGATGTCCCTCGCTGTCTGCTCCACTGCGACCTGATCAATCGCAACGTGCTCGTCCAGGAGGATAGGCTCAGCGGTGTCTTTGACTGGGGCTGCTCGGTCTACGGCGATCATCTCTATGAATTGGCGTGGTTCGAGTTTTGGGCGCCGTGGATGCCACAACTAGATGTGGCATATCTGCGGACGGCGTTGGAAACGCACTGGCAGGCGATTGGCTATGATCCCCCGCACAAAGCAGAGCGGCTCGCGGCCTGTTATCTCCACATTGGGCTCGACCACCTTGCGTACAACGCCTATCTCGGTGACTGGTCCACGCTCTTGGCCACGGCGGAACGCATGCAAACGTTGGTTATGCCGGGATTTACTAGCTGACTGCCTAGGTTCTGCACCTTGCGATTCTGGTATACTAGAGAGAGAACCACGCAGGTACCTAAGACAGAACTTTTTTGACAACGGTACGATGGCACGGGAAGGCACGATGGAGAAAACGTCGTCCACAGTATTCATCTCATTTGGCGATTGGGTTCAGCAGCGCCGGTTGGCACTCGATTTAACCCGACCGGCACTCGCCCACCAGGTCGGCTGCTCACCCATCACCATCAAAAAAATTGAACGGGACGAACGGCGCCCGTCGCTGCAAATTGCCGAGCTATTGGCCAAACAGCTGTTGATCCCTGAAACCGATCGCGACAAGTTTTTGCAGATTGCGCGCGGCGCCTATGTACCCACGCCGCTTTCCGCGCCGGATCTCCTCTCCCTACCTTCTTTCTTCCGCTCGGCTGATCCCATTGAAATCAATTCACCCCCCATCGTTGCACGCGAGCGTGAATTGGCGCGCCTCACGTCACAACTCGAAAGCGCGTTGGCCGGCAACGGCAATATCCTCTTTATCACCGGCGAGGCAGGCGACGGCAAAACCATGCTGGCCCAAGCGTTTCTCCGCCAGAGCCAGGAACAACAGCCGGATCTCCTTGTCGCAATCGGCAACTGTAATGCCTACACCGGCATTGGCGACCCATACCTGCCCTTTCGCGAACTATTGGAGCTCTTGACCGGCGACGTTGAATCCCGTTGGGCCGCCGGCGCGCTCAGCCAACCCTATGCGGAACGCCTTTGGCATGGCGCCCCTCATGTGATAGAGTCCCTGCTCGAGGTCGCGCCCGATTTGGTCGGGACAATCTTGATGGGCCCACCGCTGCTGGCGCGTGCCCAAGCAGTCGCAACAGAAGAGAGCAGCAAGGGCATCGCACGGCTGCAAGCGCTGGTGACACGCCATGAAATAGCCCAAAGCTCGCCCCACTTGCAGCAGAGCAATCTCTTTGCACAAACTACGCGTCTGTTGCAAAGCGTGGCCCGCCGCCAACCCTTGCTGCTGATCGTGGATGATCTGCAATGGGCAGATAGCGGTTCGCTCAGCCTCCTCTTTCACCTTGGCCGTCACCTGCACGGGCAGCGCATCATGGTCATTGGGATCTATCGCGCCGCTGAGGTCGCATTGGGCCGCGGTCGCGAACGCCATCCCTTGGAGCCGGTTGTCAATGAGTTGCAGCGCATCTATGGCGACATTCACATCCAACTCAGCCAGGCCGACAGCCGCCATTTTGTCGATGCGCTGATCGACAGCGAACCCAACCAATTGGACCACACCTTTCGGGACGCGCTCTACCGACAGACCGCCGGCCATCCCCTCTTCACCGTGGAGATGCTCCATGGCTTACAGGAGCGGGGTGATCTGGTGCGGAATGAGCAGGAAGAGTGGGTAGAGAATCCACGACTGGATTGGGGAATTTTGCCGGCGCGGGTGGAGGGGCTGATCAAAGAGCGAATTCAACGGCTCCCCGCGCACTTGCAGGAACTACTCCAAATCGCCAGCGTTGCCGGTGAATCGTTTTGTGCCGAGATTATTGCCCATGTCCAGGGCAGCAACGAACGGGAAGTCATCGCGCGACTGGGCACAACCCTGGATCGGCAACAGCGGCTGATCAGTGTGCAGGGCAGCCAGCAAGTCGGGTCGATACCACTCTCACACTACCGCTTCCGCCATATCCTCTTCCAACAGTACCTCTACAACACGCTGGACCCGATCCAACGCAGCTATCTCCATCGCGCCATTGCCAATCGGCTGGTCGAATGCTATGGTCCACAGGCCAACATGATTGCGGCGCAGTTGGCGCGCCACTATACGCTTTCTGGCGACACAGTCGAGGCCTGTCACTGGCTGGCGGTTGCCGGCGAAATGGCGGCAGCCATCTACGCGCACACCGAGGCCGCCGCCCTTTACCGGCGCGCCATCGAACTCTGTCGAACGGTTGCACAACCACGCGACCCACACCAACTGAGTCGCCTCTACCGTCAACTGGGGCGCACACTCGAATTGGATGCGC
>ERZ795053.1785-NODE-1785-length-26818-cov-7.855472_pt1 | contig 26818 bp, 29 predicted proteins | sample MGYA00375137_ERZ795053 | MGnify/ENA primary metagenome ERZ795053 (study PRJEB30182, sample SAMN05720284) | activated sludge metagenome | isolation source: Anaerobic digester | place: Hong Kong | collected 2014-12-17 ...
GAAGCGACGGAATAGCGAAAAAACGAGCTTCTGCGATGTTTTTGAGCGTCACATATTTCGCTTTCCCGCCCGCGAAGCTAATTTGCAAGGCGAAGTATAAGGAAGCAAAAAAACGCGTATATTCTTATACGCGCTTTTTTTGCGACCCATAACGAGCCTTGCATATGGCGGAGAGGGCGGGATTCGAACCCGCGTGGGGACAAGTCCCCAAACTGATTTCGAGTCAGCCCCGTTATGACCACTTCGATACCTCTCCAAAAATTTTCTGCCTTATTTTCGCAACTGTTAATAAAAATTGACAAACTGTTTTGATTACTTAAAAAATTCATTTATTTTTTAACATCTGCCAAGTTAGTTTATCATCCTTTTTTGCGGATTTTCTAGCTTTAGTTGCCACCGTAAAACACAAAAATGAATCTGTTTTGTTTTTGTTAAATATAAACAAAAAGACCGCTTTGTCGCAGCCTTTATATTATGTTTTATTCGATTGTTTTTGTCAAGAAAATTCGTTACTATTAGTCCGGAGTGACAAGACGGCGTTTTTCAAAATAACACGGTTTTAATTCCTTCGGCAACGCTTTGTAAACGCGTTCGTAATCGCTTCCCACGCTTTCATAGCTGTGACTGTCGGAATTTATGGTTACGTATTTTCCGCCGCGGTCGCGGTAATATTCAACCAACGACATAGGCGGACAAGGCTCATTCATACCCATACGCAAAGTGGACGTATTGATTTCCAAAACGATACCTTTCTTTACGCAAATATCAATAACTTCGCGGGATTTATCAAGATCGGGCGTGAAATCGCGGAAAAACTTTTTTGGAAAGTCGAGATGCGCAAGAACATCAAAACCGCCCTTTTTTACCATATCGATAAGCCGCTCGTAATAGATTTTCGACATTTCGTCGGACGTTATTTGTCCGCTGAAACGCATGTCGGCGGGTTCGTGCACAGAGCCCAGTATCATATCGTAAGGGTAATCGTTTAAAATGCGCTCGTAATCGCTTTCAAAAATATTCGGTTCGGCAAATTCCAAACCCAAAAGAAGTTTTATTTTTCCTTCATATTGACTTTTGAGTTTTTCAAACTCTTTGATTCTGCCGACAAAATCAAACGAACGCAGGCTGTAAAAAGGCGCGGGTATATCTATATGATCGGTAAAACAAATCACGTTAAGCTTTTTTTCTATCGCTTTTATTACTACGTTTTCCATTAATTCTTTTGAGTCGGGTGAATATCCGGTATGAATATGAAGATCGTGTTTAAACATTTTTTTCCGCCCTTTGATTTATTAAAAAAATCATATCAAAAGGCGGACTGTTTTGTCAATCAAAGCGGCTTTGGCTTACCGTTTTTTTTATTTATTTTGAGCTTCTTTTTCTTTGACTAAATAATTCAAAATTTTTCTCGGCAGGTCCCTATTCGGCGTGTAGATACGCTGAAAATCCGCGTAAGGATACGGATAGCCGTAATTGTCGCTTCCCACTTCCAAGGTAAAAGCGGGGATTTTTAGTTTTTCTATGCACCAATCCTTATAACCGCCGACGCTGCCCGCGCCGTCATCCAGTCTGTATCCAAGCTGATTGGCGATACCTTTTGCTAGCCGATAATCACGCCATAAGTCGGTTTTGTTTTGCCCGAATCTCCAATACACTATTTCGCCTTTTGTGTGGTAAGAAAGAGTGCAAAGAGGTTTTACCGCAGTTGTAAAACGTATCAAATTTAGCGTTTCGATTTCGCTGTTAGGCGATTTGCCCACATAGTTTGACGGATGCGGATAAAAGACATTTTGTTTGCCTTTTGACCATTTAGCGTCAAAATTCACGTTAATATCGACGCCGTTAATGTTGGCTTTCCACAGACTAAAATCGTTGCTGCCATTTATTTCTAATAATCTCGCTCTCGTTTTTTTGTCGTTAATCCACGACAAACCTTCCTGACAGATACGCACGCCGTCAGGATTGGACATTGGAATAAAATATATTCCGCCGCGAAGTAATAGCTCGGGACGTTTTACCAAAAACTTTGCCTGGTTAACAATCAGTAATGCCGTGATATGCTCTCTTGCGTGTATCGCTCCCTGCACTATAAGATTGTCTTTACCTTTTGTCCCGACAAAAATATACGGCACTCTTTGTCCCAAAGAACTGTCGCCGATACTTCCCGTTTCCACTCCCAACGCGTTAAATTTGTCGATTTCTTCCAGCAAATCGGAATATTTATACAATGCCGCCCTCCAAAAAACTATTAATAGTTTATGCTCACGGTCTTGCAAGTGTGTATTTGATGTGCTATACTTTATAAAGCCCTTAGGCGAAAGTTTTTTTATTTTTATTCGTTTTTCTTTTTAAATTGGAAAAAATTACGCAAACTTAAAACATTCAAAAAAAATAAGGAGAAATCATGAAAAAAAGTGTGTCTGATTTTGTCGCGTTTTGCGCCGACCTTATGCAACCCGAAAAAACAGTTTGGATTGACGGCAGCAAAAGACAAATCGACGAATTAAACAAAACCGCCGTTAAGACGGGAGAATTTATCGAATTAAACAACCAAAAACTTCCCAACTGTTTTTTACACCGCTCGGCAATTAACGATGTGGCGAGAGTAGAAGGCAGAACTTTTATTTGCTCAAAAACAAAAGAGCAGGCAGGTCCCACAAACAACTGGATGGAGCCGAACGAAGCGTATAATCTTCTATCGGATATTTCCAGAGGCTGTATGAAAGGAAGAACGATGTACGTTATTCCTTATTCTATGGCTCTAGCTGGCAGTCCTTTCGCAAAATACGGTATAGAAGTAACGGACAGCATATACGTCGTTACTAGTATGACCATTATGACACGTGTTTCCAGTAAAATTTTGGACATTATGGGCGACGACTTCGTACGCGGTATCCACAGCAAAGCCGAGCTTGACGCCGAAAAAAGATATATATGCCACTTCCCCCAAGATAACACTATTTGGTCGGTTAACAGCGGTTACGGCGGAAACGTTCTGCTCGGTAAAAAATGCTTTTCTTTGCGCATAGCTTCAAACTTGGCGCGCGACGAAGGCTGGCTCGCTGAGCATATGCTTATAGTAGGCATTACGCGTCCCGACGGCAAAAAACATTATATCGCAGCTGCATTCCCGTCCGCTTGCGGCAAAACCAATTTGGCTATGCTTATTCCGCCCAAAGAATATCTTGAACGCGGCTATAAGGTGGAAACCATAGGCGACGATATCGCTTGGATAAGAGTAGGCGATGACGGAGCTTTGTACGCTATCAATCCCGAAAACGGATTTTTCGGCGTTGCTCCCGGCACTAATATGAAGACAAACGCAAACGCGATGCTATCTTGTCAAAAAGACAGTTTGCTTACCAACGTAGCGTTAAACCCCGCCGACAATACGGTATGGTGGGAAGGTATGTCGGACGCTCCCGAAACGCTTATCGACTGGACGGGCAAGGTGTGGCACAAAGGCGACGAAACCAAAGCGGCTCATCCCAACAGTCGTTTCACCGCTCCCATTGTTAACTGTCCTTGCTTGTCGCCAGAATATGAAAATCCCAAGGGCGTAAAACTATCCGCGATTCTTTTTGGCGGCAGACGTGAAGACACCGTTCCGCTTGTTTACGAAGCAAAAAGCTGGAATCACGGCGTATTTACAGCAAGCGTAATGGCAAGCCAAACGACGGCGGCTGCAACCGGCGCGGTCGGCGTACTGCGCAGAGACCCCTTTGCTATGCTTCCTTTCTGCGGTTACAATATGAATGATTATTTCGCTCATTGGCTCGATATAGGCAAGACTTTGAAAAATCCGCCGAGAATATATAACGTCAACTGGTTCCAAAAGAAAAACGGACGCTTTTTATGGCCGGGCTTCGGAGACAATATGAGAGTCCTTGACTGGATTATCGACAGATGCGAAGGCAAAGATTACGGAACAAAAACCCCTATCGGTATCGTGCCTAAAGTAAATGAAATAAATCAAAACGGACTGAACGCGAGCACAGAAGACTTGGAACAAATTTTAAGCGTGGATAAAAATCTTTGGAAAGAAGAAATCCGCGACATCGAGCGTCACTACGAAAAATTTGGAAGCAAACTTCCAAAAGAATTAACACACGAACTTGACGAATTAAAAAATCATATTTTATGAAATTTGAAAAAGTACCGAAAACTCAATATATTGCCGACGGCGGAAAAAACTACGACGACGTGATTTTGCCCGCGCGCGCGACAAGCGGCTCCGCGGGATACGATTTTTTTCTTCCCATTGACCTTGATTTAAAAATCGGACAAAAAGTTACGGTACCCACGGGAATACGCTGCAAGCTGGACGAAAACGCGTTTTTAGCGATTTTCCCGAAAAGCGGCTTGGGCGTAAGATACGGATTGAATTTAGCCAATACTGTCGGTATTGTGGACAGCGACTACTACGGAGCAAAAAATTACGGTCATATACTAATAACCTTAGTGAATAACGGCGACGCCCCAATTAATCTTAGTAAAGGCAAAGCTTTCGTGCAAGGTATTATTATGCCATATTTAAAAACGGGGGACGACGACGTATCCGCGAAAAGAACGGGCGGACACGGCAGCACGGAAAAGTAGATTTTAGAAAAGGCGATAAAATATATAAATGTCACTCATATTTTTTCAATGAAAGCCGTGGTAACTTTGCAGAAAAGTTTATTTAAAAAAAATAAAAAGAAAAGGAGCTTAAAACAAAGCTCCTTTTTTCATTAATCGTTATTTTGGGTTGCGCTTGTCGTTATAAATTTTGCGTAAACCGCTGTGTCTTTACTTACTTTTTCGTCAAAATCGAACTTCTTTGTTAAACTTTGATTTTGATACCAGCCTTCAAAAACATAACCTTCCTTAGTGGGATCGGTTGGACGGTTTAACGTTTTGCCCGAATTTACAGTCATTGTGTTGATAAGTTTTCCGTTATCGTAATAACTGACTTTGTAAGTCCGAGCGCAGCCTGTATATATCGCCAAAACCAAAACTAAGCACAAAACAATAAAAATCGCTCTTTTAAAATTTTTCATTTTCTTACCTCCTTTAATTTTAGTATTATTTATAAATCCCGTTTCTATTTATCTATTATTACTTCGACGGAAAATCGTATTTTTTCAAAGACGTTTTCAAAGCCTTGCTGAAAACGCACCCATTTTTTTCCGTATTTGCGATAATATTCGTTGCTTATTCCCAGATAATCGCAGTTTGTTTCGGTAAGTTTTGAAAAAGCCGCAAACACGCTGTCCGTTATCTGCTGTCTTAATTGTTTTTGCATAAAATCCGTAAGCTCGGATTTTTCTTTCGGTATAAAACTTATCACGTCCCCCGTCGTATCCGTACGCATACGCTCGGCGCGCACGTATATTTTTACATCATACGTTATCTTACCGTTTTCATTAAAATTCAGTTCTTTTTTTACTTTTTTCGAACGTATACCTATACCTACGGTTTTTGGTAAGGATTGAGTCGCCTCCAAGTCGTTGACCACAAAAGTATCAAAAGAAGCTGGCACGTTTAATAAAGTTAAGCCTTTTGTTTCGTCTTCACTAAGTTCTTCCACAAATTTAAAATCTCTAAATATAGCGACGTCGTCCGCTATAAAAAATCCCGTGTCTTTATTGTCGCCCCCTCCTGTCGTTTCTTTTTCCGAATCAAAACTTATTACCGTCAGATAATCGGAAGCGGACGGCGTTAACTGCAAAGAAATAAACCTGGCCATATAACTATATGGAATACTCGTATTATGCTCGCTGCCTGTTATTATCGTTTGGACGGCGAAAGAAACGCTCGTGTCCAAAGGAGTAACTTTTGTGTACAAATCTTTTGCCGAACCCTTGCAGCACGTTACCAGCGAACTGTCACGATAAGCGTCAGACTGCAAAAAATAAGACAAGCATTGCACCAACGATTCTTCTTTATACAAACTTTCTCCAAGAATGATTACGCCGCATTGTCCCAGCGAAGGGAGTTTTCCCGTCTTTGCGTAAACATCGTAAACGGCAAGAGATATAGTTTTGCCTTTACCCGTGACGAGTTTTGTAAAACCTCCGCCGCTACCTCCTTCGCTGCTTTGAGAAGAAGATTGTGATGAAGAAATAACTTCGCAGATAATATTGAATTCATCGTTTTCATAGTCAATGCCCATACCCAAAACAATGGCGCGGTCTTTTAATGCAGTAACGATAAACGAATCAGCGAATAGCATCAAAACAAGAGCAACGGCTATTATTATCGAAATTTTTTTCAACGCTTTCATTCTTCAACTCTCCTAGGGTAGATTACCTTCTCTTTTTCTTTCTTGTTGGCGATATAAGTCATAAGCGGCGAAAATAACGGCAATCCATATTGAATAATCCAAAATACAAATCCGTAACCATCGCGTGAAAATAAATCGAAAATATTATCTTTTACATTCACAAAAACTGGCACTATTATCATTGGCAGCGCAACGGCGATGTTTGTCCAATACGGATTTTTGTGTTTTTTTACGTTAAAGATATAATGCAGACATTCATTGCAACAGAAGAATTCTAACGTAGCCTTTATAAATAAGGTAAATAACATAATAGACACAAACAACCAGTCTACGCGTCCGCTTGTCGTAAGTTTTACGCTGAACTGCGATACCTTGCTTAATACCGATTGACTCTGCACCGCTAACTGGTCGAATAACGCGATATATAGAATATTCATAAATACGGTCACCGCCATAGCGGCGATATAAGCACCGCTAAGCGTAAGAGCATATTTTTTTTCGGGTTTGTAATCTCTCATTATAAAAGCCATAAAAGAAAAATCCGAAAACCAAAAAGTATTTTTCAGCGCGGTTTCTAAGACGGGCTGAAAACCGTCGTCTAAAATAGGCTTAATATTTGTAAAATTTGCGTTTCTTGAAGAAAGAAACAGCATCATTCCAAAAGAAAGATAAATGATTACGAAAAGCATTTCTGAAAGCCGAGCAAAATTATTCATACCTTTTCTAGCCATAAACATAGATAGAGCAGCGATAGGAATAATGAACGCAAACCAGTTGGTTTTTATCGCGAACGTGACCGAAAAAAGTTCCAAACAAGATTCCATTATTACCGCCGCGCGTAAATAAATGTATATAAACATTATCGCGAATAAAATTTTACCTGCGGCTTGACCAATAGTTCTATCAAAAATATCTTTTATCGACAGTCTTTCCGTGTTAAGCTTTAACGCCCACATAAAGGCTAAAAAACAGATAAAATCCACCACAAAAACCAAAATGATTGAAATCCAATAGTCTCTTCCCGCGCCTTTTGCCAGTACAGAAGGCAGCGAAAGATATTTTCCCACAGGCACTATCAACATTAACATCATCGCGACTTGTTCGGTTTTTATTTTATTGTTCATTAGACTCCTCCTGACGCGTAACGTTATCCTGCTTTATAGCTAACGGTCTTTTTATTTGATCAGTAAGTTTTTTCTTCATTATCGCGTCTTTTCTGTCCGATAAAATATTCGGAGCGAACGGCGCCAAATACGGCGTACCAAATGTTTCCAGCGAAATCACGTAGGAAAGCAAAAACATAATCGACAAAATCATTCCATGCAAACCCATAATGCCGCCAATGAAAACCAAAATTAATCTCAATAGGGTAAACAACAAAGTATTATCGGGTATCGTATAAAGACCGACGCTAGATAACGCTCCTATCATTACGGCGGGCGCGCTTAATAGTCCCGCCCTTACTGCCGCATCTCCAAGTACCACCGCGCCTATTATGGACAAACTTAATCCCGCTATGGACGGCATTCGAGCGTTGGCTTCTCTCAATATATCAAACAGCACCAATACCACAATCATTTCCGTAAAAGGTGTAAAGGGTATGGGATCGGTCGAACTAAGTATCGTTATCAAAAATTTTGCAGGAATAATATGATAGTTATATAACTGAAAAGTCACATACAGCGCGGGCAAAAGTAAAGACGCCAACGCTGAAAAAATACGTAAAAACCTGCCCATTGAAGCTATTACAGGAGCGTCGTAATAATCTTCGGGGCTTTGAATGTCTTCCACAAACATATAAGGTACTGTCAAAACTATCGGCGAGCCATCCACAATTATCGCGACTCGTCCTTCAAGTAAGCGCGACACCACAACGTCGGGCTTTTCGGTAGAGCCTACCATCTTAAAAACACTGCATTTGGGATTATCTAAAAAACTAGCGATATAAGACGAATCGACTATGCCGTCGATATCTATAGCTCTGATTTTTTGCAGTACCATATCTACGGTTGTGCGCGCGGCTATCGAATTGATGTAACAAACCGATATCATAGTATCCGTATATCTTCCAACGTTTAAGTTTTCTATTTTAAAATCGACCGTTTTTATTCTTTTACGCAACAAGGTAACGTTTTGCTGCATACTTTCAACAAAACCTTCACGCGGACCTTTTGTAACATTTGATGTGGGGGGTTGCGCGATACTTCTTCCTTCCGTAGTCCTTGTGTCGACAGCTACGCAGGTATTTTCATCTCCGCAAAAAATAAGACTGTTTCCGTTGAGAAATTTTTTCAGCATCTGCTCGTATGTCACACATATCTCCGCTCCCACTCCGAAAGCGATTTTATCAAAAACTTCTTGTGCCGATGTAATCTTTTGATCCGCCGCGCGCACTACGCTTTCTATCACGCAGTCCGATACGGTCTTGTCGCTTACCATAGCGTCAAGACTGAGAATATCTACAGGTTTACCCGCGGTTTTAATCGTGCGAAGTCTAAGACCGTTTCCAAAACTCAACAGTTTCTTTTTTGATGTGTCCTTATCTAATTTCATATTTTTAGTTTGTAAAGACGTAAAAATTTTATTACTAAAAAAAGGCAAAAAAAGGCCCGTTCAATAAAAATTGAACGGGAAAAAATAGATTTGTTTTTATTTTTTAGTCAGCGACGGGAGCAAGCAAAGCCATAACTCTAGCGCGTTTAATCGCAACCGCAAGTTCTCTTTGATGCTTAGCGCATACGCCGCTTATTCTTCTGGGAATAATTTTGCCCTTTTCAGTGATATATTTTTTGAGTTTAGCGATATCTTTGTAATCTATATATTCTGATTTTTCAACGCAAAACGTGCAAACTTTTCTGCGGGGCGAACGTCTTACTGGACGTTTTACAGCGGTTTTATCATCCATTTGTTTTAAACTCTCCTTTTAAAAATTTTTGTTAAAACGGCAGCTGCGAGTCGTCTTCAAGCGGGGTAAGGTCGTCGATTTTTTCGGGTTTTTTATTGTATCCGTATCCGTCCGATGTTCCGCTGTTCTGCGACTTTGCCAAAAACTCTACGTTATCGGCTACTACTTCCGTAACGTATTTTTTTTCGCCGTCTTTTTCATAACTACGGGTCTGTATAGTACCCGTTACAGCGCATTGACTACCCTTTGTCAAATATTTTCCGCAGTTTGTGGCTTGGTTACGCCACACGACTATGGGGATAAAATCCGTCTGCTCGTTTCCGTTCGCGTCTTTATACGTACGGTTAATAGCAATCGTAAATCTGCATACGTCGATGCCTGTGGAAGTAGTATTCATTTCAGGGTCTTTGGTCAATCTGCCGATCAAAATAGCTTTGTTCATTCTTTTTCTCCGTTATTTCTTTAAAATCATAAAACGCATAACAGAGTCAGTAATTTTCATAACACGTTCGATTTCGGCGGGAATCTCGCTGTTAGAAGAGAAATTCATCAAAACGTAAAAGCCTTCGGTTTTGTAATTAATGGGATAAGCTAGTTTTTTTGCGCCCCATTTATCAATGGTGTCAATTTTGCCACCCGCGTCAGTTACGATCGCGCTGATTTTTGTGATTACGGCTTCTCTGGCTTCTTCTTCAATACCGTTGTCGATAATGTAAAGCAACTCGTAATTATTCATTTGCTTTTTGTACCTCCTTTTGGACATATTTGACCCCCGAAAAAAATCGGGAGTAAGGAAATTTGTGAATAACTTCACTTATGGCATTATACCCTAAGCGAACTTTTTTTGCAAGTAAATAAAGGTTCTGGAAAGCAGTTTTTATGCTAATTTTGGTTTTTATTGCGTAAACCTTTTGCTTTTATTTATTTTTTTTATCTAATTTGATTTTAATACATTTCGCCGCATTTGTTTTGCCTTACTTTGTTTTCTAATGAAATTTTAACGCTTTACCACCGTATCGGCGTTCTGCCGCATCTTTCAAGGTATTCGTTCGCCTGGCAAAAATGCCCGCATCCGTTAAACCCCTGATAAGCGGACAAAGGACTGGGGTGGGACGTGGTCAAGACTATATGGCTAGGATTAGTAAGCAGACGTTTTTTCTCTATGGCGTTATTTCCCCAAAGCATAAAAACTACCGGCTGTTCGAGTTTGTCGATATAACTTATCGCGGCGTCTGTAAAATATTCCCAGCCGTGATTGCGGTGGCTGTTCGGTTTTTTCGCCTCGACTGTCAGCACAGTATTTAAAAGCAAAACTCCCTGTCTTGCCCACGGCGTAAGGTCGCCGTCGGTTAGTTCCAGCTTGCCTATATCTCTTTTTATCTCGTTAAATATATTTAATAAAGACGGCGGCAAGGGAGAAACATATTTTGTCACAGAAAAAGCAAGCCCTACGGGATGTCCCACGGTAGGGTAAGGGTCTTGCCCCAATATTACGACTTTTATTTCACTAGGCGAAACCAAATCAAACGCGCGCAGTATGTTTTCGGCGCGCGGCAGAATGTCTTTTGTTTTGTATTCCGTTTGCAAAAATTCTTTTAAGTCGCAAAAATACTTCTTTTGAAATTCGGGCAGGAAAAGCTGTTCCCACCCGTTATAATCTCGCTGTATCACTTTAATTTTTTTATAAATCCGCTACTACTACTAAGCTATCCGAAACACAGCATATTGTGTCGCCTTCGCCGAGGGTTATTTTTGTTTCATTTTTAAATTCGGTGACAAGACCGTTGTAACGCACGTTAAAATCTTTTTCCTTGTCAACAGCGTTTCTAAGGATATATGCGCCCGGTTTTATTTGTCCGTTAACGCCTACGGTATATGTAACGTTACGGGGAATAGATATAAACATTTCATTTTGCTTGTTAAGTAATGGTTCAGTAAAACTTGGTTGCTGCGTCTCAAGGTCTTTGCGCGGGTCAGCATGTTTACGTACTTTTGAATATAATATCAAACCCAAAATAACGACCGCCAAAAGCAGCGCGCCGATAATAATATACAGCCATTCAATCAATGTGAGAGAGGCGAAATTTAACATAATTAGGTTCTCCTTTAACGTTTTATAAATTATATCACAGTAAAACCGCTTTTGTAAACATAATTAATTTTGACAAATATCAAGCTCGTGCTATAATAAAAGGTAATTAGGCTTTATTTATTATAAGGAGTATTTATTTTTTATGAAAAAACTTATTAGACTGCCCCGTTGGGGAAGATGGTTGACGAGAATCGTTTTTACCCCTCTCGGAATGATATTGGGTTATATGGGGGCAGATTCGCTGATAATTCAATATAATCTTTTATCCAGTACATCTGTATTTTATATTCCTATTTGTTTAGGAGGCGCAATAGTCGGCGGTTTGATTTTGCTATTTGCAGGTCCGTTTGTTTGCAGATTGGTTTATTCCTCTGTAAATCAAGAAAGCCATATCTACAAAAAATATTCCCCCGCGGAAATCGTGTCCGCCTTTATCGGGCTTACGTGCGGATTATTTATCGCTTTTTTGGTGACAAATCTTTATAATTTTATTCCCGAAGCTTATAATATTTTAACGATAACCCTATCAATAGTTACCTATATCGGGCTTGGCGTAACGGGTATGATTTTGGGGCACTCGTATCTCAGCGGAATTATTTCTCCAAATTCCACCACAACCGTTCTTACGCCAAAACTACTAGACAGCAGCATATTGATTGACGGGCGTATTGTGGATATAGCGAAAACGGGATTTATCTGCGGTCCTTTCGTTATTCCCAATTTTATAATTAACGAAATAAAAAACGTCGCCGACAGTCCCGACGCTGTAAAACGTAACCGCGGCAGACGCGGACTTGACGTTATCAAAACATTGCAAAACGACAAAAGCCTTTCCGTCGTTATTGACGAAAGCGTCCTGGACGGCGACAACGAAGCAAAAATTATCGCTTTGGCAAAAGAGTTAAAAGGAGAAATAGTAACTGTAAACTACAATCTTACAAAACTCGCCGACGTTAAAAATGTAAAAACTCTTAACATCAACGACCTTTCCAATGCGATAAAACCCGTTGCTCTGCCGGGCGAAAAATTAACCGTGGAAATAATTAAGCAAGGCAAAGACAAGGCGCAAGGCGTGGCGTTTCTCCCCGACGGCACTATGATAGTAGTGGAAAACGGCGGAGATAATATAGGCGAAACAAAAGACGTGTCTGTAGCGACGAGCTTGCAGACAAGCACAGGCAGAATTATTTTCGCCCGCATAGAAGAATAAAACTTTGGAAATTTAAGGTTAATGCCCGTCATATTGCAACAAGATTTTAAAACTGAAAGATATTATGACGACATCAAACTCATATTTTTTAAATCAAAATTCTCATTGCGTAATTACTGAAATTATAAAAACAAAAAGGACTTAAACATAAGTCCTTTTTATTTAACGTGTTTTTTAAAATTGTAGTTTACCGCTCGCGGTCGTTTAGTTCTTTTCTGTATAGCAGCTCGTCTGTTTTATTAAATCCCTTTTGCTCGTATAAAATCCGAGCATTTTTGTTGGCTTCGCCCGTTAATAAACGAAAGGACTTGATGCCAAGTGCGAAAAAATAATCTTGCAAAAATTCAATCAATCTGCCCGCGATGCCTTTACGACGGTGCTGCGCTTCGACGTACAATTCGGAAAATTCCACATATGATTCGTCGTAGCAGAAAGAAGTTATTTTTTGCGCGCATAAAAAACCTACAACCTCGTCATTTTTTACCGCGACAGCAATCGTCTCTTGTTTGTTATTTTCTAGTGAATACGCAACGCTTTCGACGCTTTTTTTAACGCCGTTAAATTCGTAATTGAGTTTTGACAATGTTTCCGCGTCGCGTTTTTCCGCAAATCTAATTTCCATTATTTAACCAGATTTCTTGCTTTTTCCAATATTTTTTCCAGCGTCAAACCGTATCTGACTTTGAGTTCTTCCGTCGTGCCGACTTCGCCAAGCTTGTCGTTTACCGCTACGTAATCGCATTTTGTGGGAAGCTCTTTACTTAATAGTTCCGCCACCGCTCCATAAAGTCCGCCGATATAGTTCGCGTTTTCCACCGTCAAAACTTTTTTCGTGCGTTTTGCCGACTCTAATACAGCAGCTTTGTCCAGCGGTTTAATGGTGTGCATATTGATAAGGTTTACTTTTATGCCTTCGCCTTTTAGTATTTCCGCCGCCTTTACGCAATCGGGCGTATTTATACCCGAAACTATTATTGTAAGGTCGTCGCCTTGCATTAGCGTATCCGCTTTGAATAAATCAAATTTATAGTCGCTGCCGAATACGTCGGGGACTTCTTTTCTCGCCATACGAATATATACGGGATTACTGCATTCTATTATCTGCGGCAGAGCCAACGCAAGCTGCGTAGCGTCCACGGGTTCAAACACCACCATATTAGGCAAAGCCCGCATAGCCGCCACGTCTTCAAAAGACATATGAGTGCCGCCGTTAGCCGCCGTCCATACTCCGGGATCAGTACCGACGATAATGACTTTTTGCTCTGCGTAAACTACCGAAACGGCTATTTGGTCGAACGTGCGTCTTGCCAAAAACGGAGCGAAAGAATGAATAAAAGGAATATAGCCGTACGTCGCCATACCCGCCGCGATACTCGTCATATTCGCTTCCGCAATGCCTATATCAAAACATCTATCGGGGAATTTTTCATAAAGCGGTCCTGTACCGCACGCTTTTGACAAGTCGGCGTCCAAAATAACGATATTTTTATTTTCTTCCATAAGCTTAGCGAGCGTCGCCGCGTATGCTTTTCTCATTTCCATAAATTATCGTCCTCCTTAGTGTAGTTCCGCAAGAGCTTTTTCAAGCTGCTCGTTCGTAACGTTCGTGCTGTGGTTGCCGACGCCCATTTGCTCGTAAAAAGAAACACCTTTGCCTTTAACGGTGTCCGCGATAATAACCGTAGGCACACCCTTGACTGATTTGGCGAGATTTATCGCATCGTCGATAGCTTTGTGGTCGTGTCCGTTAATACGCACGGTGTTAAAGCCAAACGCTTTCATTTTTGCTTCAAAGTCTTCCATTTTCAAAATTTTGTCCGTTACGTTGTCTATTTGCATTCCGTTATTGTCGATAAATACGGTAAGATTGTCGAGTTTTCTAAACGCCGCTTGCGAAAATGCTTCCCAAACCTGTCCTTCCTGCGTTTCGCCGTCGCCTACAATAGCGTAGATATGCGCGCCGTCATCGGCAAGTTTGCTTGCCATAGCGACGCCGACCGCGCAGCTGATACCTTGACCAAGACTGCCCGCCGATACGTCAACGCCTTTTGTCAAAACCGCGTTGCAATGGCTGGGTAAATGCGTGCCGATTTTGTTGAGCGTCAGTAGTTCGCTTTCGTCAAAAAAGCCAAAACTGCTTAACGTTGCGTACAATGCCGGTCCCGCGTGACCTTTTGACAAAACAAAACGGTCTCTGCCTTGTTTTTTGGGATCCTTCGGGTCTACTCTCATGTGCTTTTCGTACAAAACCGCCAAAATATCGGCGATTGACAAACATCCGCCGACGTGACCCACGCCGAAACTGTTTATACTTTTCAGTATGTTGCGGCGTATTTCTTTCGCTCTGCTTATCGTATCCATTTTTTTCTCCTTGGAAAAATATATTATTGTTGTTTTTCGACTTCCATCTGCAAGTTTTCGGTACGCACCGACAGGTCGTAAAGTTTTTTATAAAGTCCGTGGTTTTTCATTAATTCAGCGTGCGTGCCAACCTCCACTATACCTTTGTCCGTCAGCACGATAATTTTGTCGGCGTTTCTTATGGTGGAAAGTCTGTGCGCAATTACTATGCTTGTTCTGCCTTTTGCCAGTAAATCCAAAGACTTTTGCACTTTTACTTCGCTCTCATTATCTAACGCGCTCGTCGCTTCGTCAAGTATAAGTATCGGCGGATTTTTCAAAAAAACTCTGGCTATCGAAACTCTTTGTTTTTGTCCGCCCGACAGCTTAACGCCTCGTTCGCCGACAAAACTGTCGTAGCCGTCTTTCAATGTTGAAATAAACTCGTCCACGCCCGCAAGCTTTGCCGCCCGGACTATTTCTTCTCTTGTTGCTCCGATTTTACCGTACTCAATATTATCGGCTACGGTTCCCCAAAACAGATATACGTCCTGCTGCACAACGCCGATATTTTCTCTCAACGATTTTGCCGTAACGTCTTTTACGTTTTTGCCGTCGACCAATATTTTGCCGCCTGTCACGTCATAAAAACGCGGAATAAGGTTGGCGATAGTAGTTTTGCCGCCGCCGCTGGGTCCTACGATTGCGACAGTTTCGCCTTGATGGATAGTGAAATCGACTTTTTCCAATACGTCTCTATCTGTGTTTTTGTAGCGGAAAGTAACGTTTTTAAATTCAATACTACCTTTTACGTCCGTAAGCTCTTTCGCGTCTTGCTTGTCAGTCAAATCAATAGGCGTATCCATAATCTGCTGGTATCTAGCAAAAGCCGTAATACCTTTTTGGAACTGCTCGGAATAATCGGCAAAGTTTATCAAACTGTTAAGTAAAGTGTTTGCGTAAAGCAGATACACAACAAACACGGGCGCGCTTATTTTGAATATCGCGCCAAGTACAAGTATACTAATATACATCACGGCGTCCATCGAGCGAATGCCTGCGAAAAACGTACCCATATAGTGATAAGTTTTTGATTTTGATTTTATAAATTCTTGATTGCCGCGCTCAAACTTGTCTTCTTCCAGTTTTTCATTGGCGAAAGATTTTACCACTCTTACTCCCGCCAGACTGTCTTCTACCTGAGCGTTAATTTCCGCCATATTATTACGGTTTTTCTGATAGTTATCATCCCACTTGTTATTAAAATGTATCGTGAGCCACGCCATAAACGGCGTGAGCACAAACAGACATACCGTCATTCGCCAGTCTTTCATCGCTAATATCGTAAATATGCCTATGATACGAATGGACGCGATAAAGAGCGTTTCGGGACAATGGTGCGCAAACTCTGTGATATCAAATAAATCCGTAGTTATGCGTGACATTAACGTGCCGACTTTTTGATTGTCATAAAAGCTGTGCGACATTTGCTGTAAATGGTGGAACATATTTCGTCTAAGGTCGCTTTCTATTTTTACGCCCATGATATGTCCGTATTTTGCCACAAAAAATCTGCAAGCTATTTCAACAATTCTTATTCCTATCAATATGGAAGCGTATTTAATAACAGTCATTAATACCAAATATCCCGTGGCAATCGCTTCCGTCGTGATTTGTTCTACAAACAGCGGAAATACTATTTCCACTCCCGCAGCCACGAGCGAACAAATCATATCTAGTACAAACAAGCCGATATAAGGCTTGTAGTGCGGTATGAAGTCCTTTACGTAGCTCCAGCTTTTTCTTTTTTTCGCTACGTTTTCTTTATTTTCAAAAGTCATAATTCTCCTTAGATGTTTTTTATCTGTTGTAGTCCTCTATTTTGGCAAGTAAAGTAAATTACTTGCGTTTTAAGGGATATTTGTTTTAATATTTTAATTGTTTCACTAAATTCGGCTTCGCCGTAATTTACAAAAGCGTCGTCAACCAAAACGAACGGAATATCGTCGCCGTAAATAAGCTTTGCCAAAGTCATTTTGAGATAAAACAGCGCGATTTCTCTTTCGCCGCGTGAAAAATAGCCCATATCGTACATAACGCCGTTTTGCTTGGGCATCAAAATAAAATCCGTGCCTTTATTGCCGCTATTTTTGTCAACGCTTACGACTATTTCTTCTATCTTGCCTTTTGTGACGGTGGAAAGATATTTTTTCAGCTCTTCCGCCATTTTCGGTAAATACGCTTCAGAAAGCTTATCCTTGGCTTTAATTAGACTTTCAATCGCCAAAGTTAACGCCTCGTATTCGGCTTTAAATTCCTTTGCCTTTATTTTCGCGTTGATAAGTTTTTCTTTCAATTCCGTTTCGTCGGGAATATCGGCGGATAACATTTTTATTTCCGTTTCCAGTCTCGCCGCATCTCTGTTGTTTTCGATAATGTTTTGATGTAAAATATTTTGCTCGTTAGTTAATTTTTCAAGTTGAATAACATCAAAAGTTTTTGGAACTGCGACTTTGACAGAATAAATATTATTGTAACTAATATAATAACTTTCCAGTTTGTCTATCGCTTGCCAATATGTATCGATTATCTCGACGGGTTTTAGTAACTCTCTTATTTGCGCGTCGATATTTTTTATTTTTTTGCGGTGTTTTGCCCAAACAAGTAAACCGCTTAATCCGAAAATTACGCCTGCGCCCGTAAAGATACCAAGCAGCAAAAACTTGTCAAAAATACCGAAAACGATTCCGACAAAAACCATTATTATGCTGACCGCGATTAGCCATATCAAAGCAATGGGTTTTTGTTTTGTCTGCGAAATAAGTTTTTTTGCAGCCGAGATTTTTTCGGGAATTTTATTGTAATCTTCGCACGGCGGCAACGCTCCAAGATTATTTTGTTTTTGATTTTCACGTTCTTTTGCCAAAGTTATTTGCGCGTCGTATTTTAATTTTTCCTGATTAATCTTCTCTAAGAGTTTTTCATTTTCGTCTAATCTTTTTTTGAAAAATTCATCTTTTTCGGCAAGTTTTTTCAGTTCTTTTTGTTTTGCTTCTATCTCGCCGCGGTTACACTCCGCCGTTTTTATAAACTCTGTCAACAGCTTTACGTTTTCTTCCGCTTCGGGCAGTTTTCCTTGCTCTCTATTGTTTCTTTTAACTTTTTGCTTTAATTCCACGGCTTTTTTGTCCAGGTCTTGTATCGCGATGTCGCAGTTTTTCCCGCCTATCATTTGACTAATTTTTTCGCTGAAATTATCCGTTGTGTCTAACGTAACGGCGTCCTGCGGAACAAAAAAGCAGTTGACAAAATCTTTATACGAAAGACCGAACAAGGCTAAGCCCAAATCAAAAATCTCTTGTTTTTTGCCGTTTTTTTCATTGATTACGATACACGTATCGTCTTTTGGAGTTTTGCCGAATTCGCGCGTAACCCGCAATATTTCACCTTTGTACTCGAAAACGAGCGAACCGCCGAATTTTTCCATTCGTCCCCACGGCATATATTTTGCCCTTAGGTTTTGCGAAAGGTCTTTGCCTCGGTTGTCGGGCAGACCGTAAAACATAGCGGCGATAAAGGCGGCGAGAGTAGTCTTGCCCGCGCCGTTCGCACCGTAATTTATATCGATTTTGCCGTCAAAATCTTTTTTATAGTTTTTAAGCTTACCGAAAGCGGTAACTTCTACGCTCTTTATCACCGCGTTTCCTCCAATGCCTTTAAACCCAGCTCTATTGCTCTGTCTATAATATCTCCGTCTTTGCCGCTGTTTTCGACGGTTTTTATAAACTCGCCGATAAGGCTGTTTTCTTTTCTCAATTTTTCAAGGTCATAATCGACAATCGTTTGATCATCTATACGGGTAGCGAAAAAATCTTTTTTATCGGATAAATACTCGATGTCCACGTCTGGGTTACGTCTGCCGCAAATTATCAAATTTAAATAATTTTGCAATCCTATATCTGCGGTGAGTTTTGCGTATTCTTTTAGTAAAGCGTCGGCGGAAGTAAGTCCAGTAACGTCGAGATTTTTAGTGATAATATGCCTTTTGGCATAATTATGTCGGTTTACCGCGTTTTTGCCCGACTTATCGGTATCAAGCATAATGAATCCCGTTTCGCCGAGATCGCCGAAATCCCTCGGTTCATTTGAGCCGCTGTAACACATAACCCCGCGCGCAAAATTTTCCATTCTGTACATGTGATAATGTCCCATAGCAACGTAATCTATAGGCTCGTTACGGTATTTAGAAAAATCTATTTCCGTTTTATCGCCGTGCAAAACCAAAATATTGTATTTGTTTTTATTAAAAATTATTGTTTCGCTTTCAAAGGCGCTGTCCACGCCGTGTACGGTGACTCTTTCGTCAAGCTCGTATAAATTTTGTTTGTCAAAAATTTTCACATTCGGCGGCATTTTCCCAACCGCTATTTTGGCTAAACGTTTATCGTGATTGCCAAACAGCAAAAAAACAGGGATTTTTGCGTCACGGAAAGCGTCGCCTACCGCAGCGAAAATCGCGTTATCTATCGCGCTGGAGTCAAATAAGTCTCCCGCGATAATCATAGCGTCCGCGTTATTTTTGGCATACAAAACCAGTTCGCAAAAAGCTTTAATCAGCTCTCTGCGTCTGATACTGGCATTTTCGCCCAAGCCCGCCAATGGCGCGCCCAAATGAATGTCGGAACAATGCAAAATTTTCATAACAATTACCTTATTAAAAATTTTATCATAGCGTCAGGAATAATACAAGCGCAGCCGCAAAAATAGGCAAACAAAAACCGCCGTAATTTTGTTTACAGGCGGTTACGAATTTGTTTTTTAAGGAAAAATTATTTACAAACTTCGTTAAGCTTTGCTACAAGTTCGTCAACGTCTATTCCGTGCACAGCAGCCGCTTCTTCTACTGATTCGCCGCTTGCAGCCAAACAACCTATACAGCCCATACCAAAACTTTGGAACACCAAAGCCGCATTTCTGTCTATGTCCAATACTTCGATAATTTTCATATCTTTATTGATTTTCATTTTTATCACTCCTAAAAATTATTTTTTTGTTTTTATAATTTTGTTCCGCAATCGGGACAAAACTTTGAACCTTTTTTAACAACGGCTCCGCATTTTGGACAAGCGTCTTTTCCGCTGACTTTCGCTCCGCATTCGGGACAGAATTTTGCGGTAACTCTCATTTTCGCTCCGCATTCGGAACAGAACTTCATATCTTCTTCCACTTTTTCTTTTTCGTCTTCGGCGTTAGAAATATTTGAGAATGCTCCGCCCAACGCGCTGCCCGCGTTTTGTCCCATACCCATACCGACAAACATTCCAGCCGCTCCGCCGCTGTTGCGCGCCGCGTCTCCAAGAGCGTCCGCGGCTTTTTTCTGCGTATATGTACCCATTTTGTCGCTGAGTATTCCCAAAGCCGATCGCTCGTCAATGGCTTTTTCTACGCTTTCGGGGAAAGATACGTTTTCGATAACAAAGTTTACTATTTCCAGTCCGATACTTATAAACTTTTGTCCGACGTTAGCAACGCACATATCGTTAAACTCCTGCAAGTTTGCGGAAAGTTCCAACGCTCCGACTTTTGACTCGGCTATAGTATCTGTAATTGTCGATATTAACATACTTTTTAAATACGCGTTAATGTCGTCTACGGTAAAACTGCTTTTTGTGCCCAATAATTCCTGCATTAATATTTTCGCGTCGCTTACTTTAAAGCTGTATGTACCGAAAGCCTTGATACGGATTACGCCAAAATCTTTATCTCTTAACGTAATGGGAGAAGAAGTTCCCCATTTTTGGTTTGTAAACTGTTTTGTGTTTACAAAATAAACTTCAGCCTTAAACCGCGATTGTTTGTTTTGATAAAAAATCGCGCCAAGTCCCGACAAAAGCGGAAGGTTTTTTGTTTCCAATTTATATTTGCCCGGTCCGAACACGTCCGCGATTTTGCCCAAATGAACAAAAATAGCTACTTGGGATTCTCTTACCGTAAGAGAAGAGCCGCTTATGATTTCTTTTCCGCTGTGCGGAAAGCGGTACGCCAAAAGGTTGCTGCTGTCATCTTTCCATTCGATAACCTGCCACATTTGGTCTCTAAAAGCCATTATTCATTCTCCTTTATAAAAAAATGATTATTCGGTTAATTTTAAAATATTTAGTAAAAAAATTTTACCACTTTTTGCAGTAAAAAGCAATAAAAACCCTGTATATTATCCTTCGTCGTTCATTACGACGCCTATGATTTTTTCTTTTTCAAAACATTGTATTTCGGGGTTTCGGCTGTCATTGCTGTCGTTGCGGTTATCTCCCATCAAAAAATAACCTTCGGTCACCAAGTAAGGCGTAGAGCTAAGCACTCCTGTTCTATCGGGGCGAATGGCGGGCAAAGTAACGCCGTCGTATTCTTCATAAATTATTTGACCGTCGACAGTTTCTATTACTACCACATAACCTTCATCAGACCAAACTAATGAAATAAGGTCGCCCTCTATCGCTATTACTCGTTTTACCAAAGCTTTGTCGTCATATTCATCGTAAGCCACAACGATATCGCCTCTTTGCGGCTTTACGAGTTTATTCACCCATACCCAATCCCCGTCGTTTAGCGTTGGGTACATCGACGTTCCCGATACCGTGTAACTGCTGACAAAAAAACAGCGGAACACAATAGCTATAACCACCAGCGCAATCAAAACCATATAAAAAACCAAATCGCTTTTCATTTTTGAAGCTCTGTCGTCCATTATGTTCTGCCGTAATATTTTTTTGTCGATGCTATTTTTTTTATTCACGGTTTTTGTCAATTTTCTTTACCGCCTTTTTTACAGCGTTGCTGTCCAGAAGGACTATATGTCCGCATTTGAGACATTTCAGCTTGTAGTCCGCGCCAACACGCACAACAAGCCATTTATCGCCCCCGCAAGGATGCGGTTTTTTTGTGGTTACAACGTCGTTTAATTCTAACATAAAAAACCTTTATGTAAACAAAATATTTGTGACTATTATATTATTTTCGCACGCAAAAGCAAGCAAATCAAGTCCGCCCACTTTATCAGCGACAAGCGTCTTTCCTGTTGTGCAGCGGAAATCTTGTCCCGAAAGGACTATTTTTTGCCACATATTGCCCCCCAGAAGAGAAACACGGCAAAAATATCTGCATTGGTCCTTATTCCAGTTTTGAACGATACACACGTCCAAATTTTGTTTTGTTTCGCTGCATACGTCAAAAATCAAAACGCTTTCAAAATGACGTAAAATCATATTTTCCGAAAGAGCAAAAGTACCGAAACGTTTGCCCGAAATTCCGCCGATGCCTAATGGACCCGTAGCGAACACGATTGAACTTTTATCCCAAAGCGTTTCTTCTCCCGTAACGTCGATAGGTATAAATTCTCCCATACCCATAGATTGATTATATATCATTCTGGTATAGTCGATAAGAGTAAGATTTTTCGATATATCTTTCGGCGTAAAAACGTGTATTTCGCTGGACAGCTTCATACCGTTGTAAAAATCGGCGTTCGCGTATACGCTTACGGGCAACTCTTCGTCATAAATATTCAGCTCGGCATTTGCGCCGTACTCGGTTTTTGTCATTACGGGCGCAACCCAATTAAGGCGGTTTTCTTTTGGTCCTCTTGCATACCATACGGTAAAAAATTTCGCTTCGGTTTCGATTTTTGCGTAAAGTTTCCCGTTTTCCGCAAAGACGGACAGTTTCGGTTGTTTCGGCGGTTTTGCGATATCGAGACTGTTCTTAAACCATTTGTCCATAGACCTTTTGACTTCGGTTGTGAGAGTGTCCAGCATACCCGCCACAAAAAAGTAACGCGAGTTTTTGTTGGGGAATCTTTGTATTGCCGCAGCCGTGTCGCTCATATCGGTATATTTGCTGTTGCTGCCCACCAAAACGTATACGGGCTGCTCTATAAGATGAATGTAGCTTTGGGGGCATATACCCGCAAGCCAGCGTTCCTCTTCCTCCAATATTTCCAGATTTTCGTCTGGCGAAACATCTTCGCTTTCTTTATCGGGATTTTTATAATCTTCCCAGATTTTGCCGTACGCTATACACGCCGTTCTTATGCGGCTGTCAAAAGCCAGACAATGGCTTGCTATTCGCGCGGATTTTCCAACGCTATACAAGCAAATATTATTTTTATCGGGGCAAATATATTCGTTCAAAAAAGTAACCGCGCGCATTGTGTTCAGAGAATACTCGTACCACGAAGTTTCGGTTACGTCTGTGTCCACTCTGTCAAAATGCCGTCCCGCGAGCAAATAATTGCAGTAGGAAACTGATTCGGGATAAACCGTGTGTTTACCTTCGCCCATATCTCCGGCGTAATCAATCGCTATCGCGGTGTAGCCTTGACTAGCCCAATAGACGAGATTGTTTACGTCGATAGGCTCGCTGACTTTTCCGACAACGATAAGTGCGGGCAGATTTTCACCGCTTGAAGCGACAACGCAATATACTCTGCTCGCCTCGTTATCCAGGTGTCTTCCCGTAAAATAATAATATTCTATTTTTATATTGCCCGACTGCTCGCTTTTAAGTAGCGTCGCGTCCAAACTTTCAGCCACAGGATCAAAGTTCTTCCATATCTGTGCGGGCGTTAATAATGTACCCATTTTTTCCTCAATTTTAAAAAAGTGAAAAAGCAAGATAGATTTTACAACTAATTTTACCGATTGTCAACATAGTTAACATACTCGCGGTAATACGCCAAAATACCCTTTACCGCTTGAGAATAGCTTATAACGCCGCCGCTAACGTTATTGCTCTTTAAATAAATATCGTTTATTTTGTCGGAAATCCGGCTTATTATGCCCTCATAACTGTCGTAAAACTCATTCGCGTAAGCATAATCTGCCAAAACCGACGGATTAAGCTCGCTTAATAATTCGTGATACAAGTCGGTGTCCGTTTTATATATTTCATTAACTAATCTTGCAAAAATAACGCTTAGTCCCGAATAGCGAACGTAATCATTGTCGCTGTTTATACAGATTATATCGGCGATAAAATTACATTCCCCTTCGTTCATTATTCCCTTGCTGTGCGCTATTTCGTGAGCGGTGGTGGTAGGCAAATCTCTGTCGGGAATATTAGCGCAAACATTGATTTCCGCAAAAAACGGAAAAAACATACCCGTCGTACCCGAATAATTCATAATAAGCGCCGGAAAATACTGCTTTGGCATTAAATCAAAGTCGTACAAAAAATCAAAAATCTCTATATTTTTATACGTGTCTAAGATGTTTTCCGACATCTGCGAAAAACTCAAATTCATTACGGAATGACCGTCAGTAAATGTTACGTTTTCGGCTGCGTTATTTAATTCAGTCAAATAATATCTTGCCGCCTCTTCGATAAAAGCGGAGTCGTCTTCCGATAAAGTCAAATCCATAGTGTCGTAAATGCTTTCTTTGCTGTAATTAAAACCTATTACGCAGTAAAACAATACAAGACAAACACAAGCGATACTAATAAGTGTTATTAAAAATCTTAGTTTTCGTTTTGATAACACTAATAGCCAAATTATTAAAACCAATAAAGGTATTGCCGCTACTGACAAAATACCCAAAAAAGAGACTGGAATAAGAGAGTTTAGCCAACCCAAAATTCGAATAAAAAACTCATTAACGGGCGTTAGTAACCTTGCCGCCGAAGAGTTTGCCAGTATCACAAACACGGCGGTTAAGATAAATATCGCGAAAAATACGATATTGTTTTTATTAAATATTTTCCCTAAAAACTTTCGCATCGATTAAATACGTCACCCAATGGCGCAGCTGTCCGCTCATATTCACGCCGTTTTCGTGAGCAACGATATGCCCTCCCATAGACTCGGGTATTCGTCTGCTCGCTATATTTTCAAAATCCACAGGGTAAATCATTCCCAAAATCGTCAGATTTTTTACCGCCCATTTTGATAGTTCAGTTATCGCTTCTTTGCCGTAGCCGTGTCCGTGCGCCGATTTTTTTATCCATATACCCAGTTCGGCAACAGGCTCGTGTACGGAATGGAGTCCGCCCCCGCCGTAAAATTCATCGTTATATTTATCTAATATCACTATACCGATATTTTTTCCTTCTTGGTTGAGTTTTATTTGGCTTTTTATGTACGCAAGCGTTTCGCTGATATCATCGGCTTGTTTTGGATACATATACTCCGTCACGTCTTTATTTAATCCCTTAAAAATTTCTTCCGCGTATTTTTCCGTAACCGCGACGAGTTTTAGTCTGTCTGTTTCTAATATAAACTTGCTAAAATCATTCATTTGTGATATTTTCCCCCTTCCAAAATATTGAAAGCTCTGTAAATCTGCTCTGTCAGTAATACTCTGGCAAGCGAATGAGGCAGCGTTTGCGCTCCGTAACTCAAAACAAAATCAGCTCTGTCTTTCACGCTTTGACTCAGACCAACGCTTCCGCCTATTATAAAAGTAATTTCGCTTGCGACGTTTTTTATTTTTTCTATTTTTTCCGCAAATAGCTCGCTGGACAAGTTTTCGCCGTCTTTATCTAAAACAACAGTATATCCGCTCGTTTTCAATAAAATTTCTTTCGCTTCTTTTTCCAGTTCGTTATCGGACGTAATTTCGTCTATTTCCGTGATTTCGGTTTTTGCGTAACGCGAAAGTCTTTTCACGTATTCCGCAATCGCTTCTTTATAGTATTTTTCTTTTACTTTGCCGACAGCCAAAATCTTTATTTTCATGCGCCGCTCACCAGACTGATCATCCACATACCCGCGCAGAAAATGCACGCGATAACAAATACGGCAATGTCGACCGTTTTGGGTTTTTCCATTACGCTTTGTCCGCCTTCGTCTTCAACTAAAAATTCTTGATAACGGTCAGGCGTTTTTTTGATAAATAAATATAAGCAAAGCGCAACGATAACCGCGCCTACGCCCATAGATAGATAACGGTAAGTGACGAATATCGTTATAAAAACGCTTTCGGGCAGCAGTAAGGACAACCCCACAGCCAATGAATTATTAAATAGATGCATCGCCACAGCCGTCCAAATGCTGCCGCTGGATAGATAAATATAACCTAACATAAACCCGAAAACAAACTGATAAACGGTGTTAGACGGACTCATATGAAACAGCATAAAAGCGAAACCCGAAATCAAGCTTGCGCCGATTTTACCGTACCTTACCAACCCGCCTGTCAAAGCTCCGCGCATAAAAATTTCTTCCGTTACGGGAGCGATTAAACACGCCATAATTACAGCCAGTATTATTTCAACCGCATTTGCGTTAATTACAGTACCCTCGGGACAAGGAAAACCGAGCTTTACAATAAAATCGCAAAACATATCCACAACGGGCAGCATAAAAATAAACAGTCCGATAGTAATACCAAGACCAAGTAAAATTTGTTTTGCGCTAGGTTTTATTTTCAATTTTACCGCCGAAACAAAATCAACGCGGAATATTTTCGCGCAAACATACACTGTTACCGCCAAACTTAATGACGCAACCCCCGATACTATCCAGGAAAAAATCGGGTTTTGCGCAGTCGCGGTGTCGGCGATAAAATACGGCGCGAAACTAACCGCAATAAATACGACGAAACAGATAAAAAATATTCTGTAGCTTTCCGAAGCCGTCCAAAATTTTCGTTTAATCATTCGCATATCTCCCATTGAGCGGCGACAAGTAATCTTATTTTCTCGCCGTAGCCCGCTTTTTCCAAAACCGCTTTCGCGCTAGAATATGCGATTTCGGGCAGATTGTTGTTTTCTGATAAATGAGCAAGGATTATTTGGTTTACCGTTTCAAGCCTTGCTCGGCTTAATAAATACGCCGTTTGTTCGTTGGACAAATGTCCGTTTTGACTGGCAATACGTTTTTTGAGCGGCAAAGAATAAATGCCGTTTCTAAGCATCTCATAGTCGTGATTGCTTTCCAGTATCAATATCGAAGCGTCCGCCAAAAAATCTATAAGCTGTTCGTCCACGCAGCCTGTGTCGGTGACGTAGACT
>ERZ795053.1787-NODE-1787-length-26809-cov-6.250131_pt1 | contig 26809 bp, 34 predicted proteins | sample MGYA00375137_ERZ795053 | MGnify/ENA primary metagenome ERZ795053 (study PRJEB30182, sample SAMN05720284) | activated sludge metagenome | isolation source: Anaerobic digester | place: Hong Kong | collected 2014-12-17 ...
ACGCGCTTGCGAATGTATGACTCACTTACATTCCACCTTTCGGCCAACTCCGGTATTGATAGCAACCTCATGCAGCCACCATGAAGTCACTCTTCAATGCTTCGTATCTTCTGAGTATCTCACAAGATGCCTCTTCTAGGTACTCAATTAGCTTCGAGCAATATTCATCATCTCTGTCAACTCTCACTATCAATGGCTTTACACCTGGGTGGTAAGAGCAGAAATACCACTCCTTAAAACCAGTTACAGCCATCGAACCCTGGACTTGCGCCAGGTACTTCTTTGGCAACTCTCCACCAGCCAGGTATTCAACGTGGTTCTGGATAAGTGGGCACTTTAACTCAAGACCATACCCATCACACAGCCCATCAGGACTACACCCATACCCTCTCCCTGAGTCAATAAAACCAACCTTCTTGAAATCTAGTCCTGTAATGAAGTTAACAGTCGATAGGGCTTCGTCTTCCAAGTCCTTCCCCCTAGCCATCGCATCACTTGTGAATGTATCGATCGGCTCTCCTAGTAGCAGCTCGGAAACTGCTATATTGATCAAGCTTTCAACTTGAGAACTCTGCTTTAGCGTTGAGGTTATTACTTTGTCAAAGTTTGATGCTGTGATCTTTCCAAGCCTGGAATGGAACCATTCTGGACTGCCTTGTTCTACGTTTATAATGTTCATGCGATTGCCTTTGCTTTTTGGTTAAGAGCCACAACTGCACGCTTATAGTCGAGTTCGCTCATTGACTCAAGTGATTCACATCGTAGAAATTTCAAGAACTGGTCTAAGTTTGAATCAGTTTTTAATAGTAAGTTCCTAATTGTTTCAATTTGCAAATCTGTAACTCCGACTTCACTTGATCTCCTAGCGTCATCATCCTCGTCAGCCACGGCTATTCCTAGCGCATTCTCAAACACGGCTCTCTTGGCGTATGTTATCGCTGACTTCGTTCGCTGGAACTCATTCATTCTCTGGTCATCATGAAGTTTTGGGAATTTTGCGCAATATTCCTGCTTATGACCACCGTCATGTGAAATAATGCATATCATACTCATGCTAGAATTGTCGTACTCAGTTCTGAATGAGTAGGTTAGCCCGTGCTTTGCCAGCAACGGCTTTACTTGTGCGACGATCTCGTCAAATGGTGCGTAGTCATATTTGGTTCGGTTTCCAGTCTTTGAAGTAAAATCAACCTTTTTTTTCTTAACAATAACTGGGCACTCTCTCTGAAAGGCAGCCATGGCTACATTGTACTCTGATTCTGCTTTCTTGTTTAAAATGCGCTCCTGTAGATCAAGCATTTTTTCAAGCTTTTCAATATCAATGTCTTTTGGGTTTTGAATCACATGAGCTAATGCAAGCTCTAGTGCCGTTTCTTTTTTTTCTATTAGCTCACTCATTGCAACCTTCCTTTTCCTTTTCTTCATCGTTTAAAAAAGCCTCGACGTCCAACCATTCGGATGGATCAAAGACTTGTGCGTGGTGTGTGGTGTGTGTGCTCATGCGACATCCTTCCCAATCCTTGACCTTTGCCGCTCGAGTAACTTGTCGAGATAACCGATAATGAAGTCTGACCCACGGATAACATTGATCTCTCTCCATTCTCTGGTTTCTTCATATTCGGCAATATCCTCATCAACTGTCTTGTGATAACAATCTTCACACATCATCAATCCGTTGTGTGTTACCATCGGCAAGTCGTCGTGGCACTCTTGGCATTCAAGTACCACTGCGCTTACTCCTCTGTATTTTAACTCTTTACACATGACGCACTCCTTCCATTCACGCTCAAAGCGTTTCTATTTACATATTGACATAAAATTACTAACTTACGCTGCGGATTGCTCTATTTCGATAATATCCTCGATATGTAAGCCAAGGTATTTTGCCAACCTCACAGCAACCACAGCCGGGATTGATCTCCTGTTGTGAATGTAGTGATTTAAAGATGATGTCTTCAGGCCAAGCTCCCTTGCCAGCTCTGTCACGGTCATCTCTTTTTTTATTAGCTCGATTTTTATGTTTTTAGTATTTATCATGTATAAGATGTTACATGACAGGAGCAACTACTACAAGTGAAAAGTTCAATATTTATCAGAAATATCTAAAAATTGAGTAAATTCAACTAGTTAACTCAGTATGGTTTAGTTGGAAAAGACGGCTTGATCTATCTCTCTTCCAGCAGCAAATTGTTCAACTCGATTACTTTCTCACGACTAAGACATGCTTTTTGCTCACCAGACTCATCTTTTAAAAAAATAAAGCCTGGATCAAATCTAATCTTTTTTGTTGCGCATGAAAATGTCATTAAGGCGATTAGCATCACCTGAACTGAACGCATCATTTATAGCCTTTTCATCTCTTTTTTTTTCTATCTCTAGCAGGACAGACCTTGCCCACTCGTCTACTTTAAAGAATATTGCTGACAGAGCTATAATCGCATTAAGAAGCTTTATCATTTAAACTCTATTTTTGTGTTAGTAAAAAAGAGCCTTAAGATAATGTTTAAAACAGTGAAAGCGGCGCCAATAGCATCCTCACTTACGACATCCTTTAGCTTTGGTGAAAAAGCAACTCCAGCTAGAATTAGATTTGCCCACAATGTTTTACTCTCATACCATTTTTTAGTTTCCATTATTGCGCTCCAAGGGTTTCATATTTTATAGAACTTTTGTACTTGCTATTTATTTGGACATGCAAATGCGGACCAAACCCAGAGTCATGGTGGACTATTAAAGCCTTGGCTCCGCTGTAATTAACAGCTGCATACTCGCTGTATTTTTCGCCGAAATAATCAATAAAGTTATTTATAAAAAATATATCCCAGCCCTTTATGCTTACATCAAAAGCCCTTGCTGTCTGATGGGTTTTACTCTTGGATATCCCATCTCCATGCGGTCTAATTACAGATGTAGCTCGCAAAACCTTATTGTTGTTTATGCAGTATAGCGCCATGTCTGATAAAATTAAGCACAAGACTGGGTGGGCGTATTGAAGGTGCCAAATCTTTCCATCGTCAACAGTGAAATATTTTCTATTAAAGTATTGGCTCACTAGTACAGTGTATTACCAGTATTACCAATAACTTAGGCCCCTATCGCCTTTCTATCCTCTCAAGGATAGCCTTTATCTCGCTCAGCTTTATTTCTATATTCCTTATCCTGTCATTCAGTACTTCATTTTTATTTTGGATTACTTCAATATCGCTGGCATTTGCTTCGATGCTTCTATCGATTGTTCGATAGCTAAACCCAACTAGTATAATTAGCAGCGTTGACACAACATACATCGGCACGTTTGTATTTTTATCAATAACCTTTAAGTTCATTTCTTGCCCCTTAGGTAGTCCTTTATGATTTGCAATATATCTTTTTTGTCGTCTATTGATATTCCAAGGAATGGTCGTGCTGGAATCTCAACTTGTTTCTTCCTGATAAACTTGTTTCCGATTTTAAAGACCAAAAACCTTGCAGTCTTTGCCTTTATTACTCCACCAAGTTGATGAATTTTTGCGTATATTAGATTTGTGCCAATCTTTACCGTTTTACTATCAGATGAAAAGCCAATTGATGATCTAAGTGTTCCAGTCTTATACAGCGTAGAGTTCCCTTCGATCTTAGACCTTATCGACTGTTTCCACTTTTTACCGTCTGGTCCCTTGCCATGCCTAAATCTTGATCTTGTATTCGATGAGAGAACCTCTCCTATTGCATAATTGATCTCCCTTGATCCACTTGACGCAGAGTAAGCATTGCCAACTATTTCACTAAACTCGTAGAAGTCTTTTTTGTTTGACAGCTTAAGGTTCAAGGAAAACCTCCCCAATGTACTCATTTGAAACGAATGGAGCGCCAACTGATATTGGAACAAGACGGTATCTCACGTGCGCCCCAGTGGGCACTTGGACACTAACTGAACTTGAGAACGTGTAGGAGCCAGATTCGTTATATTGAATCTCTGTCCCACCGTTTATTGCATAATGCACAAGGCAACCAATTGATCCATCATTGTCCCAGAATATTGTAACAGTATCGCCATTCACGATTTCTGACACATTCTTAACGGAAGACACTACTTCAGGTGATACCACTTCAGATGTATCCGGTATGCTGGATGGTAGGTCATTGTATTCATAGGAATAAATAAAAGGGTCTTCATCAACACAGACGATTGACGCCTTATTATCGCCAGATGGTTGGATTGATGCAATTCTTACTTTTTTTCTTGGTTCACTGCCATCGCCAACTATTACCATAATATCTTCTGGTTGGCTGTTTTCGTATAATGATTCAGTGTTTTCTGTAAAGTCGATGGAGTTAAGAACCGAAGGCAAATCACTCGCACTTACTGCGCCAGACGTTACAACCATCCAGTCGTCAACTTGTTCAATTTCGACCTTTATCATATCTCCATTCATTAGCCTAATAATGGCATAAGTTGCAGATGCAAATGAGCACCACGTTTTAAACCTTAACAATAAACCGCTTTCTATCTCAATTTGCTTTACCCTATCCGATTTATCCCATCCGATCAGATCGTGTGATAAGTAAACAACATCGCCTCTCGTTGCAATCAAATGCTCAATGTCTGTCTCAAATGATATTGTTCTTTTTCTCACGTATTCTTGAGCTGCTAATATATTTGCCAACCTCTTGGCTTGATCGTAGCTTGTTATTCCCCAAGCTTCGGTTGTCCTTGATCTCACTGGGCTTGCTATGTCTGGCCTATTCGTCCTCGCCTCGGCCTGTTCCCATTCATTGTTTCTGTCAGCAAACTTGACTACAATTTCCTCCGCCCTATCTAGGTTGTTGTACGCAATGGAAAAGCTATCTTTTATTATGTTATTCATGCCAAACATTGCCACTGGCTGGTCTAGTTCGCTTTCCCATATGACGCCAAGCTTGCCACTTGCCCAGGTTAGGTATCCTCTTCCTGCTTGTGCTATATCACCCAATACATCCCAGCAATTTCTGTCAGAGTCTAATATTGCATCAAACTTTAGGTTTTTTTGATCACAAAACAAACTCCATTCTTTTAGCACGTCTAAATCTATTCTTGATAAAGATAACCCAGCACCAAAGAGCCTTTCGCTTGCTCCAGTTGTGTCAATACAAGTTGACCAACCAACTGTTGGTGACGATGGAAAAACGCCCGAGCCAATCTGATTAGTCTTGAATCCGCCAAGCGCAAAATATAAAAACATATCGGATGGATTAGATGAGTAGGCCCATTGGTAATTATCTGAAATTGAATTGTATCTCCATGTTTTAGATTTTACATAAGCGCTATACCTATCAAGTGCATGACCCGACGTTTCTGCGCTTGCAGAAATAACAATTCCTCTTTGGTTCTGTCCGATATAGTTAGCACCGTCTGACTGAATAAACCTTACCTCTACAAAACTCATCTCGCATATACTCAGTTGCCCATCAGTATCCCGGCTTTGTTTTCTTACCCTAACATCGTATTGACCGCTTGGAACATCTATAGAATATTGTTTTTTTACAGGGTAAGTATCAAACCACCTTATCGACGGGGACACGCCCGACATATTTGTCCAGACTGAAGAAGATGTGAGCTTGTATTGTATTTGATAATACTGCGTTAGGTCAACGACACCATCAGTTGGGTCCTGCTTAAACTGCCTACCATCTAGAATGATTTCTATTCTTAATGTCTCAGCCGGACCGGTTCTATAAATCCAGTTATGCTTAGATGTGTCTGTCGTTGAGATAGCTACTGTCGGACCAGTAAACGCTCCTAAGTAGGAAGGGTTGTTATTTGATAATAGACCGCCCTCAATACTATCGACGTTTGTTCTGGGTATTTCTGATCCATATATAACAGTTCCCATCTTCCAGTCTAACAAAGACTGTGCCTCTCTTGATAGAGAGACGTCGAAAAATGAAGATAGTGGAGTGTTTTGGAATTTATGGTCAGAAATATCCAGGTCACCAAATCCGAAATTAAAATGATGATAAATCTTGTTCCTAAATCTGTCATTTTGAATGGTAATGGTTCCTAGATATTCGTAAGGAACCTGGACTATTATTTGATTTATTTCGTAGTCGAACCCAGGTGTTCCAGGTCCACCAGTTCCTGGATTGATTACCGTTATTCCATTTATCAGTGACGGTGGAGGGTCTCCACCGAGGTATGCCAAAAATTCATCAAGTAGCGCATAGTTTCCAAATAATGGGTCAGATTGTTCATCAAAAAAAACATAAGACCTTCTTGTGTATCTTGTGTTGGAAGGTGATGGCGCGTTTAATTGGGGTGTGGTAACCAAACTGTATCCACTTTCAGCGAAAGGATCAAGCATAACAACTCCATACACCGTCTCTCCTAGGGGCGAGCCACCGTCTGGATCAATCCTTGACTCGACTAATACGGAATAAGAATACCCAGCGTATGTGTGAGGTATCCAGTCAATAGTTGAGATTCCATAAAACAAACCAGGCCTGGTCATCCCATTGGCATCAACTGGCATGTCAAATGTTCCACCGCTAAGCCATGATGGGATATCTGTTGTTGCTCCTGGTTCGTAAGCTTCAATCCCTCCATATGGTTTTGATGCAAAATCAGGAAACATCCTATGCCCATCGCCGCTTAGAACAAGCGGGATAGGTCCCAGTTGCCTAGCCTGGTTTCCAGCTGCGCTAATAGAATAATTTGGAGATGTTTGGTCGCTCCCATCAAAGTTTGATAAATTTTTTCTACTTTGTGCAGATATTATATTACTGATAAACCCAGCAGCACCAGCAACAACAAGTTGAACCTGACCAGAGAGCGCGCCACCCACAATTAGCCCAATATTAACAATTTGCGAAAAAATTTTATTACTGTCTCCGCCTTCTGGGATTGAGATTATTTGAACAAAATCATCCGGATGAAGTTCGTCACTCTCACGCACCTCATCCCGTTCTTCTCCATTAATAATAACACCGATATTGTTGCCAATTATTCCAAGGTCGCTTAGGACATCATAAACGGTTACTATATTCTCATAGCACTTATACGCAACGTCATCCCTTGGGTTGAGTGCATTTCTGTATGCGACTACATTTGCCATCTATAGTAGCCTCTTATTTTTAGCCCAAGTTTATCAATGTCCCTAACCTTGTGTAGGCACACGCTACCAAAGGCTTTCATTGAATGCAGAACGTAGTCAACGCCATCAATGTGAACAAAGACGCCAAGATGACATGACTCATACTTGGCGTCCATGAGCACACAGTCGCCCTCGGAAGGTATAAGGGTCTCTGTAAGGTATTTGTTTTTATTTGACTCAATTTTTTCAGACTGGTCTTTGAGGTTATCGCTATATGATGGGAGGACTAGATCAAAGCCAAACTCTTCGGCAAGAACTTCTTTGCATAGTTGCGCACAGTTGTATTGGTTATAACTATAGCCTATATATTTATGCGACCAATGCATCAAAACAGTCCTGGAGCCTCCTGTTTATCGTATCGCTTTGGAACGGCTCTTTTTCCCAAAATGTAATCGTAGCTAATATTGAGAGTTACCGTCTTATTATTCATCGTTATCCCAATGACCTCGGCAGAACTTTCAAACTCAACATAGTCAGGATTACTTCTTTCAATTATCTTGTAGGTTACACTTGCTCCATAGGCCCCTCTGGATAGCTCTATCCACCGAGTCAACTCTCTCCCGATATTAGCAATAATGATACTAGCTGCTGGATATGCATCCTGGTCGTCATTCGGCAATTTAAAATCAATCGGTATCGCAATGTATCTATTGCCATTTGAAATAACGTCGCAGTTTGAGTTGCATATCATAACGGTAGAGGCTAGGTCGGTGTGATTTATTTCAAATAACACAATTGGGTGCTCTTCCACACCGCTTACCGCCGTAATATTTCTTACAAGGTTACCGGATAGGTTTCTCATTTTAAAATCTCTAAAGACGCAGAAAATTCAAACTGCTGCGCTCTTTCATCTATTGCCGTTAGCTGTATCGTATGATTTTGGAATCTTGCCCTTAGATAATCACCAGTTGTTGGGTCGAGAAATCTAAACCACATTGACCCATGTGCTAGATCGTCCTTAAACCAATTATAAAAATCGTTCTTATTGCAAGTAACAAACTTACAGTTTATCACTATTGGCAAGGCGCATTTCATTGGTCTCTGTTTAGAGATACCTCTTTCAAAGTCTTCTCTATATACACCACCCAATACTGTTTCTGCGTATGAATCAGGTGTAAGAACTATATTGTCTGGTATGTCAATCATGCTCCAGCCCTCCTTAGCCCATATGTTCTCTCAAGCGCCCTTGCTCCAGAACCGCCCCTTCTTATCGTATCCTCAAGAGCTATATCAATACTAAGGGAGTCGCCTATTTGCTTTGTTGTTACACTATCGCTAACTTGTGATGAAGTATTATTTGTTATATTCACAGTAACCTTTGATCCACTGTTACTCTTGTCCGAAAACTGAGACTCACTTCCACCATCAGCAAATCTTCTAACACGATCCCTTGGGACCTCTGTCTTATTTATCCTGCTCATTATGTCTGTCCCGTAAAACCTATGAGCCCTTGCTGTCATTACAAACTCACCATTTGATAGCATTGCCGGAATGCTGTCGCTTGTCCCTGTTCCTGGACCGATAACCGACCCACCGCTGGCAAATTGTTGCACAATTGCACCACCGTCCTTTGCCCCGAATCCTTTAAATATAGCCTCGATCCCCTTCTGTAGAGCTATCCTCTGAATGCTCTTAATAACACTCTTTGCGAAATCCTCGAAGGCTTCACTTGCACTCTTTGTTCCGTCTGTTATCGATTGAAAAAAATCAACAGTCTCATTTTTAACAATATCAAGACCTTCATCTTTTAATTTCTTAAACTCATCGTTCGTGCCAGAAACCTCAATCTTAACTTTTTCAAGTGATGCATTGAGCGCGTTGATTAATTCAGGGTCAGAGATAGACTTTATCGCCGACCGAAGAGCTGACTCAACACTTCTAATCGTATCCCTAGACACTCCTTCAACACTATTCATCTGGTCTATTAATGAGTTAAGTGAGTCGATATTGATGTCTTCAAGTCCTTGGTCTAGTGAATATTTTATTTGATTTACAGTGTCCTCTAGACTTGTTTGCTCGGCTCTTAACTTGAAGCTTGCTTCTATTGTGCCGATTGCATCTTGAAGCTCTTTACCCTTTAGTGTTTTCTTTGCGCTTTCAATTAGTTTCTGCTTTTGCTCTTCTAGTATTTTTTCTGAAAATTGAAAAGATGACTGCCCAGATTGCTTAGCCGATTCTTCTCTTAGCTTTAGTATTACCTCTCTGAACTTATTGGCTTCATCTCTCGCTTTCCTTATTTCCTCTATGTCTACAATTTTTGAAGCTTTGCCGTCGCTTGATTGCACCTTTGTCGTTACTGCCGGTCCAAATTCTTCGCCGCTGGAAATGGATTTTGCAATGTCATTTCTTTCCTTGTTGAGGCTTTCTAGTTGCTTGCTGATTAACTGTTTCTGGTTTTCAAGCCTTGCAAGCTCTCCGCTGGCAAATGCTTTTTGGGCATCTGATAGGCTATTGTATGACGAAATCATCTTATCTATTTCGCCTCTTCGCTCAACCAGTGCACTCATTTGTGACTCTAGTTTTAATATTTGGTCAACAGACTCGCTCGGTGACGTTGTGAATAACTCCCTTAGCCAATGAACAGCCTCCCTTGTAGCATCAGTAAAGTCCTCAACTGCCGGTGATAGCTTTTCGCCAAATGCTTTATATAGCGCATTCCACTCTTCCTGGAGCTGCTTCTTTTTGATATCTAGGCTGTCTGCCATTTTTTCTGCGGCAGATGCACTCGCCCCGGCTTTTCCCTTGAACTCATCAAGGTTCCTATTGACTACGCTTAAGTTATCTCCGGTCAATGCAAGCACGGCACGATAACCTTCAGTTCTACCGAGTAGCGGAACAAGAGCGTCGAAGTTTCCTTTGTATTTTTCATTTAAGTCAGTCAAGAATCCAGACAGCCCCTTCGTTCTTAACGCATTAGCATCTAGCCCATCGCCCAGCTTGCCATTTGTTCTAATGATGGCAGTAAATAAAGCGTTAAGCTGCGTAACTCGCTCAGACGTCGTTAACCCCTGAGTAGTCATCGCCGCAAGCGCTGCGTTTACCTCATCGAGACTTATTCCTAGATTTTTAGCTGACGGAAGAACTTGCCCAAGCGTTGATGCAAGCTCTGGCATTGTTGTCTTTCCAAGTTTCACTGTTTGAAATAGAGAATCACTAGCCTCTGTTGCTGTTATGACATCTTGACCATAAACGTTCAAGATGTCAGTCACCACGTTTATTGCACTCCCAATGTCCGATATCCCTCCAAGTGCGACCTCGTTTGATGCTTTGAGCACCTCTGATGCTCTTGCCTGGTTAGTTATTCCAGCAGAAACGATCTGGTAATAAGCTTTAGCCTGAGCTGTTGCGTCTGTACCAAACTCTGCACCAAGATCAAGAAAGCTATTTTGCAAACTTGCCGACACATCGCCGCCAATTGTTTCAATCTCCTTAAGTGCTTTCTGAAATGGTATAAACTCATCAATTGACTTTATTGCTGCAGCTCCAGCTGCAATTATTGCAGTCCCTACGCCAGTTATTCCGATAGCAGCACCACTTATGCCAATCTTTCCAAGCGAAGATATTACCCCACGTATTGCGCCAGAAGCCTTGCTAACAGATGATGCTGCGCTAGCTGCTCCATTCTCTATGCTTTTAAATGATTCGTTTTTAGTCGGTGAATCTACGTTATTCTTGATTAGCTTTATTTCATTATTAAGTTTCTTAACCTCAGGTGCACCCTTAGTCTTGGCCTCAATTACTAACTGTGTTCTGAAGTCATTTGCTGGCACTATTTAACCTTATTTGCTACACCTTCAAGGAATGCAAGTACGTCACTATTATCAAGTAGTGCTTCAACCTTTTTTCTTATTTCATTTTTTGCCGAAATCAATTCATACTCTTTTAATAATTCTTTTTCCTGCTTATCGCTCGTTATCTCAACTGCTCCGAACTCGATTGCATAGCCAGCAGATAAATCATCTCTCTCTAAAACTTCACCATTTTGAAATATCTTTTTCATTATATCTCCCTAACTTGAACAAAGTTATACTTATCAAATCCGCCCATAGTACAACCGGACGTATTTACAAATACGCCGAATGTAAACTCCTGCCCAGCAGTACATTCAATCGTGATTGTTCTTGCGATATGGGCTGAGCTTCCGGCAACGTCCAAGCCTCTTCTTGCCTGATTAGTTCTAAAAATCTCTACCGCATCAAGATACCCAAGCCCAAGGCAATAAAATCCCTCTGTGGATATATCATTAATTGTAGCTGCAACACTAAATTCGTACCTTCCAGTCCTTGGGATTGTGTACGCCCATGTCGTTGCCCCTGTAACTAGCTTAGATACGCTCGAGCCATCCCACACTCCGCTATCGTCATATACTACTGTGTCAGCGTTAAATGTCGTTACAGTAGTTGATGCAATCGCAACGGTTGCGGATTTTGTGCAGTAAATAAAGTTCTTACCTGAGTCAAAGCTTTTATCAAGTCGTCCGAATTGATCTAGCTTAACGCTCTTATTTTGGTCAGCTGCCCCAGAACTTGACGATACAAAATCTACTCCAAGAGCTGATATGTTAGACTTTATACGTGTAAGCTTAAACGTACTTCCGCTTAGGATTGCGTGGTTAGCATCTAATGTCCCCCCAGCCGTAATTGATAAATCAGTAAATGGTCCGACACCTGTCGCTGTAAATGCTATTGATTTCCCTGTAGTACTAGTACCTATAGATGCGTTGTTCACATCCTCTGCGATCAGCCCCAAGCTAGACCCATTCTGAAATACTGTGATATACGAAAAATTACCATCGTTAGTTTTGTGCTTCATGAATACATCTAGGACATACTCTTCGCCTGGAATTAGATCGGTCCAGCTTACTGATGCTATGGTTCCAGCCGCACTTACATCTGTATTAAGTGTCTTAACCTCTATGATATCGAACTCGATAGCACCCAATACATCCTCAATCAGTTCAGGTCTTCTTATATTTAAAAGCTCAACTGTGTCAGCGTCAACTACATGAAAAGATGGGCAGTCATATTGTCCAGTGACAATTGCTGCTGATAATATTACCCCTCCTGGCGTTGACGGGTCACTTGAATAATATTCGCCAACCACCAAGCCATGACTCGGCTTTATTACTCTTCCTCTGTTTTTTATTTTAAAATTATCTGAATCAATGACCTCTGAAATTGTATATTGAGGAAATTTCAACGGATCAGATGCATCAGCTAGAAATGCAAGTGATCCACTTATGTAAACCTCATTTAAAACTGAAAAACCATGACCGGCTTGATTAACTATAATCGACTCATCTACTACCTCGGATGAAAACTCACCGGATGCACTATCAAAACTATTGCCAGACTCAACCCACGAACCGTTGATGAAAACGTATTCAACCCATACTGGTGAAGATGTGTCATAGTATAGCTGACCACTCATATAAGCAGTCCCAGATGGCGCAGCATTGCCAGTTATCACAGTTGATGGGTCAGGAATCCAGGCAGAGCCATCATAGTAGTATTTTCTGCCATTTGATTTATCAATTATTCTAGCGCCGCTACTAGGTTGATATAGTTCCCATCCAGATGTGTTGTTTCTAATGAACAGTTGCCCACCTATATCAATATAGGCATCACCATAAACTGGCGACACTGGAGCAGAAACGTTGAACCCAGACACGCATATACTTATCCCGTCATAGTCGGAGTGTTTAAATGACTTATTTCCGTCATCTGTCCAAATCTCTTCATCTGTTATGTAGTTTGTTTTTATTCCTCTAGCCATTTCACACCTCTAGCGATTTAAAAATTTTTTCAAAAGAATTATCTCCGCTCATTACGCATGAGAAAGAAGACCTAATTGCAATCATTTGAAATTGTCGGTCTCTGTTTTTATTTGCCAATATCGATTTATTAAACATATTAACCTCATCTAGCGTATAATTTTTTATGCAGTCCCACTTGTGCCCGTTTTCGCACAGTCTCGATATAACATCCTCTATTGATTCGCATGAGTCTCTTTTTGCTTGCTCTTTTCTTGCGATTTTTGCGAGCTGCTCGATTGTTTCCGCATGTTCTCTAGTGTCCGAATTTCGAAAAAAAAACTTGCATTAAAGCTAATAACCTCGCTAAAAAGCATCATTGAACTCGATATATTGCTAAACTTGTCAATGTCAAAACCAGTCGAAAGCGTTGATAGGTTTGAGCATTCATTGAACCTTTGTTCTATAAAATCATCGGACTTGCATGATATTATTTCTTCCCACTCTTTTTTCACTTGCGGAAACTGACTAACCTTGAACTTATTGACTGTAATTTTATAACCCTCAATCTCTACGACCTTGGACTTTGCCAATGCTTCATCAAGTGTACTCATTCTGATACCTCCATTATGCATGTCCTAAATAGTGGGTGCTCACTCCGCATGTCCGGGACTAATATTCCTTGCAGTGTTACCGATTCAAATCCTGGGTCATTCTCAATTATTTTGTATACCGATGCTGGCGAAAATAATACATTCCACACATCAACCATTATCCGCTCTCTCTCATCTGCTCCATTGTATCCGAGAAATGTTAACTTTACTGGTTCAGGTCTATATTCAAGGGCGTCAAAGCATGTTTTACTACCCTCGCTAGTGTATTCAATTTTTAGATACTCGCCGTCAGCTGTTGTGAAATTCGATCTTAGCTCAATTCCGAAACTTGTTGACTTGTAGTTAATTCTCTCTTGTAAAGTTGTCTCAATGACTCCGCTTACCAGCTTTACTACAATGCTCCCCTTTATAGCTGGCAAGTTTGCAAGCCTAATGAACTCACCACTAACTAGACCATTTGGACCAATATAAAACTGCTCAGCTCTTGATGATCCCGAGTCTATTACTTGATTTGAGTTTGCATAAAGCGCATTGATTAATACTTCTCTGTTTAGGCATAGAAAAGTTATATTTATTCCAACCTCTCCAAATCTAGAATGCACACAAGTTGGAACAACTTTGTTATTCCAATGACCAAATCTTTTTATGAAGCTATGTTCTGGACTTATCTCGGCAATTTCAATATCACCAAGGCTTTGACCAAGGTTACTAGACTCATGACCTCGCCCAAAACTAAGTCCAAAGCTTCGACCAAACCCACCAACCCTAGTGTTCGTTGAGAGGTATGCCTCTCCATAGATAATCGAACAGCATCGGTCGGTGATAGACAATTATTTGCTCCATTCAATATAGTAGTATTTACTAACTCCATCGCTGCTAACGCAATCGTCTTCAATTAACTCACCCTCTAAGTTAAGAGTAACAAATCCGTCTTCGTCAGCCGTTAAAAGTAAGAACTCATCAACTGGGGTAAACCTAACCTTTCTAGCAACGAACCTAAGTGGGTGTTTGTTATCACCGTAATTTAGAGCATCAATGACTAGTACGTATTCCTTTGATTCCCCAAGTAGCCCTTCAACTCTAACGATGTCTTTGTAGGTATAAGAAACCTCAATCACGTTTCCAATAACAAGTGATCCCGTTTCTAGGATTTGAATTTGACCATTATTTAGTTTATAGTCAGTTCCAAGAGTCAACGGTCCACCACCCTGGAGCGACACAGAAATTGCAATCGACGTGTCTGGAATTCTATTCAATGAGATAAGATCACAAAGACTAACTACCTCATGCGGCTCTGCAACAATTGACCCAGAAAGCTCTGTAACCTTAGCGCCCTGGAATGCAATTTTTAAAGCCTCAATGGTTACGCAGTTTAATGCAAGGCTGATTCTTGTTTTATCAATCCATGAAAGATAGCAAGCTGTACCGCCAAGGTCCTTACTTGATGGCTTTGAAATCTCCTTGCGCTCCTGCGGCATAGACAGCCTCTGAACGTGACCAAGGTCTATCAACCCATCAGGCATTGTGTGCTCATCAGTTGGGCACGTGTCAGGATATTCAGCAATTTTTACATTTCCCCTTGTTAAGATACAACAGAGGTCTTCTAGGTTTTGGCTCATGTAAGCTCCTATATATAGATTTTTGTTCGCAATCTTAATACAAGATGCGAGTGGTTGTTGTGCTCAACAGGATCACGATCTAGTCCGTCAAGGTATACACCTTCGCCTGTCTCTTCAGCAAAATCAGCCACAGCATCTCTAACTATTTTAAAAATCTCACTGGCGTCTTTCAAAGGCCCCTTGAGGTAATACTCACCGCCTGGACTCATTGATACTTCTATTTGATTCCTTGTGTTCGACGGACAGCTTGCAACGCAAGCAATAAGAAAAGTAAAGTCTTGCTCTATTTTGCACTTATGTAATGTTCTGTTTCCGGTTGATCTTGAATTAAAAGGAATGAGCCAAATGCCCTCACCATATTCACTATCCTCATCGATAGCTCTATAGTCTGATTTAATTATTACACTGATACCTCTACTTATAACTGACTGATAGGTTGCAATGTAAACGCCTAACTTTTCCAAAAACTCTAACATTCACAATCTCTTTCACAGCAAAAATCCTGTGGTATGCAGTCGCTTAGGCTCTCTACTTCGGAAACATACTTATATAATCTTGGTACTTCTGCAAATTGGTCGCTTAGGAGCTTTCCACAGTCGCACAGAGTTTTGATGTCTTTCTTGAATTGGCTATATCGACGGTATGATTCATGGTCGTTTTCGCCGTCATGACTATCTAGCCTAATATTATCATACAAGCGATACCTTGCCACATCAACACACCAGGCTCTTAGTCGTGGGAAATATCCACCATTATCGAATATTGTTTTAATGTAAGCCGAGTCAAAACAGCAGCTAATACTGAACATTATTTCAGAGCAAGCATCTTCTATTGCTGACAGCACTCTCACGTCTGCTGTTGTTAGCATTGTGTCAGTACTGATGGCGTCTGGGTTTAGGGAATCGCCCTCTATGTACTTGTCAATTCCGTACTCTGAGAAAGATGATGGGTTCGGTTCTTGTCGATGAGCTAAGCAGTTCATCTCCTTGTAACCGAACCTATTCACCATATCTCTTATAGTGCAAAACATTTATTACTCTGGTTTTACCTCTGGCTTGAGAATCTTCTTCTTTTCGCCTGTTGGGAAAGGCTTAATTCTTCCACGTTCAAAAAGCTTTTCGAATTGACCAGTTGGCAAGTCCTTCGCCGAGACCTTTGTCCCGCTTTTGATTGTTTTTGAAATGGACTCCTTGCCATCCTTCCCACCTTCAACTTTGAATGTGATATTTGTTAGCAATACGCCTTCGGTAACTTTATTTTCGCTCATAACGTCTCCTTATTAATAGTTCTCAAATACTCCAGAAATTGTAGTATCAACAACGTCTGTAAGTAGGCACCCTAGACTGTAGTCAGTTACAATTAACTGGCTTTCGTTTCCAGCGACAATAAATTCATTGTCACCATACAATCCTTCTTGCTCTACTCCGTGCTTTCTCACGTAGAATGCGCTACCATTGTAGCTCTTTAGTAATTGGCTATATTCTGGCTTGTAATAAACCCCTTCGAACGCAAATGTTGCACCCTTCTTTCTATTCAAACTGAAAGAATCACTGTCGTGGTATAGGAGAATAAAATTCTGGGCAAGTCTTTGGATATCTTGAGGCTGACCATATGATGCTATATCTTGCCACGAGTCTGCAATATAAACAGCATCTAATCCAAAGTGCTCAGCAAACTGTTGAGTTGTGATAGCACCACGGCTATTGATATTACCAAGTAATTCAGGCTCATACTTGATCCGGCACCAAACATCAGCCGAGATAACTGCTTTATTGTATGGCTTGTATGAGTCACAAAGTTTTTTTGATAGAACTTGAGTTACATGCGCACCGCCAGAAATGTTGAACTCGTTTCCTAGAAATGATTCTGCGTTTGCTCCGTATTTTGCAGAGTCAAGCAATGCATTCAATGCATAGACTTCCTTCTCGATCATTAGTCTTTCGATGATGTCATCTATCACATCCATCTCTGACACTGGAAGCTCGTCATCTCCGCAACCTTTATCTTGATCACATGGGACAATCTTGCCTCTTAATGCTCTGGCTTTAACTGATGCGGTAACAAGCATACTCTCAAGTGGAGGGACCTCATGAGCGACTGACTGGCAAGTGATGTCCGAGTTAAATCGCTTCAACTGATTGGTTGTGTTATATAGTCGCCAATGAAACTCTCTTGAGTCTGTTAAAATAGGTCTAAAAACCTTATTGGAAATGTACCCATCAAAGTTGTTAATCAAAAACTTGTGGGCATAGTCAATTCTTTTTGGTGCTAATTCATGATTACAGCTCATATTTTCCCCTTATAATTTAAAACTTACAAACTCTCCAGCGAGAGCATCATTAAGAGCAACATATCCAGTCCCAGCTGCTGGCTTTGCTTTACCGTCAGCGTCCGGTCCAATTTCTTGACCTCTCGTAATGGCAGCAGATGCCTCAACGTTTGCTATACCCTCAACCATAACACTCACGATTGTTTCAGTAATAGCCTGGTCTAAGTGCTCTCCGGTTTTTTCTTTTACATTGCAAATAGTGACACCTTCAAATGCGTCACCGTCAGCAGTGTACACAATAGAGTTCTCTAGTGCTGCGGATTGGTCAACTTTTACAAATCGATGTTTTTTTAGGTAATAACCGTCAACGTCTACAGTTTGCTGGTCGCTAAGTCTGTAGGCGTTTACTTTATCTGTTCTCATTGTGTTCATAATGAATACTCCTTCATTTTATTTTTTTACAACATAGTTTTTACTTAAAGGCCCTTGCTTAAAGCTTTCTTCTTGATCTTATTGTAAGCGGCTTGAGCCTTGATTGCTTCTTCCTCGCTTAGTCGATACTTGTTTTTAATTTTTTTAAAGCAATCTTTCTCCGTGCCACCTTTTTCCACGCAATAAAAAAACTCCAAGTTGGTTTTAACTCGTTGACTAAATGCATTTGCATTAAAAAAAGAAAAAACCAAAACAAAGGCAAAAAGACGAATACTAGCTCCTAAAACAGTTCTCATGGTTTCTCCAATAAAATTTTTAGATTTGTTAGGGTGTTTAGGTAATAAGCGTTGGCATATATGCTCGTACCGTTATACGTAGAGCCGATTGGCAAGTACGAATCTATAGCCCAAGTACCATAGATCGGCTTATTTAGTGTTGAAGGTAAAGGGTAGTAGGGTTCGTTTAAGGGATAAGTTACCCCGTCGCCGACTGATGGTGTGGCAAATAGATAAACTCTTGACGACGAATAATCAGCTACTACGTACCAATTTCCCACACCCAGTCCGAGGTCACCTACTGCGGCAACGGCTCTAGGTGAGTTAAATGCGCCAGGTGTATATGACGCACCGATTACAGTGTAGAGGTTGCCATACTGGAAAACAAACTGATGCGATAAGTTTTCCTTGACAACACCTCTCTTATTGCCCGTTATAACTGTTGTTAAAATATTACCATCGAGATCAAACGCCAAACCGTGATAGTCGACTGTTATGCCCGTAGAAGATGTTGGGGAGTTAGTATAATATGTTGCTGGATTGCTGGGCGTCACCAGATCGTAATGCTGTAGCTTTCCACCAGAATATCTGCCGATAGCATATAGCCTAGTCCCCGTTGGATCGACCTTTATCTTGCCAAAAAACCTTCTATTATTTGTATTAACGTTCGCCGCCGCATTAACCCCATCGTACTGAGTTACGTACCGAGAAAAAGCACCTGATGAGTTATACTCACTAATAAAACCTTGAGAAGAAGTTTGTGATGCGCTTGCAAACCCTAGATAATTTGCAACAATCCAGTTACCATTTGACGGGTTGACGTCAACCCCAGTTGGATTGTACAGGTGTCCAAGGTCTCCGGTAAAAGTTGTACTATGGGCAGCCCTCCAGGTAGTCCCGTTAGGAACACCTATATCGTATTTGTGTCCTCCGGTTCCGGGGGCTCCTGGGGTTCCGGTCCCATTGGCAATTGTACTGAGGTCGTAAACTCTGCAAACGTGTCTTGAGTGTAAGCAAATAGCAATCTCGTTATTTGTGTAATTGACGGCAAATGCGTAGGCAGATTGATATCTATTATTAGTGTTGTTTGGAGTACCGTAAAGCGGATCGGCGCCGAGTAGCGTCATACTTGCGTCGTGGGAGTATCTCCTGATACTTGAATTGTACCCAACTGTCCATATCTCTGTAACGCCTGGCGAGACCGTTACGACTTGTATATCTGTGACCGCTGTGGGCCCAGTTAACACTTTTTGATTGGATTTAATTACCGTACTTGTAGGCGTAGCCGTGACCCACCCGGTTTTATTGTATGTTGGAGGATATACAACATAAGTGCCTTCGTTCGACGTTCCAACGAATGCGGTTAAAGAATAAGATATACTAAGCAAAATAGCAGAGAGAATTATCTTAATCATAGCATTACCTCGCAAACCAAGTTCCTGAGTTTACACTGTATATAAACTCTACGTTGGGCTTGCTCCCGGAGGAGCCGTCAATAAGAAAAGGGGTTACAGTCGTGTCAACATCATCAATCTTGTCTCCGCTAGTTGTGCCGCCTTGCCCTAGAACGGAAACGCAATCATTTGACATTACTTTTATGTTAACCATAAATCCATCTACTATCGTAGTTGTGTCGGGGAGCGTAACCGATACCGGAGAAGCACAAGATGCGGCCCCAACTCCACGTATAACAATCATATCAAATGCATTAGTTGCAACATAAGGATTGGAGATAACGTCAATTATCTTCTCCGCACGATGGATTGTTACATCAAGACCATCATCCTTGAATTTAATTGCGCTACCTTCTTTTATCCCTTTTACTTTATTACCTGAGACTAAGTTAGCCGCTCCGGTCGCCCCTACCAAAATATTGCTCATGTACGTACCCGTATTAACAACCGCACCACTCTCCCAGCCAAGTAATGTTGTGTTCGCGTCTGAAATCATGTTAACCAGATTTGTAATTGATAACCCGTCATTTTTTAGTGTCATATAATTTGAGTTGCCACCAAAATTAACAGCTAATGTTATTTCGTTTTCGGCAATAGTCGATTCAGAAGATTCTCCGCTTGCATTGTTTCGCCAGTAGGAAAATAAGTTTTTAAAAGTTGCTTCTTGCCCTGTATAGTAATCAGTAAGTGCGTCGTGATACTGTATTCTCAATGCACCTAAGGACATCACGTCTTCAAATTGTAAATCAACACCGTAAGATGACATATAAAAATAAGAGTTGTAACCAGTGTCGCTCCCAGCTTGTAACTGCACCGAGCCGCTTTGATTACCAGTGCCGTCGTCATATTCTATATCGACATTAGCTCCCCTGTTTGAGCCGCAGTAGATACAATCCATACCGAAATTCATCGAGTAACCGCCGCTAAGAGCAGAAGAATCGCCCATGAAAGCTCGTGCATAAATATCATTAGTTCCATCATTGAATCTATAAAACTCTCCGACACCTCTGATGCCAACGCCTGGCGGAAGACCTAGCGTTGAGTTCAACCCTAGAACATCATCAGTTAGCGAAACCTCGCCGTAATCAGACGTCGAAGGAATCGAGCCTGCAAACTTTAATGAGTTACTATCAATATCAACTTCGGTCGATTGTAATAAAGTACCACCGAGTTCAATTTCCCCTGAACCTGCTTGGGTTAGCCCGTTTTGCACAACTAACAAAGACGATGCGTTTACATATTCGACCGCCCCACTTAAATTATTAAGTGATAGAACTTGGCCAACCGTCGAGGTTCCAGTTTGCACGCCAGGAGTTGCAAGTCTTAGTTGCCCGCTTGTTAATTCTATCTTTGGGTCAGTTATAGAATTTCCTGATAGGAGTATTCCGGTTGAACTTATTTCGGTTGATAGGAAGTTAGAAAAATTTAATTCGCCCGTCCCTAAGCCTAAAACCTCTCTGTACCCAGATATGCTGCCATCCGTGGTGTAGATATTATTAACAAGCGCCAACAAATCTCCCACTAAAATCTTTTTAGCGATAGACGCCGATCCATCATAAATAGCCAAGTAGTCAGATAGATCGTCAACATCTGCGCCTAGCATTGGAGTCAATGCGCTAATACTCTTATCTTGACCAAGCCCAGGAATAGAAGAGTTGCTTATAGTTGTTCCGCTTGCCCTTCCTAACCACACAATTAAGAATATAAACGCAAAAAATGACTTGATTAAGCTCCCCATGTGATCCCCATAGTGTTTTCATTGAATGACTCATACTCGCCAATCTTGGTGAACTCATCCAATGTCTGGTTATACATATACACAGCGCCACCAGCTGACACCGTTGGGTCTCCAGTTGCGTCAGATACAGCAACAATTGAGCCGTTTAAAACAATTCCCATGCCCGGAAGCGCCAAGAGTTCAGTGATTGTATTCACGAATAAATTAGCCGATGACGGCAGCGAACTTAATCCCGACGGCGACCGCTCAAATCTAACAGCTACAATATCGCCAACACTACAACTACATCTTACAGTCCCAAGGTATGCAGAAGGATCACTACCGTCCCACTTAACAATGTTTCTTGTATCTGGATACAATGGGTCAGACGTATCAAGCATGACCTCATCACCCCAGCTCAACTGCTCTTGGGCGGTGTATGCATCTGATGACCCAACCTGGGCAAGAATAAGGCTACTCATTATCTGTATACCTTGTCTTGTTCACAGCATCTCTAATGCTCATACCGCTTTTGATCTTGTTATTCGCCTCAACTGACCCAAGACCAGAATCTGTCATTGGCTGCTGGCTAAAATATTTAGCTGGTGCATCATTCTTTTTTAAAGAGTCTTTCATTGAAAACAATTCATCAAGTGCTTCGTCGCTAATTGTTTCCTTAATATTCGGCATAAACAGCTTTACAGCATTAAACTTATCCGATCGAAGTTTTGCTTTTTGCTTTTTTAATTTCTCTTTAAGTGACGCTATCTCTTCATTTAGCGAAGCTTGAATATCTTCAAATTTCTTTTTTTCAGACTCATACGACTTACAGTTACAAGCGAACTCAACCTTTAGCTTCTCAATCTCTTCATTAGCTAAATTTAATTTATCACTAAACTCTTTAACCTTCGAAGAGTGAACGAATTCAAGTGTATCTTCGCCCTGAACCGAAATAACTTTTGTTTCAAAGTTTAAATCCTGACCGCTAATCTCAAACAAATCCATCTTAATCCCCTTTATATTTATCTCTTCACTTTGATCCGAAAATATGTCTAGTGACGTATGGGCGTCTGCTCCTATTGTAACAATAGAAGCCTCTCTAACTCTTGGCTTCTCGAATATAATCAACGGACCAGCAACATCTGAACCGTTAACAGTTCTTTTTTGTCCGGGCTCTAGTTTGGTTAGTCCACCTTCTGGATTGAAGTGGCCGGACATCTCCCATCTAACCCCAGCCTCGGATAACTCAATGAGTTCCATGCTATGTTCATTTTCGATCAGGCTACCTTCTATCTCGAGGCCCCTATCTGATTTGAAAACGTTCCCGTATCCGATAACTCTATCGTGGTCATGTTGGCGCAAAAGCTTAACTGGATTAGAGAAACTAACTTCATCAAGGTTGATAATCACGTCACCCATAAACCCGTGGTTGTGAACGACTTTCCCAGAAGAAAGTACGCCACTAAATTTGCGTGTACCGTTGTTTAGTTTAAAATCATTAATGCCAAAACATAGATCACTCTTTTTAACTTTCATTATTTTTTACCCCTTAATTCTTTGAGTAAATGTCTTCGCTTTACTCAGAACTAATTCAACCGATCTTCTTGATGCTGCTTTAATTTTTCCAGGAAGCCCATTAGAACTGTCGATAGCTAATTTATAAAACTCTTTATTTGGATTTGTTTTGTCGTAATCCCAGCCAGAATCTGGTTTAGCTCCACTCTTAACTTTCGATGAAAGTTCTGATGGACTAGTTACTTGAGACTTATTTCTGCTAGTAAGTGACTCGATTTCGCATCTGCACTTGTGACCGTTTGGCGGCATGTTTTTTCTCCAAAATGGGTGGTCTTTTGGAAGCACTATCCCGTCCAGTAGTCTGTGATTAATTCTTGTTTTTCCATCCAAAAATGAACCGTACTTATAATATGGAACAATACTTTGCGACCTCTTTCCAGCCTCAAACTGAGCCCTCGTGGTCGAAGATGCTAGCCAGTTTCTGTAAATTGTTTCAAGGTGATTCTTTGGTATGGTTAGTGCCTCAGAATTTATCGATGCCTTCCATGCGTTAAATCCCACCCCAGAACGCCTAGCATCCTTGAGAGAGTCAAGGATATTCTTAGTTACTCTTGTTTTATTAACTGACGAAACATAAAAAGACGTAGCCGCCGACTCTTCAATAACTGCATATTTTAATACATCAAACTCTTCTTTTGTGACTATGTTTTTTGTTATGTCCTCGGCATCTCTTAGTATCTGCTCGAAACTATCAACCTCTTCAATTTTCTTAAGTGGCATTTGCCGCCCCCTCGAAATATGACCGAACAAGATACTTGGTTAGTGCCTCTGTATATTCACTGTCATTGATATCAAATATCTCAAGCAATGATTCTTCTAGTTCTTTTTCATTTTTACTTGATTGTATCACTGCCATTATGTCATCTGGCTTTATCGGAAACCCCATATCTAGAAGATCGGAAACGCTTTCATCGATTCTCTTTTGCATTGGGCTAGTTTCGCTGCTTGATGAAAAATTACATGATTGGCATGAAGAGCCAAACTCGCCATAGAAGTCAGGCTGGCTAGACATTGATGGCTCTGCATTGCCTCCATGCTCCACTGAGCCATCGATATAGATGTCATCATCCTTGAAGCCATGCCTATTAACAATGTAGTCTTTAGAAAACCTAACACCCATATCATAGAGACCCTTATCTCTATTTACTACGTCATCCCTTATGTCGCTCTCGAAGATATATTTAAAAACAGGAGCTTCACCAGCTGGAAATGAGTCGTCATGCATGGTCCTAAATGCAACGTATGACCTTATTAACTTATTAAAACTTGACGCCATTAGCTTACAGTCAGCCCTCGTAAGTTCATCCTTAACTTCTTTAAATGTTTTTGCTGCTGCAAACGACCCAACATTATCAGAATCACTTGTTCCAGATTGACCCAAGATAACTTTTTGTATTCTCTTATCACAAGCCCTTGTTATCGACTCGAACTCACTATGTCTTGACTGAGTTGACTGCGTATCGACTTCAACATTGTCAGAGTGTATAAACACGCCACCCTTCTTCAGGGATGACAGTGCATTCATCAGGTCTTTTGTGTACCTATTTCTTGACGCCTCATCCGGTATGCTGCCAACCTTTGCAATAATAAACGGGATAACATACTTTTGCAGATACTTTCCCCAAAAATCAAAGGATGAGCACCTTAGCATTGCCGGGATCATTATGCTTCTGTATAACGGATGACCCTGAGGATTTTCAAAATCAGCCAAATGAGTGGTTGTCACGCAGGAGAACTCGTCGATAGCATCATCCGAAACCGAATACCTGGCAATACCATCTCTCTTGATTGAAAACTTATTATTTGGAAGCCTTAAAACATTTGCGATTGAGTAATCTCGATTGTACCAAAAGTGAGTAACAGAAAATCCATATGGGATTGACCACCAAAATGACTTCGCCATATTATCGTAGTGCCTTTCAATCTCTAGTGTTACGATCTTGTTAATCTCTGGGCTTCCACCCTCTATGACCCAACTCTGACTCGTAGCGGCCCCCATTCTTGAGTTTGTCGCCTGAAAAACTTCGTCATCATCCCTGTATATTTTTTTAAACTTTGAATACGTGGCGAAGTTATCGACGCTTGATGTTGGAAGAGATGATGCCAGATTTAAAATGTCAAAGCCAAGGTCTTGAGTTGGCTCAAAATAACTTTTTTTAATTTTTTTTGCCACATACTTACGATAAATAGCTATTTTCTATTCATCGAGGCCCCAAAGTGCATTTAGTGCGTCTTCTTCCGTGGTTGGATTGTCAGCCGGTATCGACCCAAAGTAAGCACCACCCATTCCCCTTAACTTAATCAACCCCTGCACGATTGCATCAACCTGGTCGTCGTTTTTGCCACCAGGAAACACGGCAAACTCTTCTATGCACCCTTCAGTCCAGTCATCTTTAACGAAAAACACATTCCCTGCACTAAATAGACCACTGACAGCATGTAGTCTCTGCTCCTTTGACTCAGTCGGCTTGTACGGTATTACCCCATCGATCTTCTCCTTAATTGTGTCTATAAGAGCCTGACCATTAGCCTTAGCCTCTATTACCTTTGTTACAGCAATCCTGTTTTCGTCGCAAAATTCAACAAACTTCTTTAGCATCACCGGGAAGGTCCATTTTCCCCTCACTACTTTGTGCACAATATAATGAGCTTCACGTCTCTGCATTAATGCAAAAACATTATAGTCGCTATTGCTTCCACCCGAGAATGAAAGATCAGCTGATATTAGCCATGTTCCAGAGTTGTATTGATATGACTCAACAACATTGATCTGCTCTCGCTTAATTATATTACCTTCGTCTGGGGATGGTTTTTGCTGGTACTGAGTCGCATACTCTCTTGCGCCAAGGTTCTTTATTAACCTACCTTTAGACGATTCGTCGAATATTGAAGGATTGATAAATTCTCCATCGCCCCGTGGGTCTCTCCATTTCTCAAGCGGAAAAGAGCTGCTACCATCAAACTCCATGGGGATGCACAAAAGAGGAAACCCTCTCTTAATCGCTTCGCCAGCAACGTCTTCGTCATGGAGCCTTTGCATAACTATGACCATGGCGCCACCAAGTTTTGCAAAATTTCGAGTTGATAGCGTTTTAAAAACGTATCTGTTTATCTTGCCTCTTTCTGCTTGTGAATATGCGTCGCTCTTGTCGTTTGGGTCGTCCAGCAAAATTATCTTACCCCTGGCCCCAGTTGTACCAGCCCCAGTTGTGACTGCTCTTCGGTATCCCATCTTATCGTTTTGTATCTCTTTGACATCTTCGCTTGCTTTTCTTGAGTCACCATCATCGGTTTTTCTTGCCTTACTCCCAACCTTAAACAGGTCCCCGTAGTAGCCCCTGTATTTACTTGAGCTAACCAGGTTGAAAAACTTATTTGCATCACGCTTTAGGTTTGAATTTGATCTAGTGCTGGTTAATGTGTTCATGCTTGGGTCATTTGCCCATAGCCATGCTGGAAACATAACCGAAACAATTATTGACTTACCCATCCCTGGCGGTATGTTTATTACCAAGTCACTTATTTCTTTTTTACTGACGGCTTCTAAGTGATCGCATAGGCACTCAATAACCCATGAGTCTATGTATTCATCAGGGTCAACGCACTCCCAGAAATGTTTGACAAACTCATAAAATGAACGTTTGCATATTTCAGCTTCAATATTTGATCCAATGAGAATGTCATCCATCCTCTGCCTTATCACGCAGCTCTTGAAGCTTCTTTAGCTCTGGTAGAGATAGTTTGCTCAGGTCAAGTTTTGGCTGGTTAGAGTTTGTTGTTATTTCAATCTTATCAGTTGGCTTGCCTATCATGTAATTCAAAAGAACCTCAAATAAACCCGTATTTCCTTCTCTAAATTGAATTAGTATGACCTGCTTTAATGCATCACTGTTAATTATCTCTTGCAGTATCTCGAATGCCTTCTCGTAAAACCCTTCAGCTGTCATCTTTCGCCACTCACGGATCAACTCAGTAGCCGCTGGCTTGTTAATA
>ERZ795053.1788-NODE-1788-length-26794-cov-11.084371_pt1 | contig 26794 bp, 23 predicted proteins | sample MGYA00375137_ERZ795053 | MGnify/ENA primary metagenome ERZ795053 (study PRJEB30182, sample SAMN05720284) | activated sludge metagenome | isolation source: Anaerobic digester | place: Hong Kong | collected 2014-12-17 ...
TAGGCGCCGATTTCATCCGCGATGGCGCGGAACGCCGCCCAGTCCCATTCCCGGCTATAGGCGGTGCCGCCGGCCAGGATCAGCTTCGGCCGGTGTTCCAGCGCCTTGGCGCGCACGTCGTCCATGTCCAGCCGCTGGTCCTGCTGGCGCACGCCGTAGGACACGACGTTGAACCATTTGCCCGACATGTTGACGGGCGAGCCGTGGGTCAGGTGACCGCCGGAGTTGAGGTCAAGACCCATGAACGTGTCGCCCGGCTTCAGAAGCGCCAGGAACACCGCCTGGTTCATCTGGCTGCCGGAATTCGGCTGGACGTTCGCGAACTTGCAGCCGAAAAGCTCTTTCGCCCGTTCGATTGCCAGCGTCTCGGCCACGTCGACATACTGGCAGCCGCCGTAATAGCGCTTGCCCGGATAGCCTTCGGCATATTTGTTGGTCATCACTGACCCTTGCGCCTGCAGCACGGCGAGAGAGACGATGTTTTCCGAGGCGATCAACTCGATCTCGTCGCGCTGGCGGCCCAGTTCGTCACGGATGGAGCCGAAAAGCTCGGGGTCACGGGAGGCGAGGCTTTCGGTGAAGAAACCGGCGTCGCGGTGGGGGGCGTTCATGGGCGTCTCCTGATGTCGCGGATCGCTTGCTCTTTAGCCGAGAGGGACGCCTCGGAGAAGTTTGAATCCGACCTGATTTGGTGCGCCGGCGAAACATCGTTTCCGATCGGAAACTTTCTTGCGCGGCGGCGCCGGAGCCTCGACAGGGAGGCCTGGGCACCGGCAAGGCCCAATTCCATCTCTCCACGGCATCTCAAGGGCTTGTCTTCGCCCCTTCGGCGTGGATCAATGCGATGGAATTTCCAGGGACAAGAGGTTCCGGTGTCCGTTCCAATTGCCTTCATGGCCAGCGAAACCGAGGTGGCGCAAGCCGCCCTGGGACGACTTGTCGCACGCTACGGGTCCGTCGCACCCGAGGCGGCGGGTGTGATCGTGGCGCTGGGCGGCGACGGTTTCATGCTGACGACGCTGCACGACACGCAGGGGCTTGGCCTGCCTGTCTACGGGATGAATTGCGGTACCATCGGCTTTCTGATGAACGAATACGCCGAGGACGGGCTTCAGGAACGGCTGTCCAGCGCGGTGGAGGAGGGGATCAACCCCCTGTCGATGCGCGCAACCGGCACGGATGGCCGCATCGTGACCGCGCTGGCGATCAACGAGGTGTCGCTCTTGCGGGCGGGGCCGCAGGCGGCGAAGCTGCGCATCACCGTCGACGGGATCGAACGGCTTGAGGAACTTGTCTGCGACGGGGCGCTTGTCTGCACGCCGGCGGGGTCCACGGCCTACAACTATTCCGCCCACGGGCCGATCCTGCCGATCGGAACCGAGGTTCTGGCGCTGACCGCGATGGCGGCGTTCCGGCCGCGCCGATGGCGGGGTGCCTTGCTGCCGATCACCGCGACCGTCCGCTTCGACGTTCTAGACCCCGACAAGCGCCCGGTCATGGCCGATGCCGACAGCCGGGTGTCGGTCCGCAAGGTGCGCACAGTCGAGATACGATCCGAACCCGGGGTGCGCCACCGTATCCTGTTCGATCCCGGCCACGGGCTTGAGGAACGTATCACCCGCGAACAGTTCGTCTGATCCTGCCGGGCGGGATACCGAACCCTCTCAGGTCGTCTTCCAGCCCTCGATCTTGCGGTAAAGCGTCGAGGGCGCGACATCGAGCGTGCGCGCCGCCCGCGGCACCGATCCGCCGTGTCGTGCGATCGTCGCCTCGATCACCAGCCGCTCCACCTCGGCCAGGGTCCGGCCGACAAGGCCATCCAGCGTGACGGCAGGCGGTCCGGCGGTGCCACCGGCGACCGCGTGGGGGGCCTCGATCAGGTGGTGCATCTCGATCGGGAGCATGGACCGTGTCACCACGGGGCCGTCGTTCAGCACGACCACGTTGCGCAACACGTTCAGAAGTTGCCGCACGTTTCCCGGCCAGGCGAAGTTCCGGAAAAGCGCGCGCACCTCGGCATCCATCGCGCGAAAGCTGCGCCCTTCTTCCCGCGAAAAGCGTTCCAGCGCCGCGTCGGCGATGATCCCGATGTCCTCCGCGCGGTCGCGCAGCGGCGGCATCTGGATCGGTACGACGTGCAGGCGATAGTACAGGTCCTCTCGGAACCGCCCCTGGCGCACCGCTTCAAGCGGGTCGCGGTTGGTGGCGCAGACGATCCGCACGTTTACCTTGCGAGGGCGCACCGCGCCGACCGGCTGGATCGTCGAGGTCTGGAGAAATCGCAGAAGCTTCGTCTGCAGGTTCGGGTCCAGTTCGCAGATCTCGTCGAGGAATAGCGTGCCGCCGTCGGCCGAAGCCGCTGCACCCGCCTTGTCCGATATCGCCCCGGTGAAAGACCCTTTCACATGGCCGAATACTTCGGATTCCAGAAGTTCCGAAGGGATCGCGCCGCAGTTGAGCGGCACGAAGGGCCCCCGCGCTCGGTCCGAGAGATCGTGGACGGCCTGCGCGCAAAGCTCCTTGCCGGTGCCGCTTTCGCCGGTGATGAACACCGTCGCCATCGACCGCGCGGCGGACCTGATGCGGTCGTAGACCTTTCGCATCGGCTCGGAATTGCCAATGAACTCCCCCGGCGGGCGATCTGCCCCGTCCGAGCGCGCGCGCGGCGTAATCGTCGCCGCGGTGCGCAGCGCATTGTCGACTGCTGCAAGAAAACGCTGTTCGTCAAAGGGTTTGACGAGAAACTCATGCGCGCCCTTGCGCATCGCGGCAACCGCCTTGTTGATCGACCCGTTGGCAGTGACGACGATGACGGCGGTTTCCGGACGCAGGGTCAGGATGTCGTCCATAAGGTCCAGGCCATCGCGGTCCGGCAGGATAAGGTCAAGAAGCACGACCGGCGGCTGCAACGTGCGGAAGGCCGCCAGCCCCGATTCTGCGCTGCCCTCGCTCTTGACCGTGTGGCCTGCGTTCTTCAGGACGGATTCGTAGACAAGCCGGAGCGATGGCGTATCCTCGATCAGAAGGATCGGGGGGGCGCTCATGGCCGTGCCCGCCGTGCGGCACGTTCCGCCGCCACGAAATCGATCAGCGTTTCGAGAAGCGGCAGGGCTTCGTCGCCTGTGGCATGGTCGAACGGCTGATCCAGATGGGCCTGTTCATTCAGGGCCTGGGCCAGCGACTGGAGCCGTTCCGCGCCGACGGCGCCGGCAAGCGCGATCAGGACATGGGTCTGGGCCCGGATTGCGTTTCGGTCCTGCGCCTCGATCCCTGACATCAGCCCCGTCCTTGCCTGCCGCAAGTCCAGGTCAAGACGGTCGAGCAGTTCGTTCGTGGCCTCTGGGCCGGCGATCGCGATCAGCCGGTCGAAGGTTGCGCGGTTCATCTCTGGCGGCGGCGGGGGCGCCTGTTCGCCGCGCAGGGAGCCCGTTCGGCAAAGCGCGTCGGAGATCGCCTTGCCAAAGACCTCGATCGCGGGCAGGGGCTTGGGCAGGATCGCGTCGGCGCCCGCCGCATAGATCGCGTCGCGGTTGGCACGCATCACATAGGCGGTGACGGCGATGACCGGCATCTTGCGGTTGGCCAGCGTCATGGTCCGCAGCGTGCGGATCACCTCGATGCCGGACATGCGCGGCATCTCGATGTCGATCAGCGCAAGATCGAACGCTTCCCGTTCAAGCCAGTGAAGCGCCTCGTCTCCGTCTTCGGCGATGGCATGTTCGGCGCCCATCCGGGTCAGCATCTGGCCCACGATCATCTGGCTGGTCGGGTTGTCCTCCGCCACCAGGACTTTCAGCTGGCTGAGGTCGGGTAGGGGCACCGCGGCGTCTGCGGTGCCGCCACGAGCCCAGGTCGCGGCTGGCAGTTCAAGGCGCACACGGGCGCCACCTTCGGGCCTGTTCTCGACCGCGATGCGGCCGCCAAGGCGGCTCGTCATGTCCTTGGTGATATGCATGCCGAGGCCAAGCCCCGGCTTGGCGTTGCCCAGCGGCCTGCCCTCGAACTCGAAAAGCCGCGCGAGCGCTTCCTTCGAGAAGCCGGGTCCATCGTCATCAACGGTGATGGTCAGCGCGCCCACCGGCGACATGGCGACGTCCAGCGACACGCTGCCGCGGTCGGTGTACTTGACGGCGTTCGACAGGATGTTGGACAGGATGCGTTCCAGCGCGATCCGGTCCAGCGCGATCACCTGCGGCACGTCCGGCGCACGGCTGAGCCTGAAGCCGAGGCCCTTTTCCTGCGCGCGTGCCGACCAGCGCATTTCCACATCGTAGAGAAAGCGCGCGAGTTGAAGGTTGCCGGGAAGCGCGCCGCTGCCGTCCTCCTCGCCCAGCATCGCGGCCAGGGCTTCCTCCATCAGGCGGGCAAGCAATTCGCCCGCCGCGCGGACCCGTTCGAGCTGCAGGCGGGTGTGGGTGTCAAGGTCGTTCTGGTCGATCAGCCTCAGCCCGCCGATGACGTCCGAGACGGCCGCGCGCAGGTCGTGCCCCAAAAGCGCGGTATGCGCCGGGACTGTGGCGGCCTTGTCGGGGTCGGCCGGCTGCGGTGCGGGTCGCATGGGCATCAGGATTTCGATAGTCGCGATAGCTGGGGCGGGTTCCGGCCGGGGGGGCGCGGTTTCCTAATCTATACAGCAATTGCGGCCCAATCCAACCTGTCACCGGCTCCGGCCGGTAGGCCGGAGCAGGATGGTCAGGCGCGCGGATAGCCCAGCGTTTTCAACGCCTCGGCGATCTCGTCAAGGATCGCGGGGTCGTCGATCGTCGCGGGCATCTTGTAGCTTTCGCCATCCGCGATCTTCACCATCGTGCCGCGCAGGATCTTGCCCGATCGCGTCTTCGGCAGCCGGTCGACCACGACCGCCAGCTTGAAGGCGGCGACAGGCCCGATCTGGTCGCGGACCCGGGCGACGCATTCCTTCACGACCTCCTCGTGGGGGCGGTTCGACCCCTTGTTGAGGCACAGGAACCCCAGCGGAAGCTGCCCCTTGAGATCGTCCGCCACCCCGATGACCGCGCATTCGGCGACATCCGCATGGCCCGCCAGAACCTCCTCCATCGCGCCGGTCGACAGCCGGTGGCCCGCCACGTTGATCACGTCGTCGGTGCGCGCCATGATGTAAAGATAGCCGTCCGCGTCGATATAGCCCGCATCGCCCGTCTCGTAATAGCCGGGGAAGTGGTTGAGGTAGGACTTGCGGAACCGGTCCTCGGCGTTCCACAGCGTCGGAAGCGTGCCGGGGGGCAGCGGCAGCTTGACCGCGATGGCGCCAAGCGTGCCGGGCGCGACCGGGTGGCCGCCTTCGTCCAGTACCTGCACGTCATAGCCCGGCATCGGCACCGAGGGGGAGCCGATCTTGACCGGCAGTTCCTCGATCCCCAGCGGGTTGGCGGCGATGGCCCAGCCGGTTTCGGTCTGCCACCAGTGGTCGATGACCGGCACGCCAAGGTGGCGCTGCGCCCATTCGATCGTGTCGGGGTCGGCGCGTTCGCCGGCAAGGTAAAGCGCCCTGAGGCCCTTCAGGTTGTAGTCGGCGATCAGTTCGCCCTTCGGATCCTCGCGCTTGATGGCGCGGAGCGCCGTGGGCGCGGTGAAGAAGGATTTCACCTTGTGGTTCTGGATCACCCGCCAGAAGGTGCCCGCGTCGGGGGTTCCGACCGGCTTGCCCTCGAAGACGATGGTGGTGCAGCCCGCGATCAGCGGGGCATAGCAGATATAGCTGTGGCCGACGACCCAGCCCACGTCCGAGGCCGCCCAGAATACGTCGCCCGCCTCGACGTTGTAGACCGCCTTCATCGACCAGTTGAGCGCGACGAGATGGCCGGCAGTCGGGCGCACAACGCCCTTGGGCGCGCCGGTCGTGCCTGAGGTGTAAAGGATATAGGCCGGGTGGTTGCCCTCGACCGGGACGCATTCGGCCGGTTCCACGCCGTATTGGAACGTGTGCCAGGCGAAATCGCGCCCCTCGATCAGCTTGGCGACTTCCTGTTCGCGCTGGAAGATCACCGTGAAATCCGGCTTGTGCGCCGCCTGGTCGATGGCGGCGTCCAGAAGCGGCTTGTAGTGGACGACCCGCCCGGGTTCGAGCCCGCAGGACGCCGCGATGATCGCCTTGGGCTTGGCGTCGTCGATGCGCACGGCCAGTTCGTTCGCGGCAAATCCGCCGAACACGACCGAATGGATCGCGCCCAGCCGCGCGCAGGCCAGCATCGCCTCCAGCGCCTCGGGCACCATCGGCATGTAGATGATGACGCGGTCGCCCTTCTCGATCCCCTTGGCGCGCAGCGCCCCGGCAAGCGACGCCACGCGGTCACGCAGTTCGCGGTAGGTGATCCCCTTGGTCGAATGGGTGATCGGGCTGTCGTGGATGATCGCGATCTGGTTGCCGCGCCCGGCCTCCACATGGCGGTCGACCGCGTTCCAGCAGGTGTTGACCTTCGCGTCCGAGAACCATTCGTAGATCGGCGCGTTCTGCGCGAAAAGCGCGCGGCCCGGCTTTTCGATCCAGTCGATCGCCTCGGCGGCGTCCATCCAGAACGCCTCGGGGTCGGATTTCCAGCGTGCGTAGGTTTCCTGGTAGCTCACGGGGGTCGCCTCCTCCTCGATGCCCGCCTTGGCGGTCGTGAAATGCATATCGACGGGTCGCCCCTCTCACAAGAATGTTGCGCAAATTTTGCATCTGCAGAAAGCTTTGTGGGATCGGCCCGGTTTTGCGCTAACGCGACGGGGAACCGGTTCCTTGCCCTTGCGCCCGGTGGCTGCCCAACCTGTCCTTGCCCCCGGGGCGGGCAGGGGGCAATCTGCGCGCCGCAGTTGTTCCGGGGGGCAAGATGATTCCGGTCAGGGGATATGCGGGCGCCCGCGTGGCGGTTCTCGGGCTGGGGCGTTCCGGCCTTGCGACCGCGCGCGCGCTTGTCGCGGGCGGGGCCGAACCGCTGCTTTGGGACGACAGCCCCGAGGCGCGGGCGCGGGCCGAGGCAGAGGGTTTCGCGCTCTTCGACCTGACCCGTGCGACGGCGTGGGAGGGCGTGGCGGCGCTGGTCGTGTCGCCTGGCATCCCGCATCTTTACCCTGAACCGAACCGGCTGATCGCCCGCGCGATGGCGGCGGGCGTGCCGGTCGACAACGACATCGGGCTTTTCTTCCGGTCCTTCGCGACCCCCGACTGGGACGAGATGGACGTGACCCCGCGCGTGGTCGCGGTGACCGGATCGAACGGCAAGTCCACGACGACGGCGCTGATCCACCATATCCTTGAGGTGGCGGGACGGCCGACCCAGATGGCGGGCAACATCGGGCGCGGCGTCTTCGACATCGACCCGCCGCAGGACGGCGAGGTGGTGGTGCTGGAGCTTTCCTCCTACCAGACCGACCTTGCCCGCGCGCTGACCCCCGACATCGCGGTCTTCACCAACCTTTCGCCCGACCATCTGGATCGTCACGGCGGCCTTGGCGGCTATTTCGCCGCCAAGCGCCGGCTTTTCGCCGAAGGCGCGCCCGATCGCGCGGTGATCGGCGTGGACGAGGGCGAAGGGCGCTTCCTGGCCAACCAGATGGCGCAGGGGGCGGCCGACGACCGGGTGATCCGCGTTTCGTCGGGCCAGAAGCTCGACGGGCCAGGCTGGCTGGTCTTTGCCCGCAAGGGGTTTCTGGCCGAATGGCGCAAGGGGCGGCAGGTGGCATCGGTCGATCTGCGCGACATTCGCGGCCTGCCCGGCGCACACAATCACCAGAACGCCTGCGCGGCCTATGCCGTCGCGCGCAGCCTTGGCCTTGCCCCGCGCCTGGTCGAGACGGCATTGCGCAGTTTCGAGGGCCTGCCGCACCGGTCGCAGTTCGTCGGCGAACGGGATGGCGTGCGGTTTGTCAACGACAGCAAGGCCACGAATGCCGACAGCGCGGCCAAGGCGCTTCAGGCTTTCGGCCGCATCCGCTGGATCGCGGGCGGGCTGGGCAAGGACGGGGGCATCGCCGCACTTGCCCCGTATTTCGGATCGGTGGTCAAGGCCTATCTGATCGGCCATTCGGCGCGCGACTTCGCATTGCAGCTTGGCGATGTCCCGCACGAGATCTGCGAGACGATGGAACGCGCCGTCGCCCGCGCCGCCGCCGAGGCGGAGCCGGGCGAAACCGTCCTTCTGGCCCCGGCGGCGGCAAGTTTCGACCAGTACCGCGATTTCGAACGCCGGGGCGAGGATTTCGCCGCCCGTGTCCAGGCGCTGATCGGCGGCTGATCGGGTTTGCGCCCCGCGCCGGCCAGGGCTTTCGCGGGGTTCCGTCGGGGCAGCGCGGTTGACATCCCCCGCGCCGCCGTTATGCACCTGTGATAGCATGTGAAGGTTCGGAGACGCAGATGACGATGATCGGCACGGTAATCAAACCGATGCACCCGGAGGGGCGCAAGTTCGTCGCGGCCTTCGCCGCGGCCACGGTCGTCCTGTGGCTGATCTGGGCGCCGCTGGGCTGGATCGGGCTGGGCCTGACCATCTGGTGCTATTACTTCTTCCGCGATCCCGTCCGCGTCGTGCCGCTGGCCGAGGGGCTGGTCGTCAGCCCCGCCGACGGCGTCATCTCGCTGATCGAGCCGGCGGTTCCCCCGACCGAGCTCGGCATGCCCGCGACGCCACTGACGCGGGTCTCGGTTTTCATGAATGTCTTCAATTGCCATGTGAACCGCGCGCCGGTGCCCGGAACCGTCGGCGCCGTCGCCTACCGGCCGGGCAAGTTCCTCAACGCCTCGCTCGACAAGGCGAGCGAGGACAACGAACGCATGAGCCTCAAGATCGACATGGCCGATGGCCGCACCGTCGCCTTCGTGCAGATCGCCGGCCTTGTCGCGCGCCGGATCGTCTGCTTCGTCGAAAAGGGCAGGCGGCTGGATGTCGGCGAACGCTTCGGCCTGATCCGCTTCGGTTCGCGCGTCGATGTCTACCTGCCCGAAGGGGTCGAGCCCCTGGTGTCGCTTGGCCAGACGATGATCGCGGGGGAAACGGTGATCGCCGACCTCGGCGGCGCCGCCCGCCCGGGCGGCATGCGGCGGGACTGAACGCATGGCCCGCGCCCCCAGGTCGCAAAAGACAGAGCTGCCGCTTTTCCAGCTTGTCCCGAACCTGATCACGCTGGCGGCGATCTGCGCGGGGCTGACGGCCATCCGCTTTGCCTTCCAGGGCAGCATCGAATACGCGGTGGCGCTGATCGTCCTTGCGGCGGTTCTTGACGGGATCGACGGCCGTCTGGCGCGGGCACTGAAAAGCGAAAGCGAACTGGGGGCAGAGCTCGATTCCCTCGCCGACTTCCTGAACTTCGGCGTCGCGCCCGCGCTGACCCTTTATGCCTGGACGCTCAGCGAACCGCGCGGCGCGGGCTGGATCGCGGTGCTGGTCTACGCCATCTGCTGCGTCATGCGCCTGGCGCGGTTCAACGTAGGGATCAAGACGACCGAGGGCGGCGACAAGCGGTTCTTCACCGGCGTTCCGGCGCCCGCCGGGGCGCTTCTGGTGCTGTTTCCGATCTTCGCGACCAAGGCGGTTCCCGGCTGGCCGGTCGTCCCGCGCGAGGCGATCAGCGCCTATATGTTCGTCGTCGGCGGGCTGATGATCAGCAAGCTTCCGACGCCGTCGCTGAAGGCCGCGAAAGTACGCGCCGATCACGCGCGCTATGTCCTTGTCGCCGTCATCGCGATCTTTGCGGCGCTTGTGACCTATCCCTGGGTGACGCTTTTCACGCTGGATGTCTTCTACATTGTCACCGTGCTGGTCGCCCTGGTGCAGTGGCGGCGCACACAGCCGCCCAAGGCCGGCTAGACGGGCGATTGCGCCAAGGGTCCAGCCTGTCTAACCTGTTGTCAAAATCAGGGAGGCGGCGATGAAGACGGTCAACTGGGGCGTTCTTGGGGCGGCGAAATTCGCGCGCGAACACATGGCGCGGGCCATCCACGAAGCCGAGGGCGCGCGGCTTCATTCCCTTGCAACCTCCGATCCGGCCAAGGCCGAGGGGTTCCGCGCCTTCTGCCCCGATCTGAAGGTTCACGCCAGCTATGACGCGCTGCTGGCCGACCCGGAGGTCGATGCCGTCTATATCCCGCTGCCCAATCACCTGCATGTCGAGTGGACGCGCAAGGCGGCCCTGGCGGGCAAGCATGTGCTGACCGAAAAGCCCATCGCGCTTGCGGCGGCCGAAATCGACGGGCTGATCGCCTTGCGCGATGCAAGCGGCCTTCTGGTGACCGAGGCCTATATGATCGTCCACCATCCGCAGTGGCAGCGCGCAAGGCAGCTGGTGGCCGAAGGCGCGATCGGGCGGATCCTTCACGCCGACGCGGCCTTCAGCTACGACAACCGCGCCGATCCGGGCAATATCCGCAACCGCCCCGAAACCGGCGGCGGGTCGATCCCCGACATCGGCGTCTATGCCTATGGCTCGGTCCGCTGGACGACGGGGGCGGAGCCGGTGGCGGTCCGGTCGCGGATCGCGCGGGAAAACGGGGTGGACGTCTTTGCGCAAGTCATGGCGGACATGGCAGGGCCCGGGGGGCGCTTCACCTATGCCGCCATGACCTCGATGCGCCTGCCACCCCGGCAAGAGGTCGTCTTTCAGGGCGAAGGCGGCGTCATGCGCCTGACCGCGCCCTTCAATGCCGGGCTCTTCGGAGAGGCGCAACTGCACCTGTTCCGGCCCGGACAGCCCGATCATGTCGAACGGTTCCCCGGTGCCCGGCAATACCGCAATCAGGTCGAGGCCTTCGGAAGGACCATCCGCGAGGGCGCGCCCTATCCCTGGTCGCTCGAGGACGCGCGCGGCACGCAGGCGATGATCGACAGGGTCTTTGCAAGCGATCGGCCCCTCGCGGATTGAGCCGGATCAAGGCCGCCGGGGACAGCCTGCCCTATCATGCCATCATGGGCATGAAGAGGGCATCGCCATGAAACCAGTACGGACTTTGATTCTGATCGCCGATGATGTCACTGCGCGGTTCGTCGTGAACGAGGGCGTGGGCAAGGGGCTACGCGAAGAATGCGTGCTTTCGGTCAGCCAGTTCGCGCAGGACCAGGTCGCATTCGAAGACCGTCCGGGACGGGGTTCGGGCGGGGCAGGTGGGCGTCATGGCTATGAGACCGGGGCGACGGCCGACGACATGGGGCGCGCCAGGTTCGCGCGCCATGTGTCCGAGGCGCTTGACCAGGAATGGCGCGCGCTGTCGCCTGACCGGCTGATCCTTGTTGCGCCGCCCAAGATGCTGGGCGTCCTTCGCGGCGCCCTTGGCCCCGAACCGCGTGCCGCCCTTCTTGCGGACCTGGCGAAGGATCTGGTCAAGGTCTCGCTCGTCGAACTTGCAGGGCATCTGGAACCGGTCATCGTTGCCTGACCAAGGATGGTGGCCGGCCGCGCTGCCGCGTTGAACGCGACGCAATTCCTGCTAGTGTCGCGCCATGTCCAGACCGGCCGTCGTCATTCACCTTCCCGTCGCTTGCCTGCTTGGGCAGGAACATGTCGCCCCCTATTTCCACAAGCTGCGCGACGGGCTGGAGGCGCGGCGGATCCGGGTCGAGATCGAGGCGCTTGAACGCGACGGTTTCATCGACCGGATCGGCCGGGACGAGAACTTCCACATCGTCAACCACGGCGATTTCCGGCACCCGCGCGTGCTGAACACCGCTTCGGCCTATATCGCGCCCTTCTGGTATCTCGACCCCGTGGGGATCAGGCGCCATTCCTCGATTGCGGCCAAGACCTTCGATCCGGCGGGGATCGACCCTTCCGCCGCCCATGCCTTCTTCAACGCGCTGCGCCGCCGCCGAATCGGCGAACGGACTTCGCGCTATCCACAACCCGAAACGGCGGAGGAAATGCCGAAAGGCGCCATCGCGGTCTTCCTGCAAAAGGGCGATGCCGATACCGGCGCCCATGTCGGCCGCGCCGCGATGATAGACGCACTTCTGGCGCGCCACGACACCTCGCCCATCGTGATAAAGCCCCATCCGCGCGACACGAGCGACGAGACCGCCGATCTGATCGCCGCCGCAGCGCGCGATCCCCGGGTGCGGGTGACCGGCGCCAATATCCACGACATCCTTTCCGCCGCGCGTGTCACCGTTACCATCAACTCCGCCGTGGGGCTGGAAAGCCTGATGCACCGGGTGCCGGTGGTGTTGTGCGGCCCGGCCGATTTCCACCATTCGGCGGTGACGGTGCGCGATGCCTTCGACCTGGACGCCGGGCTTTCCAGGGCGCGGCTCTGGCCCTGGCACTATGCGGCCTATCTTTACTGGTTTCTCAAGCTGAACTGCGTGAACGCGGGCGCGCCGGACATGATCGACGACGTGATCGCGCGGATCGCGGCCACCGGCTACGATACCAGCCGGCTCTTGCCTGGAGGTGCGGCTGCCTAGCCTCTGCCTAGGTCCAGCTGCAGGATGTGCTGCGGCCCGGTCCTGCCGCCCTGGTAAAGCGCGCCGGTGTCTCGCCACCCGCCCGCCAGATAGACATGCCGCGCCAGCGGGTTGGTGCAGTTGACGGTCAGCAGGATCGCGGACTTTCCCGGAAAGACCCCGGCCAGATAGGCGGGCAGGGCGGCCATGACAGCCCGCCCGTACCCCTTGCCCTGGTACTGCGCCCCGATCAGCATGCCCCTGAGGCCGGGAATGCCCGGCGGGGCGAAGTCGTGCCTTTCGGCATAGTCGCGGTCGGTCTTGAAAAAGCCGACGACCTCCCCCCCGTCGCGCCGCGCGGCATGGAAGGCGACGCCCGGCACCCGGTCCGTCACCATCTCTGCGATCGGATGGACGAAGATCTCCTGCCCGGCACCGACCAGCAGGTGCAGGACATCCGCGACCCGGTCATGGGGCAGCGGCGCAAGGGCGATCACGCCTCCATCGCCTCCAGCTCGTCGATCATGCCGGCGATCATGGAAAGGCCCTTGTCCCAGAACTTCGGGTCGGTCGCGTCAAGCCCGAAGGGGGCCAAGAGCTCCTTGTGGTGCTTCGATCCGCCCGCCTTCAGCATGTCGAAATACCTGGCCTGAAAATCCGGCAACCCCTCTTCGTAGACGGCGTAAAGCGCGTTCACGAGGCCATCGCCAAAGGCATAGGCGTAGACGTAGAAGGGCGAATGGACGAAATGCGGGATATAGGCCCAGAAGGTTTCATACCCGTCCATGAATTCGAACGCATCGCCAAGGCTTTCGCCCTGGACGCTCATCCAGAGCGCACCGATATCCTCGGGCGTCAGTTCGCCTTCGCGCCGCGCCGCGTGCAGCTTGCATTCGAAGTCATAGAAGGCGATCTGGCGGACCACCGTGTTGATCATGTCCTCGACCTTGCCGGCCAGAAGAACCTTGCGTTCGCTCGCGGTCCTGGCCTGCGCCAGCAGCTTGCGGAAGGTCAGCATCTCTCCGAACACGCTGGCGGTTTCGGCGACCGTCAGCGGGGTGGAAGACAGCATCTCCCCCTGGGGGGCGGCCAGCACCTGGTGGACGCCGTGCCCAAGCTCATGCGCCAGCGTCATCACGTCGCGCGGCTTGCCCAGATAGTTCAGCATCACATAGGGATGCACCTCGGTCACGGTCGGGTGGGCGAAGGCGCCGGGTGCCTTGCCGGGTTTCACGCCCGCATCGATCCAGCCCCGGTCGAAGAAGGGTTCGGCCAGCGCCGCCATTTCGGGGGCAAAGCCCGCATAGGCGTCCATCACGGTCTTGCGCGCCTCGTCCCAGCCGACGATCTTCTTTTCCTCGATCGGCAGGGGGGCGTTGCGATCCCAGACCTGAAGCTTGTCGAGCCCCATCCACTTCGCCTTCAGCCGGTAATAGCGGTGCGACAGCTTCGGGTAGGCGGCGACGACGGCGTTCCTGAGCGCCTCGACCACCTCGGGCTCCACATGGTTCGACAGGTGGCGGGCGTATTGCGCGGTCGGCATCTTGCGCCAGCGGTCCTCGATCTCCTTTTCCTTGGCAAGCGTGTTGTGGACGCGTGCGAAGGTCTTGAGGTGCTTGCCGAACACCTCGGCCAAGGCCCGTGCGCCCGCCTCGCGACGGTCACGCTCGGGTTCGGACAGAAGGTTCAGCGTGGCTTCCAGGTTCAGGGGTTCCGACACGCCCTCGGGGGCGAAGGTCAGACCGGCCAGCGTCTCGTCGAAGAGCCGGTTCCAGGCAGCGGCGCCAACCGTCGACTGGTCGTGCAGGAACCGTTCCAGTTCATCCGACAGCTGGTGCGGCTTCATCGCCCGCATGCGGTCGAAGACCGGCCTGTAGCGCGCGATCTCGGGCGAGGCGGCAAAGACCTCGTCATAGCGCGCATCCTCGATCCGGTTGAATTCGAGGCTGAAGAACACAAGCGGCGTCGTCATGTCGGTGATGCGGTCCTGGCAATCGGCCATGAACTTCGCCCGCGCCGCGTCGATGGTGTTCTGGTAATAGCGCAGGCCCGCGAAGGACATGATGCGGCCCGCGACCGTCTCGATCCGCTCATAGCGCCGGATGCAGTCCAGCATCGCGGCCCCGTCAAGCGTCGCAAGCTTGTCCTGGTAGTCGGCGGCAAAGCTTGCGCAGGCCCCCTCCAGCCAGTCGAGGTCACGCTTGACCTCCGGCGCGTCAGGGGCGGCGTAAAGATCGCTCAGATCCCATTCCGGCAGATCGCCGAGCCCTCCGGCGGTGGCGTTGGCGTCGAAGACGGGGCGGGGCAGGCGGATCGGCATGGAAGGCTCCTTCGTTCGTCGCCCCGACAATGGCCATCCGGGGCCGTATCCGCAAGGGCGGGCGGCGATTTCCGCGCAGCAGTTGCAGCGCCCCGCGCGCGGCCCTAGTGTGGCGCCGCCTGGGGATACGGAGGACGGCGATGACTTATGGTGTGGGGCTCTTGCTGAGGGACGGAATGGTGCTTCTGTCCGATACCCGCACCAATGCCGGGATCGACCATATCTCCTCCTACAGGAAGATGTTTCACTTCGCCGTCGCGGGGGAACGGGTCATCTCGATCCTGACGGCGGGCAGCCTGTCGGTGTCCCAGGCCACGATCGCCCGCCTGCAGGAGGCGATCGAGGATCCCGACGCCACCCCCGAAACCTCGATCCTTCTTGCACCCTCGATGCTCAAGGTCGCCGAGATTGTGGGCGCCACGCTCTGGTCCGTGCGCGAGGCGATGGACCGGCGGCTGCATAGCAACGGCAGTTTCGGCCAGGCGTCGATGATCGTCGCGGGTCAGCGGCTGGGCGGGGTGATGCGGATGTTCCTTGTCTACCCCGAAGGCAATTTCATCGAGGCGACCGAGGACACGCCGTTCATCCAGATCGGGGAACACAAGTACGGCAAGCCGATCCTCGACCGCATCGTACGACCCGAGACATCGCTGTCGGACGGTCAGAAGGCCGTGCTTCTGTCGATGGATTCGACGCTCAGGTCCAACCTGTCGGTGGGGATGCCGCTTGATCTTGCGATCATCGAACGCGATGCCTGCCGCGTTACCCACGAACGCCGGATCGAGGCGGGCGACGACGATTTCCGCGCCATGAGCGAGGCGTGGTCCTCTGTCCTGCGCGACGGGTTCAAGAAGATCACGCTGCTCAGCTGATCCGTCAGCCCGCCGCGCCGGCGAAGGCTTCGCAGACCCGGGTCAGGAACCGGTCGCGCACCTCGGGCAGTTCCATCATGATCTCGTGCTCGGCGCCGGCGAAAAGATCGAGCCGCCCGTTCGGCCAGCCGGCCATCACCGCATCGATGGCCAGCGTGTCGACGATGCGTTCGCGGGTGCCGAAGGCGGTGTAGCAGGGCGTTGCCGGGGCAGGCATCGTGCGCAACCGCCGCGTTTCCGCCAGCGCCTCGTTCAGCCAGTGAAGGGAGGGGCCGCCGAGGCCAAGTTCCGGATGCCTCTGCGTCTGAGTGCGCATGAAGTCCCACATTGCGCGGTCGCGGGTCAGGAAATTGTCCTCGAACGCGGCTTCAAGCACATAGGTGGCCGCCGATGTTCCCGGCGCATAGCGATGCCCCTGCCGGACCGAACGCGCGGCTGTGGTCAGCGCCAGCGCCGTGGGCCTGAGAAGCGGATGAATGCGGATGCCCCACATCGGCGCCGAGAAGGCGGCGGCGCGGACCGGCAGGCCCGAATGCAGCGCCCGAAGGCCGATGCAGCCGCCCATGGAATGACCCAGCAGGAAACGCGGCTCCGGCGCGCCAAGCGCGGACGCCGTCTGCAGCAGCGCCGCCACATCGGTCTGGTAGTCCACGAATTCGTGGACATGACCGCTCATCGGGTCGGCGAGGATCCGGTCGGAAAGACCTTGTCCGCGCCAGTCGATGATCAGGCAGGCGTGCCCCGCGCCGGTCAGGCGGGTCAGGGCGGGGCCGTATTTCTCGATATACTCCGACCGCCCCGGAAAGATCAGGACGGTTCCGTTGCGCTCGCCGGTTTCCCCGCCGCGCCAGTAGCCGATCCGCAGCCGGACGCCGTCGGCGGCCGTCGCCCAGACAGTCCGCCCGCCCGCGGGGGCTTCGGCGATATCGGCGAAGAAGGGCGCGGGTTCCATCCTCAGGCGAGGGCCGACCCGAGTTGCATGGCAAGGCCCATGTTGCCGTCCACCGTCAGCTTTCCGGTCATGAAGGCGGCGGTCGGGTTCACGTCGCCCTCCAGCATGCCGCGGAAGGTATCAAGGCTCGCGGTCAGCGTCACGTCGGCCTCCTCGTCGCCTGCGCGGGCGCCCGCGCCATCGACCATGATCGCGCCCTCGCCCTCGATCACGAACTTGGCCACGCCGGAAAACCCGCCGCCCAGTTTTCCGTTCAGCGCTTCGACCGCGGCAGAAATCACGTCGCTCATCCAATCCTCCAAATGTGACCGCCGGACCACTCGCATTCCGGCGCGCTTCGGTTACAGTGATCTTATGCGCAATCCACGCCGATATCTCAAACCTATCGCTACGGCAGTTGCCATTCTGTTGATGGCGGCCGGCGCCGCCCTGCCGCAGGATGCGGACCTGGACCGGCTTTATGGCGAACTTGCCGACCCCGACAACCGCGACTGGGCGCGCGTTCAGGCCGATATCCTGCGCGAATGGTCCAAATCGGGATCGGCGGCGATGGACCTTTTGCTGCAACGCGGGCAGGACGCGCTCTCGCAGGGCGATTTCGACGCGGCGATCGAACATCTGACCGCGCTCATCGACCAGGCCCCTGGCTTTGCCGAGGGCTGGAACGCCCGTGCCACCGCCTATTTCCACGCGGGCTATCTTGGCCCCTCGCTGGTCGACATCCAGCACACGCTCGCGCTCAACCCGCATCATTTCGGCGCTCTTGCGGGTCTTGGCATGATCCTTGAGGCGACCGGCAAGACAGATGCCGCCCGGCGCGCCTATGCGGCCTCTCTTGCTATACATCCGCATCAGGACGGGATAAGGCAGGCGCTCGACAGACTTGAGCAGGAAAGCTCGGGGATCGAGCTTTAGGAGAGCCGCCCAATGAACGCGCAGGCGAGGGTCGCCGCGGTCCTCGGGCCGACCAATACCGGCAAGACGCATTACGCGATCGAACGGATGCTGGCGCACCGTACGGGTGTGATCGGCCTTCCCCTCAGGCTACTGGCGCGCGAGGTCTATGACCGCATCGTCGCGCTGCGCGGCCCCTCGGTCGTGGCGCTGGTGACGGGCGAGGAGCGGATCGTTCCCGAACGCACGCAATACTGGGTCTGCACGACCGAGGCGATGCCACAGGAGATCGGCGCGGATTTCGTCGCGCTGGATGAAATCCAGCTCTGCGCCGACCCCGAACGCGGCCATATCTTCACAGACCGGCTGATGCGCGCGCGGGGCCTGCACGAAACCCTGCTTCTGGGGTCCGAGACGATGCGCCCGGCCATCGCCGCGCTGGTGCCGAAGGTGCAGTTCATGCGCCGCGAAAGGTTCTCGACGCTCAGCTACGGCGGGTCGAAGAAGATCAGCCGCCTGCCGCCGCGGTCGGCCATCGTCAGCTTCTCGGTCGAGAACCTTTACGCCATCGCCGAACTGATCCGTCGCCAGCGGGGCGGCTGTGCCGTCGTCATGGGCGCGCTGTCCCCGCGCACCCGCAACGCGCAGGTGGCGCTTTACCAGAACGGCGACGTGGATTTCATCGTCGCCACCGACGCGATCGGCATGGGGCTGAACCTCGACATCAACCATGTCGCGTTCTCTGCCACGTCGAAATTCGACGGCCGCCGCATGCGATCGCTTTTCCCGCACGAACTGGGTCAGATCGCGGGCCGCGCGGGACGCTACATGCAGCCGGGCACCTTCGGCGTGACCGGAGAAGCGTCGCCCTTCGACGACGATCTGGTCGATGCGCTTGAGAACCACCGGTTCCGGCCCATCGACCGCCTGCAATGGCGCAGTGGCGATCTGGAGTTCGGCACGACCGACCGGCTGATCGCCGCGCTCGAAACCTCGCCCGCGAACGAATGGCTGATCCGCGGCCGCGAGGCCGACGACCTGCGCGCGCTGAAGGCGCTTGCGGCGCTGCCCGATATCCGCGATCGCGTCCAGGGGCCGCGCGATGTGCGGCTCTTGTGGGATGTCTGCCGGATCCCCGATTTCCGCTCGATCTCGACAGGCGAGCATGTCTCGCTTCTGGACCGGATCTTCGGCTTTCTCCAGGACCGGGGCCATGTCCCCTCCGACTGGCTTGCCCAGCAGATTGCGCGCATCGATCGCACGCAGGGCGACATCGACACGTTGTCGAAACGCCTGGCGTATATCCGCACCTGGACCTATATCGCGCAACGCTCGGGCTGGGTCGATGATGAATCCCATTGGCGCGGCGAAACGCGCGCTGTAGAAGACCGCCTGTCGGATGCGCTCCACGGCGCGTTGACGCAAAGATTTGTGGACCGGCGGACCAGCGTGCTGCTTCGCCGGCTCAAGCAGAAGGAGAGCCTTGTGGCCGAGGTGAACGACAAGGGCGAAGTGACGGTCGAGGGCGAATTCGTCGGCCGGCTGGAAGGGTTCCGCTTCCGGCAGGATGCGTCGGCAACGCCCGACGAGGCGAAGACGCTGCGCCAGGCCGCCTACGAGGCGCTTCGGCCCGAGTTTCACTTGCGCGCGGACCGCTTCTACAACGCCCCCGACACCGAGCTTGATTTCACCGAACAGGGCGGCCTGATGTGGGGCACCTACGCGGTCGGCAAGCTGGTGAAGGGCGCCGATGCGATGAAGCCGCAAGTCGAGGCCTTCGTGGACGAGGAAGCCGGCTTCGATGTCGGCGAAAAGGTGCGCCGCCGTCTGCAACATTTCATCGACCGCAAGGTCGCGACGCTGTTCGAGCCGCTCTTGAACCTTGGCCGCGACGAGACGTTGACGGGTCTTGCCCGCGGCTTCGCCTTCCGCCTGGTCGAGAACCTTGGCGTCCTGCCGCGCGAGGGTGTCGCCGACGAGGTCAAGGCGCTGGATCAGGACGCGCGCGGCGCGCTGCGCAAGCATGGCGTGCGCTTCGGCCAGTATACGATCTTCCAGCCCTTGCTTCTCAAGCCCGCGCCGACCCGGCTGCGGCTTGTGCTGTCGTCGCTGGCGCAGGGGCTTGACGAATTTCCCGAAAGCCCGCCGCCGGGGCTGGTGACCATTCCGAACCTGCCCGACGTGCCCAAGGGCTACTATACCCTTTCGGGCTATCACCCGGCGGGCGCGCGGGCGATCCGGATCGACATGCTGGAACGGCTTGCCGATCTCTTGCGCGCGCAGGACAGCCGCGCCGGATTCGAGGCAAGCGCCGACATGCTCTCGATCACCGGCATGACGCTTGAGCAATTCGTCGATCTGATGTCCGGCCTTGGCTACAAGGGCGAGCAAGGCGAACGCGAGAAGGTCAGGACGGAGGTCACGGCGCCGGCCGAAGGCGAGGGGGCAAACCCCATCCCCGAGGGCGAGGCGGCGATGCAGACCGTCACGGAAACCGAGGTTTTCTATACGTTTACCTGGGCGCCGAAGCCGCGCGCCCCGCGTCATCCCCGGCCCGAAAAGCGCGGTGAACCGCGTGCCGACCGCGGACCGCGCCCCGACCAGCCGGCCCGCCGAGACGGCGAGCGTGGCGACCGGGGCGACCGGGGCGACAGGGGCGGCGACCGGGGCGGCAAGCCCGGCAAGGGCAAGCCCCAGGGACGCCGCGACAAGGACGCGCGGCGCGACGACAAGCCCCGCAACTTCGAATCGCGCCCGCAGAAGAAGGACCGGATCGACCCGGACAACCCCTTTGCCGCAGCGCTCATGGGGCTCAAGGACAAGCTCTGACGCGCCCTTGGCCGAGGATCGCATCCGCATCGACAAATGGCTTTGGCAGGCCCGGTTCTTCAAGAGCCGGACCCTGGCCGCCGAACGGGTCGCAGGCAGCGTCATGCGCGTGAACGGCCAGCGCGTCAGCAAGCCCGCCCATGCCGTCGGCCCCGGCGATGTCCTGACCTTCGCGCAGGGCGGCGCAATCCGCGTCGTCCGGGTGCTGGCCTCCGGCACCCGGCGCGGCCCCGCAGAGGAAGCCCGTCTGCTTTACGCCGAACTCGACGGGCCGCCGGGGGCAGCCGATGGCGGATCAGAGGACTGATTTCCCTCAAACCCGCCCGGGCATGGTCGGCCGGACTTTCCGGTGCGGGTGGTCTTGATTGATCCGGTGCTTGGGGCTAGGTAGCGACAGAATTCCAAGCCCCGGGGTCCGGACATGACCTATGTCGTCACCGACAACTGCATCGCCTGCAAGTATACCGACTGCGTCGAAGTCTGTCCGGTGGACTGCTTCTACGAAGGCGAGAACATGCTGGTCATCCACCCGGATGAATGCATCGATTGCGGCGTGTGCGAACCGGAATGCCCGGCCGACGCGATCCGCCCGGATACCGAACCCGACATGGAAGACTGGGTCGAGTTCAACCGCAAGTACTCCGAGATGTGGCCGGTGATCACCCAGCGCAAGGATCCGCTTCCCGAAGCGGAGGCGCGCGACGGAGAGACCGGAAAACGCGACAAGTACTTTTCGGAAACGCCGGGAAGCGGCGACTGAGATCGCGAATCACGCATGTGATTCGCTGCACGGAATGGTCCGTTCGCGACATTGCGGCTGTCGCGTTCAATCCATTTGTCGTGACCCCCCTCTTTTTTTGAATGCGTTTTTCTGTTATATTGTCGTCACAATAAACCGTGGATACCGGAAAACCCGCAGCTCAAGCATTCTGCGGCGTTTTTTTTGGCCGCCACTGCCGTCTCTCCGCCCCGGCCTTGATCTGGCGGCCAGACGATTGCGGAGGCGGCATCCGATGCGAGGAAGAACTGAATGACCAAGACCAAGAAGACCGATTTTCGGCCTGATGACTTCGTGGTTTATCCCGCGCACGGCGTGGGCAAGATCATTTCCATCGAGGAACAGGAAATCGCCGGCCTCAAGCTCGAACTGTTCGTGATCTCGTTCGAGAAGGACAAGATGACGCTGCGCGTGCCGACCCACAAGGCGACCGAGATCGGGATGCGCCAGCTTTCAACCCCGGATGTGGTGAGCAAGGCGCTCGATACGCTGAAGGGCAAGGCCAAGGTCAAGCGCGCGATGTGGTCGCGCCGGGCGCAGGAATATGAGCAGAAGATCAACTCCGGCGATCTTCTGTCGATCGCCGAGGTCGTGCGCGACCTGCATCGCACCGACGATCAGCGCGAACAGTCCTATTCCGAACGTCAGCTTTACGAAGCCGCGCTTGAGCGTCTGACGCGCGAAGTCGCGGCCGTGTCCGGCGTGGACGAGGCCGGCGCCCAGAAGAAGGTGGACGACGTCCTTCTGTCGCGCGCCGCCTGACCGCGCGACGTCCCTGACGATGCAGAAACGCGGCGCCCCCCGGGTGCCGCGTTTTTCATTCGCTTTCCGGGTGGTCCTGTTCGCTCGACCGTTCGCCCAGCCTTTCGCGGGCCTTTGCGTGACGCGCCATCAGCGATGCCTCCAGGTCGCGATTCAGAACCTTGGCCCGCGCGATGTATTCGGGGTTCTTGTCGTTCGGCACTCCGGGTTTCCACAGCGTCGCGAGATCGCGGACCGCTTCCCGGTCAAGCTTGTAGAACAGTGTCTGAAGCTCGTGCGCCTCGTATTGTGAAAGCCCCATGTTCTCAAGAACGTAGCGCGCCATCCTCAGGCTTGAATCGAAGTGTTCCCGGACGATGTCGTTGGCCCCCGCCCGATAAAGTTCGTAGACATGTTCGCGGTCGCGCGCCCGGGCGACGATATGCAGGTCGGGGCGCTGACGGCGGGCATAGCGGACGATCTGGGTGTTCGAATCGCGGTCGTCCAGGCAGGCGACGAGAACACGCGCGGTATCAAGGCCCGCAGCCTTCAGAAGCTCGGGCCGGGTAGGATCGCCGACGTAACCCTTGAAGCCGAAGTGCCGCAAGAGCTGGATCGTCTTGAGGTCGTGGTCGATGACGGTCGTCTTGAAGCCCGAACTGGTGACCATGCGGTTGATGACCTGGCCGAACCGCCCGACACCGGCAATGATGATCGGTTGCTGGTCGTCTATCTCGTCGGCCTTCAGGGGATCGGCCTCGTCGCCAAGCCTGCGCGCAAGCATGTCATGCAGGATGAAGAAGAGCGGCGTCAGCAGCATCGACATCGCGATGACCAGAAGCAGCGTCTGCGCCAGGTCGGTGCCGATGATCCGCTGCGCCAGCGTGAAGGACACAAGGACAAAGCCGAATTCGCCCGCCTGCGCGAGGCCAAGCGTGAAAAGCCACTTGTTGCGGCCCCGCATCCCGAAGACAAGCGCAAGGAAGAACAGGACGATCCCCTTGGTCAGCATCAGCGCGGCGGTCATGCCCAGGATGGTCAGCGGTCGGTCGAGGAGAACGCCAAAGTCGATGCCGGCGCCGACGGTGATGAAGAACAGACCCAGCAGAAGCCCCTTGAACGGGGCTACGTCGCTTTCCAGTTCATGGCGGAACTCCGAGCTTGCCAGCACCACCCCGGCCAGGAATGTGCCAAGCGCGGGCGAAAGGCCGACCATCAGCATCAGGGACGCGATCGACACCACGATCATCAGCGCGAAGGCGGTGTGAATCTCCCGCAGCCGCGCGGCGTGCACATAGCGGTAAAGCGGCCGGATGAGGTAGTGCCCGCCCGCCACCGTCGCGACCACCGCGCCAAGTGTCACCAGCGTGACCCCCCAGCCCGGCAGGCTTTCGATCAGGCTCATCGCGGCGTGGCCGCTTGCCTGTTCGGCCTGCGCGATGGCGCGCGCGCCCGGCAGCGCCAGAAGCGGCAGGAGGGCAAGGATCGGGATGACCGCGATGTCCTGGGTCAGAAGGACGGCAAAGGCGTTGCGCCCCCCCGCCGTCTGCATCAGTTTCTTTTCCGACAGCGTCTGAAGCACGATCGCGGTCGAGGACAGCGACAGCGTCACGCCCACCGCGATCGATACGCGCAGATCGTAGCCTAGCGCCTGTGCGCCAAGCGTGATCAGGACCGCCGTCAGCACGATCTGCAATCCGCCAAGACCCAGAAGCTTGGTGCGCATCGCCCAAAGCGCCTTTGGCTCCAGTTCAAGGCCGATCAGGAACAGCATCATCACGACGCCGAATTCGGCGAAATGCTGGAGATCCTGGGTCTCAGACCCTACGAGGCCCAGAACCGGCCCGATCAGGATGCCCGCCGCCAGATAGCCCAGCACCGAGCCGAGCCCCAGCCGCGACGCGAAGGGAACGGCGATCACCATGGTGACGAGGTAAAGCGTGGCCTGGAACAGGAAACCTTCCATCGTGGCCTCAGACTGGCAAGGGGGCGTCGGGTTTGAACTGGTCCATCACGATCTGGCTTTGAACGCGCGCGACCGAGGGATGGGTCAGAAGGACCTGGTGTATCAGGCGGTTGAGTGCCGAAAGATCGTCACAAAACACCCTGAGAAGATAGTCGGCCTCGCCGGTCAGCGTCCAGGCAGAGATGACCTCCGGCCGCGTCGCGACAAGGCGCGAAAAGGCAGTGGCGGTCTCTGTCCCGTGCCGTGCCATCTGCACCTGCACGAAGGCCTGCACGGAAAGCCCCAGCTTCACCGGATCAAGCCGCGCGGCGTAGCCTGTGATCAGCCCTTCGGATTCCAGACGCTGCCGGCGCCGTCCGGCCTGGCTGGGCGAAAGGTTCAGCGCCTCGCCAAGTTCCTGCGCAGTCAGGTGGGCATCGCGCTGCAGGGCGGCCAGAAGGCGCGAATCCGTTTCATCCAGAATGATGCGTGAATTTTGCATGTGATCTTGTTTCTACGCGCAAAATACGCGCAAATCCATGAAAGTTTCATTGCATCCGCGCAACAATCGCGTGATGGGCGCGATATCCTGATGACAGCGCGCACAGGAGGTCTTGCCATGGGTCCTTTCCCACACTCTGCCCCGAAGTCGGTGATTTCTGCGGATAATCCGGCGGGGACGGACGGTTTCGAGTTCGTCGAATTCGCCCATCCCGAGCCTGAGGAACTGCGGCAGATCTTCGCCCGCATGGGTTATGAGCTTGTCGGCTGCCACCGGTCGAAGCGGATCGAGCTTTGGCAGCAGGGCGACATCACCTACATCCTGAACGCCGAACCTGGCAGCTTTGCCGCGCGCTTCGCCGCCGAGCATGGTCCATGTGCGCCCGCGATGGGATGGCGCGTGGCGGACGCCGCGCATGCGTTCCGGCACGCGGTCGCCAAAGGCGCGGAGCCCTACGAGGGCGACGACAAGACCATGAACGTTCCCGCGATCAAGGGCATCGGCGGGTCGCTGATCTATTTCATCGACCGCTACTACGAAACCTCGCCCTACAACGAGGAATTCGACTGGCTGCAGAAGTCCAAGCCCGAAGGGGTGGGGTTCTACTACCTCGACCACCTGACCCACAACGTCCACAAGGGCAACATGGACAAGTGGTTCGACTTCTACGGGCGGCTGTTCAACTTCCGGGAAATCCGTTTCTTCGACATCCAGGGCAAGTTCACCGGCCTTTATTCGCGCGCGCTGACCTCGCCCTGCGGGCGCATCCGCATCCCGATCAACGAGGATCGCGGCGAAAAGGGCCAGATCGTCGAATACCTGCGCCGCTACAAGGGCGAGGGGATCCAGCACATCGCTGTCGGGACCGAGGATATCTACGCCGCAACCGATGCGATCCACGACCGCGGTCTGCGGTTCATGCCGAAGCCGCCGATGAGCTACTACGAGATGAGCCACAAGCGTGTCGCGGGCCACGAGGAGCCGGTCGAGCGTCTGGCGAAGCACGGCGTCCTCATCGACGGCGAAGGCGTGGTGGACGGCGGCGAAACGAAGATCCTCCTGCAGATCTTCTCCAAGACCGTGATCGGGCCGATCTTCTTCGAATTCATCCAGCGCAAGGGCGACGACGGTTTCGGCGAGGGCAACTTCAAGGCGCTTTTCGAATCGATCGAGGCCGACCAGATCGCGCGCGGCGTTCTGCACGCAAGCTAAGGGAGGGGCGGGGGGCAGCGTCCGGAACGGGACGCGCCCCTTTGTCTTCGCGCTGACCGTCAGCTCTTGTTGGTCATCTTGAGGACATGGGTCTTGCCGCCCTTGACATAGGTCAGCTGCCCGTCGCCAATTCCCGACACCTTGCCGCCATCCAGCTTGTCTCCGACCGTGACGGTCAGGATCTTGCCCTTTTGGGTGCGCACCAGCGCGCGAGGCCGCGAGCTTGAGCCGACGATGCCGATCAGGCTCAGGTCTCCCAGGTCGATCGCATTGGCTATGGTGGCCTGCTTGGCGACATTGGCCTTCGTCGGGATGTCCGGCGCGGCGGATTCAGGTTCGGGCTCGTCCAGGTCTTCGGGGGATGCGGCGGCGGTGTCCGTCTCGGCGGTTGCCGAGGGTTCCGCGAGGGCAGCAGCCAGCGCCTGTTCGACCGCCCGGTTCAAGAGGCTCGGGCGTGGCGCAGGAGAGGGAGAAGTGGCGACGGCAAAGCGCGATGCCGCAAGCACCGGGGCCGGTTCGGTCGCGGCCTTTGCCGCATCGGCGATGGCCGCAGGCCGGGCCAGCGGGCGTCGGGCGGCGGTTGCAGGGTCCGGCGGAGGAGGGGCCGCCATGGCCTGATCGTCGGGCGCCGGTTCTGCCGGGGCTTCCACGGGGGCTTCGGGCGCATCCGGTTCAGCGGATGGGAATGCCTCAGGGGGCGCGGGCGGAACGATCGCGGCCGGTCGCGCAACCGGGCGTTGCGTGGAAGCGGTCAGTTCCTGCGGTTCTGGCGCGGCGAAAAGCACTTCGTCAGGCGCCAGAGCTTCGCCCCCGGCCGATTCGGCCGGCAGCGTCGCGGCGTCTGCGGTCTCCGGTGCGGTGGAGGAGACAGCCGCCGAGGCCATAGCAGCCGCCAGCGCCTCTATCGCCTCTGGCCGTTTCGGGGGGGCCGTTTCGGGGCGCCCGGCATAGAGGACGAAGCCTTGCGGCGTGCGCACGCCTTCTGCGGTCGCAACGATGTTGCCGTCGGCGTCAAATCGCTGCAGCGCGCCAAAGGCAACCGGCGCGGGCTGTTCGGATGCGGGCTGGTCGCTGGCTGCGGTCGCGAAGGGCGGCAGCGGCGCTGGCGTCGGCAGGGTGACCGCGCTTTCAATCGCGGCGCCGGGCCGCCCGGTCGACGCGTCGGGGATCGGATCCGCCGCGACCGCGGGCGCAAGGTCGGGCAAACTGGGCGCGACATCGTTCGGTCCGGCGGGTTGGGGTTCACGCGATGTCGCCGTCGCCGTCTCTGCCGGTTCGGTCGTGGGCGCCGGTGATTCCGGCTCGGTTACCGGCGCCGCCGCCGTTTCGTCCGGGCCCGGCGTTTCTGGCACCGGCTGCACCGCCGCCGGGTCGGTCGCCG
>ERZ795053.1790-NODE-1790-length-26764-cov-30.383391_pt1 | contig 26764 bp, 23 predicted proteins | sample MGYA00375137_ERZ795053 | MGnify/ENA primary metagenome ERZ795053 (study PRJEB30182, sample SAMN05720284) | activated sludge metagenome | isolation source: Anaerobic digester | place: Hong Kong | collected 2014-12-17 ...
CGTCCAAAGAAAGCCATGCTTTTTCATCCGCCCATCATACCGGCTCCAGCGGTGGTCGCGCATGGGCGTGTGGGCGCCGCTGGAGCCGGCAAATTGGATGGCGTCAGTTCAAATCGGGATCCGGGTAGTATTTGGCGCCGGTGATGCTGACTCCGACGATGGCGCCCTCCTCGCTGATCTGGTACATCAGCACGCCCGGCGATACCGATACGCCCAACTGATTCCCCATCTGCTGGGTGCTGGTCCGCGCCGATGCCATCGCATTCGCTCCGAACTCCCAGCCCGAATACACGAACTGGTCGAAAGCTTGGGAGTCCTCAAACACGAATACCAATCGGAACCGCTGAACTCCGAAACCGTAGCCGGGCTGCAACTCGACCATCCGCATGAAGGTCTCCCGCCGCGTGGCGTTGTTGACGGCGATTCCCTCCCCGGTGGCGCTCCCCATGAACAGGATCTTCAGCCCAAAGTTGCTGAACACCGCGTAGCCGGCCGCTCGTTCGATCCGCCGGCGGGCATCGGGGTATTGCTGGTAAAGCCGTTCCAAAGTCTGGTCGGCCATCTCGCGAACCGAGGCGCGTTGCTCGTCAACCTGATATTGGGACATGGGCGCCGTCGAACAGGCCTGCAAACCGATGAGCCCCATGACAACCATCAACGACGCCATGAACATACGGAATGGTGCAATCAGTACGCCCAGACCAGGAACTTTTCGCATCTTAAGCATGTTTCGATACTCGGTGTGTGTGGATTGAATCCGTAGTGAACGGGATAGAGAGGGCTCACGACGGCCCAATCGATCCCAACTTTGTTTATAAAACGCCTTTATTTGCCTTTGAACGCTGGCTTGCGCTTTTCTCGGAACGCGTTCAGCCCCTCCTGATAGTCGTGGCTGTCGTACACCACACGGCGCAGCCCCTGTATTCGCTCGAACAACTCGGGCGTGATGGCGTGGGCGCTGGCGAGCAGCCGCAGCTCTTCCTTCATCACCGCGATGCTCAAGGGCGAATTGGCGGCAATGTGGGTGGCGAGGCCGTAAACGAAACTCTCGATTTCCTCGAAGGGCTTGATGTAATTGATGACGCCGAGATTGAGCGCCTGCGCGGCGGGGATGGGTTGCGCCGTGAACAGCATTTCCTTGGCCACCGGCAAGGGGATCATATTCATCAGCGTCAAGATGCCGCCCAGGTTGTAGGGAACACCCAGCTTCGCCGGGGTGATGGCGAAGGTTGCCTCCGGCGTCGCCACCAGCAGATCGCAGGCCATCGCCACTTCACAACCGCCGCCCCAGACGCCGCCTTCGATCAGGGCGATGACCGGCGCGGGAAATTCCTGAATGGCGCGGACCAGCACCCGCAGCGAATCACTCCAACCAAGGGGATCGCGGCCACGGTCGGGCAGTTCGCTGACATCGTGACCGGCGGACCAGACCTTTACCCCGGCGGGCGCGCGCAGCACGGCGGCACGAATATTTTGTTTCCGAAAAGACTCCAGCGCGGCGGTGATTTCGTCGATCAGCGCCTCGCTGAGCGCATTGCGCTTTTGTGGGTGGTTCATCACGATGGTGCCAATCGTGTCCCTGATTTCGGTCAGTATCAAAGGCATGGTTTTCTCCGGTGGCGACTCAGGCATGGATAGCGCTTCAGATGCGAATGGGGAGTTCAAACGTGCTTATCAATGGATCACCAATCTGTTTCAGGGCTGACCGATCAGCACATAGATGGCGCTCTCACCCGACCCCGACACCCCGAATCCCAGGAAGGCCGGGCCGATCCAGGTGTCCGAGCCGAAGAAGACGCTTCCGCCGTAACCGTTCTGCTCGGGACTCAAGGTCACGTTCTGACCCGTGTCGGGGTTGCGGATCACGCCCTCCGACAGCCAACCAGCCTCCAGGGAGGCACCCAGGTAGAGGCCACGGCCAATGGGCGGGGGCAGCGCGGCGATCTGGCGATAATAGGCCAGGCCGGCAAAAGCCATGTCATTGCCGCGGAACTGCTCGTTGGCGTAACCGGAGAGATTAAGGAAGCCGCCCAAGGGGAATTGGTCGTAATAGGGCATCTGCTCGCCGAAGCTGCTGCCCCCCTTGAGTTTCAAGGCCAGGGTGTTGGGTCCGAAGCTGTAGGCGGTGGTGGCACTGAGGAAGGCCCGGGTGTATTGAACGTCGGCCCCCAGGGCTTCAAGCGGGTTTAACACCTCCAGCAAGACGCGGGTCCCCGAGCGCGGGACAGCGGCGCTGTCGAGGGTATCGTAGAGGAGCCGGGCGCGAACCCCGGTGTCGGTGATCCGCCCCACCGGGAGTTCGGGCGAACCGGTGTCGAGGTTGACGTTGGTCTGCCCGTAATAGGGTCCGATCCGCAACTCGGTTCCGCGTCGCGTCGTGCCCAGATCCACGCCGAGGCGCCCGCGTATCACGTTGTAGCGCGCGACCCGCTGGTCGTCGAGAAAGACACTATCCGGGCTCAAGCCATAGTCCAGATAGGGGGCGACGAAAGCTGCCCGGTCGAGACTCAAGGGCTGGTAAAACTCGGTGTGCAGGTTCGGGGCATTGCCCAGGGTCAGCTCGGCGCCAAATTCGGCCCCGAGCGGGTTGATCCAAGTTTGGTCATAGGTGGCGCGCAGGCCGAATCGGCTGTCGCCCTTGTTATCGGCCAAAAGGCCCAATCCGAAACCCAGATAGCCTGGACCCCAGGCCTTTTCCACCGCGTTGACGATAAGCAGGTCGCTGCCATCGGACCGGGGCTGGAAATGGTAACTGATGCGTTCGTAGTCGCCGTGACCGTAGGCATTCTGGATATCCTCTTCCAACCGAAGACGATCCAGTGGCTTGCCCTTTTGGGCCTCGACCAGAGTGTCGAAGACCCCGGGGTTGACTCGCTCCAGGCCAGCGACTTGCACCTCACCCACCTGTCGTGCCGGATGACCCGGACCGAAGCGCCCGCGCTGCCAGGCGGCGTACTCGGTTTCGCTCAGGCTGTAGCGAACCAACTGGGGAGCCGCCTTGCGGGCAGCCGCCACGCCGGTGGCGATGGCTTCCGGGGCACGGGCAAAATCGCTGGAGGTGATGTCACCCAAGTCCGGGACGATCAGCACGTCGCGCTTGGGGTCGATCTGCTTGAGCGAGGCCTGGACGTTCTGCTCGGTCAGAATCGCAATCATCTGGCCAGTGACGCCGAGGATGTTGCCGAGCTGATCGCGAGGGAGGTACCCGGACCCCAGATTGACGGCGATGATGACGTCCACGCCCATGTGTCGGGCTACGTCAATGGGCAGGTTGCGGACCAGGCCCCCATCCACGTAGATGTGGTCGTCCCATTCCATGGGCGCGAACAAGCCGGGTACGGACATGCTGGCGCGCATGGCCACCGGCAGCGGCCCGTGATCGAAGACCGTCATCTCCCCGTTTTCCAGGTTGGTGGCCACGGCCCGGAAGGAGATCGGTAGGTCGTCGAAACTTTGGACCGTTTCCGCGCCCTTGACCAGATCGTTGAAGAACAACTGGACCTGCTGACCCGAAATGGCTCCCTTGGGCAACTTGAGCTGACCGTCCCTTACTCCCACGGTAAAGTCGAAGGTCGGGGTCTCGGACGCCTGCTTGCGGCGGGCCGGCCAGTCCTTGCGGGGCGGGTCGTCGTTGAAGAGAGTATTCCAATCGACCTGAGTGACCCGCTGCTCCAGAATCTCCGGCGTCAGTCCGGCCGCGTAGGAGCCTCCCACCAGGGAACCCATGCTGGTTCCCACCACCACATGGATGGGGATGCGCAACTCCTCCAGGACCTTGAGCACCCCGATATGGGCCGAGCCCCGAGCCCCGCCCCCGCTCAACACCAGGCCGATGCGTGGATGGCGCGGGGGGGCGAGATCGGCGGCGGTCGAGATCCAGGACGCCGCCAGGGACAGGGCGGTGAGCACGGCGGCGAACAGGGCGAACGGAGTTCGTCTCATGGAGGCCTCGACTGCATGCGATGGGTAAGAGTGGTCGGCGGACTGGCCGGCAGGATACGGTGAATGATCGAGGCTTCGCGGCGTATGGGTTTCGGCTCAGTCTCTACCCGCTGCTTCTACCAGCGGAAGGTGGCACCCAAGGCCGGACCCGCCATACGCATATCTTCCAGGATTTCATTGCCGCTCGTCGAGTAGGAGAGGTTACGGTACACGAGCACGAGATCACCCTAGTCGAAGCGATAGCCGACCCCGGCCCATCCCTGCCAGGTCCAGTTCGAGTAATTGCCCGCGCCGATGTCGAGATAGTACGGCAGGAACCAGTCGCCACCAGCGCCGAGCTCCACCGCGCCGCGCACGCCGACGATACCGTCTCATACGTTGAGCTTGTTGGAACTGCCGCCCGAACGATCGAGCACGCCTTCCGGCCCGTCGGTGCGGAAGTAAGTGGAGGTGACCCCGACGTAGATGAAATTCACGCCGGTGAAGTCATCGAGCACGATCTGTTCCGTGGCGGGCCTGTATCGCCTGGGCGTGCCGCGAACCGTGTTAGGCCTGATATCCGGCACGAGGGCATCTGGCGCAGCTTTGCGCGCCGACATAACCGCCGCCGGTCGGGTCCGGCGGCGGATGACCGGCCAGCAAGGTCACTGGCAGGGGTTCGACCGGTTCGTTTTCGGCCCGCGCGGGAAGCGATAACAGGAGGGCGCTAGCCAGCAGCAGGCCGACGAACGACCGCAGCGCGCACGATTGGGAAAGCCGCTGAAAAAAACGTAGATGGTTCTGGTTACTGGAATTTCCAGATGAAGTTAGCCGCCAGGAAAAACATGTCGGTGTCGATGGTGCCGATCAGATCGCCGCGTCCGCCCACAGCCGGAGAATTCGCCAATTTGTTCACATCCATGCTGCCGCCGTAGATGTATTCTGCGGCGATGCCCCACTCGAAGCCGGGATTGACCTGATTCTGCGCCCCGATGCCGAAGCGCCAAGCCGCATTGGCTGGCAACGCGGGGGTGACGTTGGAATTATCCTGGAATCCCGAATCGTAGGCCATGCCGAAATTGAGGGTCCAGGGATCGCTGACCTTCACTTGAGCGCCGAGAGCCGCGTGCCAGGTATCCTTGAAATCGAGACTGGTGGTCAGACTCTTGGGGTCGTTGGAATCGATCGAGACATCAACCTTGCCGAATTGCGCCCAGTTTTGCCAGCCGAGACTGCCGAGCAGCGCCCAGCGTTGATCCATCTGTTGGAAGAAGCTGAGATTGAGCGTCTGCGGAATCGACATCCCCAGATCGATGCTACTGCCCAGCAAGCCGCGCTGGCCCAGCAACAGCTCCAAACCGGGTGCCAGTCGGGAAAAATCGGCATTGGCGCTGAAATCGAGGTCCACTTGGGAGGTATAGGTCAGGCCGATGCGGGTGCCGGGCTGCGGTTCGTACAGCGCGCCGAGATTGACGCCGAAGCCCCATACATTATCGCTCAGCTTCAGCTGACCATCCGCCGCGCCGGGTAGGACGTTGTTAACCGCCAATTGATTGCGGAAGATGCCATAGGTGATATTGAGACTCGCCCCCAGCGAGAATTCCGGGCTGGCCTTCCAGGCGATGGACGGGAGCAGCGACAATCCCAGGAGCGTGGATTCCTGAATATAGTAGCGCCCGACCCAATTGTTGTCGTAACTCTCGGACAGGCCGAAATTACCGGTGGCGGCGAACCCCGCGGTTACGGTGGGAGACATCTGTTGGGTGTAGAACATGCCTCCGCCGGGAAACCAGCCAATGGGATTGCCGCCATCGTCCCGGCCCAGTTCCGGCGAGGTGCCGGGATCGGCGGAGAAACTGGTGTCCCCATAGAGAACCTGTGCCCCCAACAGCAATTGTTTGCCGGGCAGACGGGTCATGCCGGCGGGATTGGTAAGGACGGTGGAGGCATCCTGAGCGCGGGCGGTATAGCCCGCCGAGGCCAACCCCACGTCGGCGGTCCCGACCTCGTACAGCAACAAACCACCCGCAGCGGCGCTGCCGGAAAACACGGCGCTCACAGCGAAAAGAAGACCACGTTGGAACGACATGACGATCTCTCCCCGGATATTTACACCTTGCGGTGCGCAGTTATGGTTCTTGTCTTTGATAAAGATAAGCGATTTTAGCGGCGACGACACTCAAGGCGAACATTCGAAGCCGTCGTGCCCTTCCCAAAGCGCTACTTGAGATGATTCATGGGTGGAGCCTCAGCACAGCCGGCGCGATCGTATGTACGATGACATTCGAAGTGCCGGTGACAAGAAACTGCATGCCGATCGCGGCCACCAGCAGTCCGAGGATACGGGTAACGATGCCCAGGCCAACGTCGCCCAGAAACCGTTGCAGGAACCGGCCCGACATGAGGATCACGAACAGCAGTACGGCGATGGCAACGGTGATGGCGATCAGCCCCAACGATAACGTGGGGCTCTTGATCTTCTCCGCCTCGTTCGCGTAGAGGATCAGATTGGCGATGACGCCGGGTCCCACCAGCAGCGGCAAGGCAAAGGGAATCACGATCTGCCGGTAAACGGATTTGGCTTGGTCGAGGTCGGACCGCGTTGCTTCCAAACCCAGATTATGAGACCCCTGCGTCGCATCCGCGGTGACGATATGGATACCGATCAGAAGCAGCAGGATACCGCCGGCCATCCGAAAGGAATCGATGCTGATGCCAAAGAAATTGAGGAGCGCCGGCCCCGTGAGCAAGAAGAGCAACATGAGCCCCATCACGGTCAAGGAGACGAGCAGAGAGAGCCAACGCTGGACACCGATGGTCAATCCCGATGCGTAACCAATGAAGACCGGGAGCATTCCCAAGGGGTTGAGCAGTGCGAAAAGAGTGGCCGCATAGGTGCTCAGGATTTGTGATTCATTCATCGTTATGCTTTATGGAAGCCTTGCGAAAACGCCCCTCTCACTTTGGGAGAGGGGCGTTGGAGCGAGGCTCTTATGGCAGAAGTTCAATTTCACCGGGACGCCAGGTCTTGTTGAACCAGGGTTCCAGCGGACCGTAGAGGCGCAGGATCATGAACCAGCCTTTGCCGGGAATCGTCTGCACCCAGTTGTTTTCCATGCCCGCCGGGGCCTTGGGGCCGAAGAAGACATCCACCGAACCGTTGTCATTGACCTTGACTCCCTTGTTCTGGCTGCTCACGCTCGGGGCCTGCTGATCGGTCTGGAGCATGGAGCGGGTCTGAGTGTCGTAGACGATCACCGACCAGAAGTCCTTGACCGGGATGTTCGGCGGCAGGTGCAGCTTGTAGGTTTTGGCGCCGTCGAACGGGTTGCCGTTCGCGTCCAGGGCGGTCCAGGGGTACTGGGAGCCCTTGCCGACCATCTTCTCCTCCATCGCGGGGGTCACACCGGTGGCGAAGAAGTAGAAAAAGGCCGCGCCGTCGAGGTTGGCGACCCCCGGCGAGACCTCGAACTTGTAGCCGCCGAAGAATGGCAGGCGCCACTGGCTGTCCGGGTAGAAAAAGGCGTCCTTTTCACGCATTTTGAATGCCAGCGCACGCGCGGTTGCCGCGCCGACGTTCGCGGCGTCGGCCAGGATCTTCTTCATCCGCTCGTCCGGGTTGAAAGGCTTGCCCTTTTCGATGCCGATCGAGGCGAAGAGTCCGAGCGTGGTCGGGTCGGAGCCCTCGCTCGGCTCTTCCTGGATGACTTGGTTCAACAGCTCCCAGAAGCTGTAATCGCCGGGGAAGACGAAATTCGAGGGGATACCCGAAGCATTGGCGAGCTTCACCGGGGCGGGATTGGCGGCATCGGCGAGCGGATAAATCTTCAGAGTCTTCTTAACCGACTCGACCCCGGGCTTGGGCGATCCATCCACTAGAAAGGTCCGGAACGGTACCCAGTTGCCGTAGGTGCTCGGGCGTACGACGAAATAGCCTTGCGGAACCTCACCCTTGTAGCCGGGAGGCAGGATCAGATACTTGCCGCCCTTGCCCTTATCGGGGCCGGTAATGCCGACATCGGTGACCCAGCGATACCAGAAGTCGTCGACGGCGCCCAAGGACATCGGTGGGATCTCCAGCGCCACGGGTCCCTTGTGGGTATCGATCCAGATGAAGTTGTAGATGGTGTTGTCGTTTGCGGTCAGCTCCACAGTCTTGGAGTCGACCAGATCCTCCCAGATCACGTCCGTCTGGTTATCCGGTCCGAACTTGCGCAGCGAGTCGCGCATGCTGGCCTGGTTGACCATCGGGATGGCCAGCAGATAAGCCTGGAGTGCGCGCGACCGGTCCAAGTTGTCGTAGATCTTCTCGATGGTGTCGGGCTTTGGCACGCCATCCCTCAGGTGCAGGGTACCGATCGAGGTTTCCAGCGTGTCAGGCGTGGCGACGCCCGGCGCAATCGGCGTGGTCATCTTGTACTGGATCGCAGCGGTTGATCCCGGTGTTCCCGTGGCGACAACCAGCTTCTGGCCGACCTCGATCTCGTTCGACGCGAGCTTGTTGTGTGCCTTCAGCTCGGTGACCGAGACACCGAATCGCTCGGCGATGGCGTCCAGATCATCGCCGACGCTGACGACATAAACGGCGGAAGCGGCATCGTATTGGCCTTCCGCGTGATGGCGAACTCCACTGTCGGCGGCCTGGGCGCTGCTCGCGCAGAGCAACAGAACCAGGGCGCAGGCGGTTATACCGTTGCGATAGCCTCGTAATGGTTCGTTCATGGCATCTCTCCGTCAGTGATATGGAAACGGGCCGCTTCTTGCGAAGCGGCCCGGGTGGTTCTCATAACCGAAACGCCAATTACTCGCGGCCGGCTTCGAGCTTCTTCAAGGCTTCCTCGAATTTCTTGATGTCCGCCGCCGACAACTGCGGACGGTCCACCTTGATCGTCAGCTTGTTGAGCTTGGCGGTCAGCGGGAACGGCGGCATGTAATCCGCGTCATTCACGCCAGTGATCGTGTCAGAGCCGATGTCGAAGCTCTCATCCCATTGCAGGATGATGGGAATCGTCCTCTCCATCTTCTTGGTCGCGACCACCTTGCCATCGACCTTGAAGGTGGTGTCCGCAGGCCGACCGATACCGGAGAAGTTGTTGTACGCCATCGTGCCCACCCCGAGCCCGTCATACTTGGAGTCGAACTCAATGGTGTGTTGGCCGGGCGTGAGTGCGTCCGGACCCTCCCACTTTACATGCTCCAGATCGAGCAAGTTCCACAGGAACACCGGTTTGCCCTTGAGCAGGTACATGCCGAAGCCGGCGAAGCGCCCGCCGGAAGTCACGATCATACCCTCGGCACCACCTTCGGGAACGGTGATGTCGGCGGTGATGGTGTAGGAAGTATCGAGCAGATAGGGCGCATCGCCCTGGGGCAGACCCGTCATGGGGTGGGTATAGACATACTCGCTGCGACCGGCGGTGAGGCTCGGGCGTGCGGCTGCCACGCGGGCTCCGACCGACGCGTCCAGCGGCAGGACCTGATATTTCTTCGCTTCCTCCAGGAACAGCGCCCGCATTTCCTTCACTTTGTCCGGATGCTGTGCGGCGATGTCTTCGGACTGGTTCCAGCTCTTGCTCAGGTCATAGAGCTGGAAGACCTGGTTGTTCAACGGATCCGTGTTCGCTACCGAGAACGCGTCCCACGGCGCGCGATCCACCTTGGTGCTCAGCAGCCAACCATCCTTATAGATCGCCCACTGGCCCATCATCTCGAAATACTGGACGGTGTGCCGGGAAGGGGCATCGGCATTGGCTTTGTCGAAGGTGTAGGCGTAGCTGGTGCCCTCGATCGGTTTCTGCTTGATGCCGTCCACATATTCGGGCGCCGAGATGCCGGTGACTTCCAGGATCGTGGGCACATGATCGATGACGTGCATGAACTGCTGGCGCAGACTGCCCTTGTCCTTGATGCGCGCCGGCCATGACACCACCATGTTCTGGTTGATGCCGCCGAGCCGGGAGGCATTTTGCTTGAACCAGTCGAACGGCGTATCGAAGGCCCAGGACCAGCCAGCCGACATGTGGTTGTAGGCGAACTCGGTGCCCCAGGCATCATAGAACTTCATCTGCACGTCCACGGGCGGCTTCACACCGTTGAAGAACGCCACTTCGCTGTACGTGCCTTCCGGCCCACCTTCGGCACTCGTACCGTTGTCGCCGTTCTGGTAGATGATGAGCGTGTTGTCCAGCTTGCCCAGATCCTCGAAATGCTGGATGACGCGACCGATCTCGTGGTCGTTGTAGGCGACATAGGCCGCGAACACCTCGACCTGGCGGATGTAGAGCTTCTTCGCCTCGTCCGAGAGTTCGTCCCAGGGCGTGAGGATGTCCTTCGGCCACGGCGTCAGCTTCTGATCGGGCGGAATGACGCCGAGCTTCTGCTGATTCTTGAAGATCCGCTCGCGCAGCTTCTCGTAGCCATCGTCGAAGAGATGCATCGCGTGAATCTTGTCCACCCACTCCTTGGTCGGATGGTGCGGCGCATGTGAGGCGCCGGGGCAGTAGTGGAGGAAGATCGGCTGACCCGGATTCGTCTGGTTGATCCGATCCATCCAGTCGATGGCGTCGTCGGCCATCGCGGTGACCAGGTTCCAGGAACTTTCCTTGCCGGTGACCGGCCAGATCTTCGCCTTCGGATCCGAGCGATCCATCTTCATGGTGCTCGGGAAATCCCGGAAGGGATAGATCTGCGTGGTGTTGCGGAACAGGTTCGGCCCCCACTGGTTGGCGTCGCCGCCGACGAACCCGTAGAAGTAGTCGAAGCCCATGCCGGTCGGCCACTGGGTGAACGGTCCGGCCTGGCTGGCCTCGTAGGTCGGCGTGTTATGGTCCTTGCCGAACCACGACGTCGCATAACCGTTGTCGCGCAGGATGCGTCCGATCGTCGCGTTGTCCACGCCGATGACGCTGTTGTAGCCGGGGAACCCGGTGGCCTGCTCGGCGATGACGCCGAAACCCACCGAGTGATGGTTGCGCCCGGTGATCAGCGCGGCACGGGTCGGCGAGCACAGCGAGGTGGAGAAAATGCGGTTGTAGCGCAGTCCATTCTCCGCGATCCGGTCCATCGCGGGCGTCGGAATCACGCCGCCGAAGGTGCTGGGAACGCCGAAGCCGGCGTCATCGGTGAGGATGAGCAAGATATTCGGCGCACCCTTGGGAGGCACGACACGCGGTGCCCACCATTGTTTGGAATTCAGGGCATCGTCCTTGATCACGCCGTCGAACTTCGGCTGGGGTGCGGGAAGCTGGTTACCGGGAATGGTGGTCGTGGCACTGGGTGAGCCCAGGACACCGGTGACCTCCACTTTGGTACCGCTCGACGTCCCCGCCGGAATGACCAGCTGCTGGCCGATTTCAATCTCGTTCGAACTGAGTTTGTTCTGCTCCTTCAGCATGGCCACGGCGACCCCGAAGCGTACGGCAATCGCGTCCAGATCATCGCCTTCGACCACCTTATAGGTGGCGGTCATGGCGTCGTATTGACCTTGCGCGTGGTGGCGCGGTCCTAGGTCGGCGGCTTGGGCGCCGCCGATAACAAGACCGGTCACCAGGATCAAGGCTAAACAGATAGGTTTTTTCATCATGCCATTCTCACTCCAGACATGTGATTTGTCAGGCTAACAGATTGAAAAAACTAGATATAACCCCCCCTCTCGCAAAGGGAAAGGGGAGTTATGATGCGGTCTCCTTATTCCTGCTTGTTTTGGAACCACGGGCCGGGGCCGGCCGTCGGTTCGACCGACACGGCCAGTTCCTGGGTATAGGTCGCCCGGACTTGATCACCCGCCTTCAGGTCCTTGATATCCATGTCGGCTGGAATCTTCAGGGTCACGTGATGGACCGCGCCCTGGATCAGCACCGTACGTTTTTCCTTGTTGATGGCGAGCACGGTACCAACCATCTGCACTTTCTCTTCCACCACGCCAGCCGGCATCGCACCCTCCGGCGCGCGACCGGCGCTGACGGTGACTAGCCGGGCGTTAACGCCCGTGCCTTTGACGACTTCGAGTGATACCGCCAGCGCCTGGCGATAGGTGGCCACCACCGTGTCACCAGCCTTCACCTGCGCCAGGTTACGCACTTCGTCGCCGACCTGAATGGTGAAAGGCTTGCCATCCTCGCCCTTCAGGGTGAGCGTCCGATGCCTTTGATCCACTTCCAGCACCATCGCGGTGGCGGTCATCTTCTCACCGACATCCAAGGCGTCGGCTATCGCCGCCATGGTCGGCGCGGCGGTCGAGGTGGTCTTATCCTGCGCTATCGCCGAGGTCGCCAGCAGGCTGGTGGCAGCCAGTAGGGTCAAGGTCATTGCTGTTTTCATGCTTAGCTCCTTACGGGTTGGGGTGGATCAAAACGGATTAGCGACGACGGTGTAGTACACGCCGTTGCTGCCGAAGTGCGGCTGGTAGTAGCTGCTGCCACAGTTGTAGTAGCGAATGCCGTTGGCGGAGACACTGTTGCAACCGCTGCCGGGCAAGGCCATTACTTCGGTGCCGATGGCGGGGCCGGTGATGTACACCGGTTGCTGCACCACTGTCGTGCTACTGGCGGCCGAGCCAATGGCCGCGCCAGCGGCCAGTCCCACCACACCGGCGGCGGCGACCGCACCGGCGCTGTAGCCGCCCACGCAGCCCCAGCAACCGCCTGCATGGTAGGCCGGGTGGTAATAGGCGCCACCACCGTAGCCAGCGTGATAGGCGCCACCGTAGCCGACGTGGGTCACGCCGCCGTAGCCAACGTGAGTTGCCCCACCCCAGCCGGCGTGATAGGCGCCGCCAAAGCCCCCGCCGCCGTAGCCGGCATGATGCCAGGAGGTGAAGCCGCCTGCGCCAGCGTGGAAGCCGCCACCAAAGCCGCCACCCCGCCAAGCATTAGCATGCATCGGTAAGGTCGAAAGTCCGGCGAGAGCCAGGATCAGTAGTTGTTTGCGCATGAAGGTTGTCTCCACGGTCGTTATCGGCTCGTGCCGGTCAAGGCGCGGAAGTCCATCGGCTCGGCGCCCTGGGGTTTGGCGAAGGTGAAGAGACGATCGGGAAGTTTCGGTTTGAGCTTCCAATCGTAGTATTCCACCATGAAGCGGGGAGCCCCTTGCACATCGAGCAGGATGCCAGCGATCTGGCAGGGCAAGTCGGTCTTGGCATCGATCCAGATTTCTCCCGTGATGCTAGGCGCGGCCAGCGCCACATGCTCGCAGCGGGCACCGCGAATGACGGAGTAACCGGCATAGAAGGCGCTGGTGATGTCCCGGGTCAGCTCGGTGTAGGGGTCGCTGTAGAGCACATCTTCGAAGGGCAGCAGGATGCCGGCCGTTTTCGCCGCGAACGGCACCAATTCGTCGATGGTCTTGGGGGCATCGGTCGTGGCGTAGAGTTTGTGGGTCGGTTCGTAGGCAGTCATCTTTTCGCCGTTGAAGTAGAAATCGAACGGCGGGGCGTCGCCACGAATTTCGGCGCTCAGCTTATTGGGCCGTTTGACCGCGACCACTGCTTCGGTGAAGAAGGTCAGGAACTGCCCGGTACCCCCCGGCGCTTCGGTCGAACTACGGGTGCGAACCACGAACTCCGGGGTAGCGGCCAACTTGGCGCTCATCTTCTTCAACAGATCAAGCGCACCCTGTTCCATGACTTTGGTGGGTGTGGCGGTTGGCGCGGGCGCTGCCTCCTTTGCTGGCTCGGGCGTTTTCTCCTGGCCAAAAGCCGGGGCGAGGATCAACGGTGATAAAAAAGCGAACGTCAAGACGGTTCGCCAGGGTTTAGCCTTCATTGTTGCCTCCAGTAGGTTAGTAGGAATCGGGAAAATGACGCTCCCGCATTGGGGAAGGTTCAGGAATTGCGAGATTGTGCCGCAAAACATCCATCTCCCTCTTCTGGGCACACCACGACATAGGCCGCCTTCCGGTCGCACCCGGTCACGGCCACTGCATATTCAGCCCGCTGAATGCCACCCACCACAGGCCTTTGCAATGCTGGCTGGACGACCTTCCACGACAACACAAAGCCAATGGCCACCGGACAGTTCAACTCAAAGCGCCCCCGGTTCACCGCCATTTCGAGTACCGAATCTTGCAGGTTGTCGAGAAACTGGGCTTGGCTAACGCAGCCGATCATCCCCAGCGCCACAAGGATTAGCCAAGCCCTTATCATCAAGAAAAATTTATTATTAATTCAGGTTGTTGAGTATAGATCAGCAGTTAATAGCGGTTGACCCAAGCGGATCCGCCACCACCGTAGCGATTGATCCAGCCGCCACCGCCACCGCCACCATTGATCCAGCCGCCACCACCGTAGCGGTAGCCGCCACCGTTGATCCAGCCGCCACCACCAGCCCGATTGGCCCAGCCGCCGCCGCCGCCGTAACGATTCACCCAACCACCACGAGCGCCGACGGCGGCCGAACCACCGTAGCCGCGGCCCGCCACCCAGGCTTTGGCCCGTTCGGACTCGACCAGGGCACCGCCCAGCAATACGCCGCCGATCGCTGCCTGCGACCACTTGCCAAGACCGCGTAGAAAAGTCCGCCGCGTCTCGACTTCCGGCGCGCCGGTTGGATCGGAAGAGGTCTTCTCATCATATTGATCGGTCATGACGGCTCTCCGCTTATTCGGCTTTCTTGGGGGCAATGGCTGGCGCCGGCGCGGATGCTTCCGGTGGCGCGGCACCCTCCCCAACCAGGTTGGAGAAATGCAGGGCCTGGAACCGCCAGCCGGCCTTTTCCTTCTTCAGCACCGCCGAGATGTTGAGCCCGAATTCGCGCGGTTGGCCGGCTGGGTCGGTGTCCTTCATGATGCAGGAGGCCATCAGCCAGGCGTTGTCGCCATCTTCGTTTCCAGAGGCATCCGGACAATCATGACTCAGCGAACCCGCCTTGAAGGTTTCGAAGAAGTGTTTGTAGGTTTCTTCCACCGCCGACTTGCCTTTCCAGAACTCGCCGGGGCCGGTACCCATCAATGATACGCTGGGATCATTAGCGTAAAGCGCCATCAATTCCTTAAGATCTTGTTTGTTCAGAGCTTCGTGGTGCTGGCGCAATACGGCCCTGAGTTCTTCGCCCGCCTTTTCAGCCTTTGGCGATTCGGTGGCCCAAACCGGCGTCGCCAGCACGTAACCCAATGCCGCCGCCAATAAAACTGGATAGCTTTTCATTACCGTATCTCCTCAGTGAGTAATAAACGAATCCGCGCCATTACCTGATCTATCAGGCGATGACCAGTCGTGGATCGCTCTAGGCGCGTCCGAAATTGTGATGCCCAGCCATCAAAGGCTTGTCGGGCGTGACCCAGGTCAAATCCACACCCCACTGTCCCTGGTTTGTCCTGGTATCAAATTAGGCCAAGCTGGCGTCGTGGATCGAACCACCGGTAGGCATCGTTGTTACCGGGGACAGGCTGGAGCCGAGCCTGATGGCTTAATCCAGTATAGGAGTTGTGGGGATTATTCGCTCGGATCGGGCTACTCGCGCAGCTCACAAGCAAGAACGCGAACGAGACCCAGTGGGAGAAAACGAATCGGCATATGGTTCTGAATTCCGTTGTGGACAATAAGCAGGATGCGCTTGGGAGCATGAAGGAAATCACCGCAAAAATGGCTCGGGTGATCGGATTCCCGCCAGGGTCAACCTGACAGGGATGATGGGTTCCCCGGCACGCCAGCCCACGTTCCTGGAGGCACAAACCTCAGTGACAAAGTTGTCTGATTTTCGCCATAGCACACTAATTTTACTTGACACTTTGCGACATTTTATTTGCACGACGAGACAAAGGTAGGCAGAACTTGCCGTCTGTACCGGTCCATCACCCGTCGTTAGAGACGTTTCTCTATAGAGGTGGCTAGCGAGAGCAGTGGAGAGTGATTTGTGGAAACTCTCCAGTGTACCATCCGTCGCACGCGACACAGAAATGGGTAGTGAAACAAATAAGTTAATTGTGCTGGAGCATTGCTCGCCAAGCAGCGGGGGTCGTGCCGGACCAGCGGCGGAAGGCACGGGTAAAGGCGCTGGTGCTGGCGTAGTTGAGGGCAACCGCAATGTCCACCACCGGCATCCGTGTATCCCTGAGCAGTTGCTGGGCGATTTCGAAACGGGTTTCGTCCAGCAACTGTTTGAAGGTGATCCCCAGCACGTTCAGTCGCCGGTTCAAGGTGCGTCTATGCATCGCAAGGAGCAATGCCGCTTGATCCACGGAAGGGCATCCCGCGACGATCAGGTTCTGCAAGACCCGACGTAACTGGCTGACAAAATCACCATCGCTCAGCACATTGAGCGTTTCGATCTCCGCTTCCAGAATTCGGCGCAACTGCGGGTTGACACCCTGCATGGGTTGGTCGAGCCAAGTCGCGGGAAAGACCAACGCCGTCCGCTCGGTATCGAAGCGTAGAGGCACCTTGAAAAAAGTGCGGTAGGGTTCCCGATCCACGGGTTCGGCATGGCAAAATAGGATTTCGGACGGCAACCATTGCGGCCCGCACAGCGTTTTCATGAGATTAAAGGCAATCGCTATGGCAGCGTCGTAGATTTGGTCGGTACTGGCCACGTGCTTCTGGTAAATGGTGTATCCCAGTATTGCCATCTCATTTTGAACCTCCAGCGTTGGGACGGCGCCGCGATCATGCAGATGCAGGTGCAGGACGATGTTGCGGAGCGCGGTCCGAACGTCCGGCGAGTGCTGCGATAGTAGCCCCACAATGCCGAGCGACGAAATCCCTCCTTGCCGCCCCACCAGGAGCCCGAAGTGCGGGCAGCCGCTCCGCGCCACGCACAAGCTCAAGAATTGGCCCATGGTTGTGAAGGAGATCGTATTTTCAGGATCTTCGAAGAGAGCGGGATCGATACCGGCCTCCCTCATGACATCGATGGGATCGACCGCCATTTCGCGGAGCAATTGCGGAATTGGAATGAGTGGGCCGATCCGCAGCGTGCCGTCCATGACCAATGCCAAACCTGAGCGCGACCGAACGGACCCGGATACCGGAAATTGCTGAATCGCCATCGCGCCAGACCTCACTGGCATCGTCGTCGCCAGGTTTATTGTTGAATGAACGGTTCATGCGCTGCTCTCTACTCAGTCTGGACCCCGCGCCGCAACCAACGTTTTGGCGATTGACGAAAGAGAAAAGCGACCGTGATCAAGATTAGTTGATCACGGTCGCTTTTTGCTGGATGAGCGATGGGATGAACCCCACCCAGACCTCTCCAAGCCACGCCATGGCTCAGCGTGAGGAGCGTCCTGGAGGGTTCCGCATGAGGAGGTCAAGCACGCCAATGATCGCTGGTTGACGCGAGGTAGCACGGGATTGACCAGACCCACATCCCATCGTACCGCCCATAAATCTCTTGGCGAAGGTGTTATCCGGGCTCTCAAGGCGTGGCGGCCATCCATCGCAAGGCTTGCGTCAGGCTTGGCAGGAATCGCTCGATGGCCGGCGCGGGCCGTGGCGCGAAACGCGCATGCCAGTAAGGATTGGCACGAATCCGCGCATCGACCTCGTCGAGGATGCGCGCCGTCCAGTCGGGATCGTCGGGCGCCACGGTCAGCACTTCGAACCGATGCTCCGCCCCTTCCATGGCCACGCCCGGCGAATCGTCCACATGCAGATCGATGCCGAAAGCGGGAGGATATTTCGACGGCCCGCGTAAGCCGACTTTTCGCTCGTGCACGGTCCGGTTGATCACGCCTTCAACCTGGATTCCGCAACTACCGAACCAGGATTTCAGGTAGTGGGTAGATCGATCGGAGGAAGTGTAGATCCAGATCTTGCAGCGCCTGCGGACCAGTGCCGCCATCAGCGACTCCGTACCCCGTCGCAGTCGTTCGGGGTAGCGCCAGCGACGCCAGCGGGAAATTTCCCGTTCGGTGGGCACGGACGCATCGCAAACCAGGGTGTCGTCGATATCGAAGGAAATGCGCATGAATCAAGCTCTTATCGTTATTAGATCAGGGTAGGATCGCCGCGCGCCGCCGGGTCAGGTCCATCAGCCAAGCATGAGTCCCCAACACGGCCGGCCCCGTTCCCTCTTCCGCCGGTTGGCTGCGGACGTAACTGCCGTCGGGCTGCATCGACCACGCCTGCCGGTGGTCTTGCAGGCAGATGTCGAGAATCTCCCACAAGCGCTCGCGCGCCGCCCGATCCTCGACCGGCGCCGCCGCCTCGACCCGACGCGACAGATTGCGGAACATCCAGTCGGCCGAACCGATGTAGAACTCGCCCGCCAGCGGGTCTTCCTGGCCGTTGGCGAAATGGAAAATCCGCGAATGTTCGAGAAAACGGCCGATGATCGAACGCACCCGCACGTTCTCGGTCCAGCCAGGCACGCCGGGCGCCAGGCAGCAGAAGCCGCGCACGATCAAATCGACCGACACCCCGGCTTGCGAGGCCGCCGACAGTGCCCGCGCCAGCACCAGATCCTCGACCTGGTTCATCTTGGCGACGATGCGCGCCGGCCGTCCGGCTTGATGGTGCTCGATTTCTCGTTCGATATTTTGCAGGAAGCGCTGGCGCATGTTGATCGGCGCGACCAGCAACTTTTCGAAGCGTGGCGCGCGCGAGCAGCCGGTCAGATAATGAAACAGGTTGACCACATCCATGGTGATGGCCGGATTGCAGGTCAACAGGCCGACGTCGGTGTACAGCCGGGCGGTCTTGACGTGGTAGTTGCCGGTGCCGACATGGGCGTAGCAGCGCAGGTCGTGCCCTTCCTTGCGCACCACCAGCGCCACCTTGGTGTGAGTCTTCAAGCCCATCACCCCATAGGTGACGTGCGCGCCGGCCTTTTGCAGCTCCTGGGCCCAAAGCAGGTTGCGGGCCTCGTCGAAGCGCGCCTTCAGCTCGATCGCGCAGGCGACCTGCTTGCCGGCCTCGGCGGCGCGGATCAGCGAGCGCACGAACGGCGTGTCGTCGCCGACTCGGTAGACCGTCATCTTGATCGCCACTGTCTGCGGATCGATGGCGGCATCGCTGATGAAGTTCTCGACACTCAGATCGAAGCTGTCATACGGGTGATGGAGCAGCAGATCGCCGGCCTGGATGGCCGCGAAGATATCGGTGTCTGCGTCGGGCAGGCGCGGCGGCGGCAACGGCGTCCAGTGCGGGTCGCGCAGACTCGGTACATCCAGGCCGGCGATCTGGAACAGGCCGGTGTAGTCGAGCAGGCCGGGCAGTTCGTACACGTCGTCCTCGGTCAGCTCGAACCGCTCCATCAGCCCCTGCCGCAACGCGGGGTTGACGTCCGGGGCCAGATCCATCCGCACCACCGGTTCGAAGCGCCGTTGTCGCAGCGCCTCGGTCACCGCCTCACGCAGGCTTTCCTCCTCCTCGTCGAGCTCGATCTCGGCGTTGCGCAGGATGCGAAACAGTGAGGCGTCAATCAATTCCATGCCGGGAAACAGCTTGTCGGCGCTATGCCGGATCAGATCCTCCAGGCGCAGGAAGCGGCGCTCGCCGGGCGCGGCATCGGCCTTGAGCGGAATCCACGACGGCAGCATGGTCGGAATCTTGACCCGCACCGGCACGTATTCCTCGGTGTCCGGGTTGCACAGGATGAAACCCCAGTTGGTCGATAGATTCGACATGAATGGGAAGGGATGCGCCGGGTCCAGCCCGAGCGGCGTCAGCGCCGGGGAAACGTTGCGGTCGAAAAAACGGGAGGCCTCGTCCCGCTGGGCCTCGGTCAGTTCGTCCCAGGCGGCGAGGAGGATACCGTGACTGGCCAGTTGCGGGAGCAAAGCTTGGTAGCAACGCGCCTGCTCCACCAGCAGGTCGAGCACCGATTTGCGGATTTGCGCGAGCCGGTCGCGCGCACTGCCGGTCCGCGCCACCGGATCGTCTTCGCTTTCGACCTCCGCCACGCCGCGCAGCAACCCGACCCGCTTCATGTAGAACTCGTCGAGATTCGAGGTGAAGATCGCCAGGAACTTGAGCCGTTCCAACAGCGGCGTGCGCTCGTCCAGCGCCTCGTGCAGCACGCGCCGATTGAATTCGAGCCAGCTTAGATCGCGATCGACCCAGGCGTGGGCCAGCAAACCCTCGCGCGGGGCGAGTGGTTGTTCGGATTCGTCCGTCGTTCGCCGCGTCCGGGCACGTTTGGGTTTGACCCGCTGCAAGCTCAGGGACGGCCGGGTTTCGTTATCGTTAGGGGACATTCAGGATTTCCTTCAATGATGATCTCGAATTCACCGGCGCGGGGGTCGTCAGTAGATAGCCGGAACCGGGCTGATCTTGCAGATATCGGGCAAAGCGCTTCTTGATGCCCGGCAACCGGAAGAGCGCCAAGGGACCGAGCTTGTTGGTGTTGCGGATCACCGTCGAGGGATCGAAATAGGTCAGGGCGTTCTCCACCGTCAGCACGAAAGGCGGCAAGGCATTTTGCAGCAGGACATAGCTCGCGACCAGAACGCCGGTGCGATGATTGCCCTCGATGAACAGTTGCGGTTTGCTGAGGATGCGCACGTAAAGGCCCGCAGCGAGATTCCAGGCAGGCTCGTGTCGATGGCGGGAGTACCACTCGACGATATCCTCGATCCCGCCTTGCCGCTCTTCGTAGAAATGGCGTTCGGTGGCCTTGATGTGCGCGGCGAATTCGGCGCGCCGCTCCGGGTTCCGACCGCATAGCACCAGGGTATTCAATTCCAGCAGGTGCTTGTGCTGGCCCATGACAAAAACGTCGATGCCCGCATCCACCAGGGCATCGACGTAGGCATAACCCGCCAGCAGATTTTCGACGACCTCGTCATCCATCGGGTCCCGCTGCCAGCTCAGTTGCTGGTTGATGACCTCGAATTCCATTTGTACCCGACGCAGGGATATCGCGATCGCCTCCAGGTCCAACGCCGCTCTCATCTCTCATCAGGTTGTTGGGTTTATTGCACGGCATCCACTGCCGCGCGGGCACGCATCGCCAAATCGGCGGGCAGGGGAATATAGCCCATATCGCCGCTGAAACGTTGTCCATCGGTCAGTGCCCAGTCGACAAACCCTTTCAACGCCATCCCTTTTTGCGGCTCGACATAATGATTGTGCAGCAGCAACCAAGTTAAGGTGATGATTGGATACGAGTCTTCACCGTCGGGATCGGGTAGGAACAGCCGTAAATTACTGGGAACCTGGTTGACGTTGGCGGCCAGTGCGGCTTGACCGCTTTGCGGGCCGGGTTCGACATAATGCCCGGCCTTGTTTTGCAAATAGACCATGGGCAACCCCAGCCGCTTGGCGAAACCGTACTCGACGTAACCGATCGACCCCCAACTGTGCTTGATGCGCCCGGCGACACCTTCGTTGCCGCGAGCCACCGTGGAGATCCCCGGCCATTCGATGAGCTTGCCGACGCCCGGACCCTGAGTGCGCCAAGCCTCGCTGATCGTGCTCAGATGGTTGGTCAGGGCATAGGTGGTGCCACTGCTGTCCTTGCGCGCCACCAGGGTGATCGTTTGCTTGGGCAGCTTCAGTTTCGGGTTGAGCCCCTGGATGCGCGGATCGTCCCATTGCCGGATCTTGCCGGCGAAAATATCGGCGTAAACATCCCGGCTCAACTTCAATGTCCCTTTCACATCCGGCAGGTTGTAGGCCAGAACGATGATGCCCGCCGTGGTGGGAACCAGCGTCACCCCGGCTTTTGCCTGGGCGATTTGCGCGTCGCTCAGGGCCGCGTCGCTAGCGCCGAAATCGACTTTCTGCTCCAGGAACAACTGGCTGCCCTCGCCACTGCCGACACCCTGATACCTGATGGAGATGTTGGGATTGGCCTGGGTGTAAACGTCAATCCATTTTTGATAGAGCGGCGAGGGGAAAGTCGCGCCCGCCCCTCGCAACTCGACTTGACCTTTTGCCGACGGATCGGCCGATACCGGATTCTGGCCAAGCGCCAAGGGAACCACGGCGGTGCAGCCAAACGCGGCAATCGCCGCCAATAGCCATCGCATTGCCATTATGTTTCCTCCGGCTTCAACTGAACTCGCCGCGGACATATTTCCGGGTCAGATCTTCTTGAGGGTCCTCGAAAATCCGCTGGGTAGCCCCCATTTCGACCAGATAACCGGTACGGCTGCCTTGGGAAATATCCACACCCATGAAGGCCGTCGTATCCGCCACCCGCATGGCCTGTTGCATGTTGTGGGTCACGATGGCGATGGTGTAGTTTTCCTTGAGTTCGAGCATCAGTTCCTCGACCTTGCGGGTGGCGATGGGGTCCAGCGCCGAACAAGGTTCGTCCATCAGCAACACGTCGGGCTCGGTGGCGATGGCGCGGGCGATGCACAAGCGTTGTTGCTGGCCACCGGACAGCGACAGTCCGCTGTTCTTGAGTTTGTCCTTGACCTCGTTCCACAAGGCCGCGCCGTTCAGGGCCTTTTCCACTCGTTCGTCCATGTTGCCCTTGAAGCGGTTCAGGCGCAGTCCAAAGGCGACGTTGTCGTAGATGCTCATCGAGAACGGATTGGGCTGCTGGAACACCATGCCGATATAGCGACGCACCACCACCGGGTCCACTTTCTTGTCGTAGATGTCCTGACCGTGGTAGGTGACCTTGCCCTCGAAGCGAAAGACCGGGATCAAATCGTTCATCCGGTTGAGACTGCGCAACACGGTGCTTTTGCCGCAACCGGAAGGACCGATGAAACCGATGATCTTGTTCTTCTCGATCGGCAAATGGCTGTCGCGCACAGCCAGGAAATCGCCGTAGAAGATTTTCTGGACCTGACAATCCATCACCATGTTGCCGGAAGTGGTGGTTGGGGCGGCTTCAACCGCCGCCGTTTCCGCAATTGCATTCATAGTCGATAACCTCGAAAACCTCAGAATTTCTGGCGGCCGATAAAACGCGCCGTGATATTGAGCACCAGCACGATCAGCACCAGCACCAGGGATGCGGCCCAGGCCAGTTCGATCTGGTTGTCGTAGGGCATCCCCGAGAAATTGAAGATCAGGATGGACAGCGAGGCGGTGGGCTCGGTCAGGCTCGACAGGAAGTAGTTGCTGAACAGGGCGGTGAACAGCAAGGGCGCCGACTCTCCGGCGGCGCCGGCCACCGCCAGCATCACCCCGGTCAGAATGCCGGGCATGCCAGTGGGCAACACGACCTGCCAGATCACTTGAGCGCGCGTGCAGCCCATGCCAAAGGCCGCATCCTTCATCTTCTTCGGCACCGTGGTCATGGCCTGCTCGGCGGCCAGCACGATCGTCGGCAACATCAGCACCGCCAGGGCGACACCACCGGCGAGCGCCGAGTAGCTCTTCATGGTCACCACCATCGCGGCGTAGACGAACACACCAGCCAGGATCGATGGAAAACCGGTCAGCACCTTGGCCAGAAAGCGCGCGGTTTGCGCCAGTTTGCTGTCGGGATCGAGAATCGCCAGGTAAATGGCGGCGAAAAGACCGATCGGCACGCTGATCAAGGTCGCGATGCCCACCATGACCAAGGTGCCGATAATCGCGTTGCCGAAACCGCCACCCATTTCGAAGGCCGAAGGCGGCAATGCGGTGATCGCCTCCCAGTCCAGCCGTGAGCCTCCTTCGACCAACAACATGTAGATCACGGAGAACAGCGGGACACTGGCGAGAACCGCCATGATCCAGGTCAAACCGGTCAAGAATCCGCTCTTCAGCGCGCGACCCTCGAAAGGCGCGCGGTGGAGCTGATGTGAAGCGCTGGTGATGTCAAGAGACGGGGATTCGGAAGTCAAGTCGGATGCGCTCATCGTTCGGCCTCGAATTTCCGAGTGGCAAACTTCATCGCCGCCAAGCCCGCGATGTTGACGACCAGGGTGATGGCCAGCAGCGCCAGGGCTGCGTACATCAGGGCCTGGACCTCGACTTCCCCAGCTTCCGGGAAGTTGGAAGCCAGCAGCGCCGCCAGGGTATTGGCGGGGGCGAACAGGGACAGGCTGATTTGATTGGAATTGCCGATCAGCATGGCCAAGGCCATGGTCTCGCCCAAGGCGCGACCGAAGCCGAGCACCAGCGCGGCGAGGATGCCGGAGCCAGCGGTGGGCAACATGACCTTGAGAATCGCTTCCCAGCGGGTCGTGCCCATGCCATAGGCGGCCTCCTTGACCTTGTAGGGAATCTGGCGCAGCGCATCCACGGAAATCGATGCGACGGTCGGCAGGATCATGATGGCCAAAACCAGGGCGGCGGGAGCCAGACCGGGGCCACTGAGCGAAGTACCGAAAAAGGGCACCACGCCGAATTCTTCGTGCAGCCAGTTTGCCGCTGGTCGCAACAGGGGGATGAGCACATAGATGCCCCAGAGGCCAAACACCACCGAGGGGATGGCGGCCAATAATTCAATGATGGTGCGGAAAATCACCGCCAGGCGACTGGGCAGAAAATCCTGAGTCAGGAAAATGGCGATCGTGATTCCAAATACACCGCCCAGAATCAGGGCCAACAATGAACTGTAAAGCGTGCCCCAAATCTCCGGAAGGATGCCGAATTGTCCTTCCTGGACGTTCCAGGTCGTCGAAGTCAGGAAGCCAAAGCCATACTCGGTGATTGCCGGCAGGGCCTTGCCGCCGATTTCGACGATGATGTAAGCCACTAGCGCCAGTATCAGCGCGGCGCTGGTCCAGGCGATGCCGCGAAACCCCCGGTCGAGAGCATAATCGCTCCCGGATGGCGGGCCGGTGACCGATCCGGATCGGTCGACGTGATCGAAATGATGCGATGCCATGGTTCACCCAGCAATCTTTGGTTTTTACGACGAATAATCCGCAGGCACCCTCCCCTTTGGCGGGGAGGGCTGAGGTGAGGGGGGTGTCAACCGCTGGATTACTGGATCAGCGCCGCCGCTTTGCGGACCCGCTCGACGACATTCTCGGGCAAGGGGATGTAGCCCATCTTCGGCGCCATCGCCTGACCCTTGGTCAAGCCATACTCCACCAGGTCACGCAATGCCTTGGCCTTGCCGTCATCCTGGTCCTTATAAAACAGCATCCAGGTGAAGGTGGCGATCGGGTAAGCCTGCGCGCCGGCGGGATCGGAGACCCAAACTCGCAAATCGGGGGTATCGGAACCGGGCAGCATATTGGTCGGGAACTCGGCGCTGGCCAGGGCGGCCTTGCCGGATTCGTCGCCAGGCGCCACGAACTTGCCGGCCTTGTTTTGCAGGATCGCCATCGGCTGCTTGGTGGCGATCGCGTAGCCGTACTCGATGTAACCGATGGCGCCGGGAGTCTGCTTGATGGTGGCGGTGACGCCGTCGTTCTTCGGCGCCTTCACGAAGCTCTTCGGCCACTGCGCGGTCTTGCCGTGACCGACGGTGTTCTTGAACTCTTCGCTGACCGCGCTGAGGTGGCCGGTGAACACGTAGGTGGTGCCGCTGGAGTCGGAGCGGGCCACGACGGTGATGTTTTCATCGGGGAGCTTGACGCCGGGATTGGCCGCGACGATCTTCGGATCGTTCCACTTGGTGATCTTACCCATGAAGATATCGACGTACACATCGCGCGGCAACTGGAGTGCCTTGACGCTGTCGAGGTTGTAGGACAACACGATCTCGCCGGCGGTCATCGGCAGCAGCACGACGCCCTGCTTGACCTTGGCGATTTCCTTATCGTCCATGGCGGCGTCGCTGGCGGCGAAATCGACCGTGTTATTGATGAAGTCCTGGATGCCGGCACCGCTGCCTTTGGCCTGGTAGTCGACGGTCACTCCCTTGGTCTGCTTGCTGAAGTCCTTGAACCAGGTTCCGTAGATCGGGAACGGAAAGCTGGCACCGGATCCGGTCAGTTTGATCTCTTCGGCCGAAGCCGGGCTCATGCCGGCAACCCCAAGCGACAGAGCGATAATTGCCGCGGAAATAAATGATTTACTCAAAATGATTCCTCCGAAGGATTAATTTACTTAAAAAACCATTGCTAATTTCCGAAATTATGCTTGGGATATATGACAAAATCGTGACAAGACATATAACCTTTCATTTTTTGCAAGTCGCCACAATTGCTTATGACGGCTAGGCCGCCAAAAAACGGCGGCCCAGTCCTGCGAGGTCTTACCGAATGGAGACTTATTTGGCGGTCTTGCCAAACCATTCCGTATGTTCGAGGATGTTTTCGATCATTCCCTTGCTCAACGGGATGTAACCCAGTTTTGCGCTGATTGTCTGCCCATCGGTCAGGCAATACCGGACGACCTCTTGAAGCGCTTTCGATTTGGCTTCGTCGGCGAGATCCTTGCGAATCACCAACCAGGATAAAGTGAGGATCGGATACGAATCGGCGCCTTGGGGATCCACCAGGTTATTCGGGTCCTTTTCGGCCTGAAAAGATTCGATCGCTGCCTTGAAGGACTCGTCATTGGGCGCCACGAACTGTCCATTCTTGTTCTGAAGCATCGCCATCGAAATATTACTGTTGTATGCATAAGCATACTGCGTGTAGCCAATCGATCCGGGAATGGACCGCACCAACGCCATGACACCGCCATTGCCATGCGCGCGTAGCAGCGCGCCACGTTTCTTGAGAGCGTCCGGCCATTGTGGGGTCATGGTGGCGCCAATCCGCTCACTGAAGGTCTTGTCGATAGCACTCAGATGACTGGTCATGACAAAGGTCGTGCCGCTCGAATCCGCACGAACGACCAAAGTGATCGGCGTCTTAGGCAAGTCAACGCCCGGATTGGCGGCGACGATCAGTGGGTCGTTCCAATGCGTCACCGTTCCGAGAAAAATCCCAACGACAGCCTCGCGTGACAGGCGCAACTTATCCACGCCTTCCAATTGATAGACCAACACCATTGCCCCGGCCGTCATGGGAATTTGCACGACCGGAATCGCTGTTTCCGCAAGCTCTCGTTGATTCATAGCGGCGTTGTTGCATAAATCGGGACAGGCCCCATATCTGAGGCATGAGCAAGCAA
>ERZ795053.1791-NODE-1791-length-26762-cov-5.942075_pt1 | contig 26762 bp, 11 predicted proteins | sample MGYA00375137_ERZ795053 | MGnify/ENA primary metagenome ERZ795053 (study PRJEB30182, sample SAMN05720284) | activated sludge metagenome | isolation source: Anaerobic digester | place: Hong Kong | collected 2014-12-17 ...
TGACAGGACCTTATTGTTCCCGATCTGTGGTCTTGACAATGGGGGGCACTTTACCGTTTAGGGTTATGGATGTATTGAAGCACGCATATCTTGGATTAATTCAGGTAAACGACGGCGGACCGTTGCATTTTGCACAATTTCTTGGGCGATGCCAGTTTGAGGGCTAAACGGGAACCGCATAATCAATTCAGCTAACGGCGTGTTAGGGTTAACAAATTTTGTATATAGCATATGAATATCATTCAAAGTGTAATTGTTGCTGCTTTGCAATAGTTTATTCAAGGCTAGTTGAATTTCTCTTAGAAGGTTCTCGTCCGTATAATTTAATGTTGGCAGAATCGTGACCGCCTCCTGCACCACGTCATCTAGTTGCTCTACTGGTAATTTGTCTAATGCTGTTGCACGTTCGCCAAATAACCCTTTGATTTTTGGGATCAAAACCCTAGCAACTTCTTCACCTAATTTTTCACTAACACTAGCTATACCGGGTTGTACAGTGGGCCATAGCCATTTAGCAAATTGTGCTGCACTTATAACAACTAAATATGTAATTTCATTCATTGCGTAAATTTCTCCTGTATTCTCTGATGCTTCTGATCAATTCCACCAGTCTTAGTCTTACTACTGCATTACTAACGATTGCTTCACAGATTCTGTACCGGCCATTCACTTCTGACGAAACTCTTTGATATTCAGCATAACCACTTATCACAAACGGTTGATAAAAATTCTCAAACAGGTGTTCATCTAAAACATGATCTCTTGATCTCAAAAAAGAAATTAAGCCGTATAAGAGCGTGTCTTGATTATTGTCATTGAAAATGGGGATCGGATCTGAACTGACAAATTCCTGAAACCCACTGATAAAGTTAGGCCTAGTATTTTCCGAAGAAGATTGTAACCAATCAGCTATCTCACGTATTGCGCTGTCAAATTGGACACTTGTGTCTGATTCTAAAGGGAAGGTGTGCGGTTCAACTAAATTATTGTTCCTATAAACTTCTACTAACTTAGTTAGCCGAATTTCTTGTTCGTTTTCTGCTATATTTATTCCGAGCTCCCATAAATCTCTTCTTTTTCTATAGATCGCAGACCTATCCCAGACTCCCTGAGCTATCCCTTGGTTATTAAGTCCGCCAATGCCTAGACTGAGGCTCGTTCTTTCCATTAAGTTTTTAAAATCCCAATTATGGTTTTCAACATAGTTTTCAAGCATCGTCTCAAGTGCTTCTGTTGTAACACCTGGAAACATTAAATTGCTCTCTTCATCAAAAGCTTTCAAAACAAACTCTATTGAACCAAAGTGAAATCCTGCCCATTCTTTAACAGTTTTATATATTATTTGAAGAGTATTTGGATCATTTTCTAGGTCACTCCAAGTAGCACATAAATACTCTCTCAAAGCTTGTTCGTATACCTCATTAACCGTTATTATTTGGCTAGTGGGTCTCCAGCGGATCACTTGCTTGATATTTTGGCGATTATTTGCTGGGCCTACTCCTTGTCTATCTGCAATATTTGGCCTCCGAATCGGTACACGCTCCGATTCGGGAAGCAAGAGGTTTTGGCGAAAGCCATCAGGAAACCAACTTTCAAAAATCAAGTTGGGAGCACGATTTTTCCCATATCTCAGAACAAGCAATCGATGAATATGACTCAAGAAATCAATGAACTCCCTATCCACTCCATCAAAAACATTGACTTGCACCAGCCAAGTAAGAGACCCTAACAGATTCTGGATATCGTCTTGATGATATGCCGCCAAATTTGTCACAAACGCATCAATAGTGAGACTGTTAAAAAGATTTCCAGCTCTTGCTCCCAAGACAGCTAATCGCAATGTATTACTTGTCCACAAAATATATTCATCCATAAAATCGGCAAGTTGTGGGACTTTATGAATATACGGGGAATAACTAAACCTATTTACACTATTTTGTTGGCCGATATCTTCTCCAACTCTTCGAACTGATTCCGTTGGATAATTAAAAGTAAGTTCAGGGTTGAAAATTTGCCGGATCAGGGAGGTTTTTCCAGAACAGTAACAACCGTAAAGCCACGTTACTTCTTTTGACTGTTGGAACCTCCTCAGCTTTGCAAGAATAGGATGTTGTGTCTCAGGAAATGTTACTGTATAGGTCATTGTTCATCCTTAGTCCTGAAGAGGATATACATCTACTATAAGGTTGATTGCTAAAATAACTGTACAACCACCCTACCCTAAATCTGACAAGAGAAGAGAGTTGACCTTGAAAAACCAAGTTTTCAACAACACCTTTCTCCTTAAGCTGGTAAAAAATACCCTGCCAATTTTTCTCAAGGAATTCAACATCTTCTCTGCTTATTTCCTCACTTCGATATGCTTGTTGTACTTTTTCACGTAGAAATTCACTACCTGTCCAGCCTGATTTATATTGAATCCCTTCTAAGATTCCAGTATCTTTATCAATCAGATCTTCTTTGACCATAATTTGCATAAGTAGTTCTTCGCAGCGAGTAAAGCTGGCGATCAAGTAGTTAACAAAAAACGTATTGACTGAGTTATATTGTAGAATGACGCTCCTGATATCTTGAACTGTTATCAAACGGTAGGCTTGTGCATAATCAACCGCTACTTTTGGGTTTATAATTTCATTGACTAATCCGTTACCAAGTTCTTGCACAAGGCTCACCCAGCCTCCAGTGAAGATATATGCAGCCCGTCTGGCTAACGGAGTTAATGCTAATGTCTCGTTAATCGTTAGAATTTTTTCGACATCGCGCTCATCCACAAAAGTGGTTCTAAAAGTTTTTTGTTTAGCCTGCCTGTTATCACGAAACAATGTTTGCAGTTTTTCTATCCATGGCCTTGATCGATTGTCGTTTGCTGTCCAAATGATGCCTTGTGAACTTTGACAGAAACTGTTTAACTCTTCTATTAATTTGGGAATCTGATTTCCAAATTCATGAAATATGTCAGCATCATCTACTATTAATAAGGGAAGCAGGCCAGTTTTATTTTTTAGGTCTGTTGCCAAAGACTTGAAGCCGAGAAATGGGTTCGTGCCATTTGTGCCTTGAGAGTTCATGCTACTATCAATCGCATCAGGATTTTCTGGCTCAATAAATTTAGTCAATTTCTCCAGCTTCTTCACGCCATAGTGATAACAGCAGCGCCAAAACTGATGGCGATAGGAATCATTGTTTGTAATATTTTGTCCTTCTATGTAATCCCGCCACCAATCCATCAAATTCACTTTAACAACGAAATATTTTGGTAAACTATTGATTGGATTCGGCTCAATGGTTTCCATAACAGCATCTATAATGGTCGTTTTACCAGACTGCCGCAAACCCTCAAGCACGACAAGCTCGGTTCCATCCGAATAAGTTAGATACTCTATTAGTTCAGCAACTATTTGTGTCGGCCTCCTCAATGCAAACTGTTTAAATTCTTGATCTTTCAAGGGTCTGCCCACAATAAAGGGGCTGTTCAACTCCTGCTCCAAAAAATACGACTCCAATGTAGGCGCAATATGGAGTATTGGAGATATACGCTCTTGATATTGCCTAAGTTCGCCAGCATTCCCAACAGTAAAGAGAGTTTGAAACTCCAGTTCAAATAACAACTTGGTGGGCTCAACTGGTTCTTGAACAATAGCAAACTTGATATGTTCACCAGAAGCCAGCTTTATATTCTCTTTGGATTTATCCAAGGTTACTGATATTGTCCTTTGCTTATTGGCACTGTAAAGAAGGCGCAAATAGTTAATATCTGCTCCACTAATATGGTAGAGGACACCACGGATATAATATGTCCACTCATTGTTCCTGACCATCTCCTCTTGGTCTACAAAGACATCTAGAGATGACCGAAGCTCAAATTCGACTTTTCCGGGGCCAATAGCTACAGGTACTTCTGTCCAATTTTCTATACGTGTTTGGGTGCTGGCTAACCATCTATTTACTTGATTTCTCAAAATATGGGCTTCAGGTATTTTAGCGTACGTCTTGTCCGGCGATGTCAAATCTTTTGCCGCCTTTTCCAATACAGATTTATATTCTTGCCAAGCTTCCAACTCATTTGGTGCCGGTTGAGTAAAAACTGGATTCAAGTCTTTTAATAGCAAATACAGATTCTGTGATTTATGCACACCTTCCTGAGGGAGAAAAGAATCTTGAAGTTGTTTGTATTCACTACTATTACCGTATGAGAAACGGTTGTTATTCGCAGAGTACAAAAGCTGATAGACTTGTCTGAGCGAATCTACGTAACCAACATCCAGGTCAGACAATTTTTTGTAACTATCTCGATCTGGGCTTCGATAGAATTGCACCCAGTTCGCTAAAAACTCTTTGAGGATCGGTTCACTAGCTTCACTTTCCAGCGCTTCAGCCACTTTGACAAACGTTACATGCGGATTAACGGTTAAGCCGAGTATTTTGTCATAAATGATCGAGACAATTCGCTCGACATTTCTATCCTCTTTCCACTGTTTGATAAGCCCGAATGATAATGCTTTCAAAAACACCTGAACTTCTACACCACGCCGTTGGTTCAACATAGGGCGAACATACTGTTCGTAGTAAGTATCTCCGTACATTTTTTCTAATATTGGCAGAGCATTTATTAAATCGCGTGTAGCTCCATCAACATCTTGGTCTACATCCCTAAGTCTTTGCTCGACCTTTTCTTCGAGTCTGCCTTTATCCGTAAATGATATGCTGTCGCCCATTTCATCCAAGGATTCGTTGAGTGTTTTATCTGTTTTACTTGAAGATGTTGGGGGAAGGCTATTAAATTCAGATTCAGCTTTTCTTCCTTCAATGCCACCCCCTTTCCTATAAAAAAAATAACCGCCCAAACCCACCAGAATGACCAAGATAAACAACAACAAGAACGTCAGAAAAGCCCAAATATTTGAGCGCCCTTGAGGAAGAATTGGTAGTGGCTGAACAGGCTGTTCAGTTGCTTCAGGCATAACTTCTGCTGGCGTGATCGTTGGGAGCGGAGCTGATGTGGGAGAAGGGACTGGAACAGGTGTAGGGAGAGAAAACGTCACTGTTACTCTAAATGTATCGGCAAAGTTAAGTCCGTCAGACGATGTGCCCTCGATCTTTAAGGTGATTACATATTCCCCTTCTTTTTGCGGCGTAAATTCGCCGTAAGTATTCCCGTTTCCGTTTTCATACTCTCTAACATCTTCAACTGGTACAGGCTCACCATCAATAATTATTTGGAGTTGGGGATTCAGGTCTGGGGCATCTTCATCATTTTCAATCTCATACTCGATTATAAAAGGTGCATCAGGCGACTCCTGAGATACACTCAAGCCAACAATCCGTGGCAAAGCAACTGCTTTAATTGACGCGCCTTCTGTTTGAACAAATGGAAACAGTTCGTCATTAATAAAAACTGAAGGTGACAACTCATAAACACCAGGATGTATCAGTCCTGGCACTGTGACTTCATACAAAACCCCATCAATGACCGATTCAAAGAGAAGATCAAAAACTGCTTCGTCCTGATTTTCCTTATTGCCTTGAAGACGGAGAGACAAACCTTCTGCATTTTTTAAGCTATCGCTCTCAATCACGGCTTGTACCAAGAAAGGAGCATTAACAGCCACAGCTGGGTTATCCATGCTTAAAGTTACTTTTGGATAGCGGCGATTTACTAACAAACGGCCGTCTGATCCTTGGAGTGTGATTTCCCATTCGCCATCATCAGGCGTAGGGATAACATAGATTTCATGCAAGTCTGTTTCACCACCACCTCTGATGGGCAGTTGCGTATAAAGGTTTCCGGCAGGATCCTTTATTGTTACTTCTGCTTCCGGTGCATCCTTAAGGATCGTGAATGTTAATTCGTCCAGATATGGCGCAACAGAAACAACTTCCACCTCACCATTGGCCAATGATATTGCTTCGTTTTGTCCCCCCCCAATAAACTCAGACAAAAACTGCCAATAAACCTCACTCAAATTACTGCTATCATCTATATAGGCGTATTGCTCTTCTGTCTGCAAAATGTTTTGCCAACTGTCCTGATCCTCCGCTGCATCACCCATGCCTACCACAAAAATCCGTACGCCAGAATCCCCAATAGTCGTGACCATTTCTTCTAATCCAGAAAAATAGGTCACAAGTTCTGGATCAGGCAATACATCTCCTCCACGTGCTGGCTGCCCATCAGTCATTAATATAACAACAGGTACCCTACCGCTTTCTAAGCTGTTCAGACGAATAAATTCGTCCAGGGCAAAGTTAAGAGCCGGTTTGAAATCTGTATCTCCTCCAGCCGGTGTGTCTACAAAGAATTTTGTTAAATTGGCTTCCGACGGCCGTCCTAAAGAAAGAGCGCTACCGGCAATGACGTCCTGATTAAAGCCCACGACACTCAAACGGTAATCAAGCCCGGCAAACTCAGCATTCGCCTCCAGATAGTCCAATAAAAATTCGGCCGCTTTTTCAATTAGCTCACGCTGATATACGGTACTCCCGGAACTATCTAGCAATAAAATAATATCTAAAGGCGGTGTATCATCCGGCGTCACATTATTATTTTGCGCCAAAGATTGAGACGTGATGACCAGTGAAAGAATGGTCATCATAAAGAGAAACGGCAGGGTTTTTAGCTTCGACACCATGATCTTTAATCCCACTTTTCCGGCTTGTCGCTCACCGTATCCAGATTAGCCAGAAGCACAGCGCCCAGAATCATTAACAATCCCAACCCTAGCCGCCAGATGATAGGCCAGGCCTCGTCATAAAGAAAAACGGCCAGAATAATTAGCACAATGCCCACCAGAAACAAAATGAGAGCAAAAAATTTATTTAACATGCCGTCTTTCCTCCTTAAGGCTGCCGGCCGCACCACTTCCACCGCTCATCTTCCTGCACAATGGACCACGTTTCATTCAATCGGTAAGGGTACCAACCCTTGAATACCCGGAAGCGCAGTTGGCCCTGGACAGTGACAACGGCCGTTTCCCCATCATTCATCACCTCAGCAAACTCAATGCGCGACTGATCAATTTCAAACTCGTCTTTTAAGCCGTCCAGGTCTACGCCAGGAATTACCAGTTCATCCAGTCCGGGAATTTGGGTGATGTTCAGATAATCAATCAATCCAGTGATAGAAGAACCACTGGCCACGGCATTGGAAACCCAAATTTCCTGGTCGCACGTTCGATCCAACACCTTTTCGCTGTCCATCGCCCACATCGCATCAAACCAATCTTCGGCCGCATAAACCGGCGTACTAGATCGCCAGACTTGATACCCGAGAAAACCAAGCGCCGCCAAAACGCCTAAAACTATTAAGATCACCAGCAGCGCCACCAAACCACCGGGCAAAGCGCCTCGCCGACCTGACTGCTCCAAATCATCCTCAAAAGCATAATCGTCAAATTCACCATCGGATTGTTTACTGCGTCGTTTGAACATTGTTTGTCTTCCCGTTTCTGGCTCTGCTATCGGCAACCTCTACTCTTTTGCCACCACGTCCAAATCCCACTGCGGCCGTTGGTAGACCGTGTAAAATTCTTGCAAGTCCCCTTTACCATTGGCTGTTAGCAATCTGTCAGCCAGGGATTGAGGATAGCCATTGTTGAGCAGGCGGTCGGCAACGGCCGTGACCTCATATACCACCCGCCGGAACTCAACCGTCTTCTCCTCAGGGTCAAACAACAAATAAGCCGCTCGTGGGTCGCCATCACGCGGCTGCCCCACACTGCCCGGGTTAATAATGTGGATACCTTCGGCTAAAGGCAGTTGTTTGCCATAGGCTAGAGGCTGCAACTGCTGGTCGTGAAACCACATCGGGTAATGGGTGTGTCCACAAAACAAGACGGTTGTGGGTTGCTTATGGTATTCACGCCCCAACAAGCCAAAAATGTCACTGATCAGATGCTTTTTCCAGGGATGCAAATACAGCATCCGCCGTTGGCTCAATTGCAACGAGGCGTGAACGAATAACGCTTCCAGCCCCTCTCCGTCAATACGTCCTAAAGATCGAGCTTCTTCCTGAATCGCTTTTTGCACTTCGCCTTTAAACCAGCTTTCATACAATCGGTTTTTTGGTTCCTGCAATGCCTGTTGATGTTTAGACAGGCTTATCCAGGCATCGTCGCTGACTTTCGTCGGCAGCAACAGCCATTCATCATGGTTACCCGGCACCCAACGCTCATCAATATCGGCTGAATTCTTCAGCCATTTAATGCACTCAACCGGATCTGGCCCATAGCCGACTAAATCGCCAAGAAACCAATAAACTATCGTCTCATTCCCTTGGGTTCGCAAACGGCGAACATCGTTGTCAATCGCCTGTAAAGCGCCAAAATTGGCATGAATGTCGGTGATGATGGCATAACGCATGAGCTAGTTCACTCCATACTTTTCTCTAATCTGTCGCAATCTCTTATATGCGGCGACCACTTCTTCGTGACTGGGATCAATTTCCTGGCACTCTTTTAGCCGGGTCGTGGCATTCCGCAGTTGTGCCGTCGGAAACGGTTTGTCCCGACGAAAACGACTGGCTTTACTCTCTTCGTGCTGCTGAATCTGCGATTCCAACAGGTTCATCGCATTGCGCATTTGCCGGAGCGGCTGGGCAAAGCCGGCCAGGTCCTGTTCAATTTGCTTCAGTAAATCACTGGCGCGATTCTGGTAGCTGTTCACATTGTCCAAAATTTCGCCTCGCCAGGTTTCCGCTACACGATCTTTGGCTTCGGCCGCTTTCTGGCTCATCGGATTGTTGCCGGGTACTTTTGCCAGGGCTTCATCGAATACGGCCGTTTTCTCCAGCACGAGTAAACAACTTTTCTTAATCTCATCGAGCTGGGCGTCCAGGCGCAAATCGTCCAGGGGTTTATCTATCTGTCCGCCCACAGCTTTTACTTCCCCGTAAGCCTGTATCACCCGGTCTGCCCAATTTGACCATTCTTCTAAATTGGCCTGCTGGATTTTGGCCTCGTCTTTGTGTTCTTTCAGTTGGCGTAGTTCTTTTTCCGTATAGGGATACCGGTGACGGATCAGAATGTCCAACCCGGAAAACCCATCGTTGCGATGCTGGTTCCACAACCTTTCCAGTTGGTTGGCCGCTTCCAATACCTGAGCAAACGACTCCGTTTGAATGGCCTGCGCCAGGAGATGGGTTTGCTGATTCAGTTGGTCGGCTTTGTTGTCCAATTCGTTCAATTCGTCACGCTTGGTCGTCACCAACTGAATCAATTCCCGATCACCCTGGGCTTCTTGGAGGATGGGCGTCATCTGTTCCACCAGGTTTCTGATACGCCATCCGCCACTGCCATCTGGTTGTAGGGGATCGGGGTAGGTAAGGTAATCTACCTTCGCTTTGTCCACACGTTCTAACTGGGCCTGGACTTTTTTCCAGGGAGCCAATTTCTTTTTGATTTGTTCGCGCCCGTCTTCCAAAGCTTCTATCGTTTCCGGTTTCAGATGAAGGACACCCTGCACTTTTTGAATAGATTGCAGAATAAAGGCTAACTCTTCGGCCTGACGGATACTCTCTGCCAGTGATTTACGGATGTTGATATTCTTCGCCTGCCCGGCGTAGATTTCCAGGTTGTTATTTAGTTTGCGACCCAGGTTTTCCAGACCAGTTTGCACACGGCCGTCGCTGCTGCGCAGTTCGTGAGCTTCGGCAAATTTTTGGGCCGCTTTAATCAACTCTGCTTCTTCTTTGCTGCGGGCCGCTTCTTGCGCTTCGCGCACCAGTTTTTCCAACCGCCAGTTAATCAGCCACTCTTGTTCGTCTTCCAACAAAAATTCAAGTTCGGGGTTACTCTGGCCAACGCCTTTCAACCCATCCAATTCAGCCTGAAAGCCCGGCAAATTACTTTGTTCAAGCAAGGTAGCACTTTGAGTCAGGCCGACCCAAACCGCGCTTTTCGGCTGCGCCTGGGCTACATGCGCCCGATAGGCTAGGCTTTCTGCCAGGCGACGGGCTTCCTGCCAGTTGCCTACTACCCAGCACAAGTGCATGAATTCCTGGAAGATACGTTCACTTTGGTATAGCTCTGGGCGGCGCATCTCTCCTTTGAGATATTGCAGCGCCGCCTCAATACTTTTGCCCCGTTCTTCGCTCAGGGATAGTAAGGTGTGTTGTTCTACGGCCGTTTGATATTGCGCATAAATCTCATCCGTTTTCGGGCTGGCAATCTCCCACCGTCTACGCCGGTTGGCCTCTACCAGCGCCGGATCTGGCGTGCGCGCCGCCAGTAAATTGGCATATTCTGTATCCAGCAGTTGTTCCTGAAGCTTCTGCAACAACTGCTTGTCTTTATCTTCATAAAGCAGGCTTTGCGCCTGGAGTTCTTCACCCCGCTTGACGGCCTTCTGCAAAATTGCCACATCCTGTGACCGGGCAGCTTCCTCCATCCCTCTTATATAATTGGTGCGCCATGCCTCACGCGCATCACGCAGGGTCAATTCCAGTTCAGCAGTTAAGGTAGTGTCTTGCTGGCGGACTTTGATCAGACTTTCCACGGCGCGCGGGAATTGCGGCACAGACTCGACACGCTCCAGTAAACTCCGGCGCACCTTGACGCTGTTTTGCCCTTCTACAATCAGGCTTTTGGCCTGTGAGATAACAAGCTGTATGCGCTGGTCGTTTTCTTCTAAGGGCTTAAGCTGGTCGAGTTTGTCGCGGCAGTCGTTGTACAGGAGGTCTGTGGTGTCGTCAGTGCCGTGTTCACCGAACAGGTGGTTGGCCTCCTTATACAGATCAACGGCCCGGCGCCAGTTGCGTTCCAACTCGGCCTTCCGGGCCTGTTCCACATAAAAGGCGGCCTGCGCCCGTCTGACCAATTTCTCCGCCTCCACCCGATTGGCAGATTTGGGGCTGTCGGCGACTTGCTGTAGGAATGTTTGGGCGGCTTCCCAATCACGAATACGATACGCATCTTTCCCCTGCCGCCAGTTTTCCCGGTCTCCCTGTGTATTAGTCAGGCGCAGGCGGCGCTGCCGCACCGCCTGATGCTGCGCCTGCTTACTTGGTAGAGCGTCGAGCCTTTGCCGCACCTCGATCAGCAGGTTTTGGTCTTGCTTTTCGCCGTATTCATCCAGCAGGCCGTCCACTTCTTTGAGCAGTTTCATCATGGCGTGGTGTTCGCCATCGGCCGTGATAATCTCTTGATTCAACTGCTCCAGTTCAGCCAGTACCTTTTCCAGTTCCGATCCTGTTTTGGGCTGAGGTACTTCTTCAGAGACTTTAGCCCGTGTGGCCTTAACTCCATCCAACGCCTTCTCGAACTCATCCCGGCTAAGGTCGATACGGATACTGGTCAGCATGTCTTTGACCCGGCCGGCAAGTTGAGCGGCTAAAGCATCCTGCGTTTCAGTTATGTAATTGTTAAGATTACGATAGTCAGGGTAAGTCTCTTGGGCTTCACGATAAAGTTTGAGTTTGGCTTCAAATGAAACACCGGGTTCATCTGCTTTTAAGACCAATTCGCGTGCTTGAGCATGTTGCTGCACGCGCTCTTTGACCTTTTGCAGTTGTTCTTCAATCCCCTGTTGAGTATCCTTGAGTTCTCCAAGGTCTTCAGAGGTCAAAATATCATCATCAAGTAGCGCAAGGGCATTTTCGAGCGTTTTTTGCGCCAAAGTTGGCGTTTCTTTCTGCTGTTGATCAGCCAGTTGACGGCGTTGCTGGGTCAAACTGATTAAGGAACTCAAAAAACGGCGACGTGTTTCGGCAAACAGTTGGATGGTATCAACTTCAGCGTTAGCTTCTCCGAACAGACCGGCAGCATCAACCATAACGGGCACACCCGCATTCATATAGTTACGTGCCTGAACATACGCTTCTCGCGTATTACCTGTCACCGAAAGGGTGCTGGCCGCTCCCAATATTTTCCGCAAGTCGTTTCGTTGTTTAGTGATTTGAGCGACAAGATCATCCAAACTGACTCGCAGTTCAATAAAAATATTCTCATCAGCTAAGGCCTGAACCGCACCTAGTTGGCGCGTAGCGGCAGGCAAATCGTTTTTGGAAACGGCTGTTTCCATTGCCTGCTGAATCCGAACCATTTCCTTCTCAATTTGCAACCGGGAACCTTGAGTTTCCAGGGCTTGTAAAGCTTGCTGGGCGACTCCATTCTCCTGATCTTGTTCCATGACTTGTTGCCATAGGATACGCTGTTTGTCCAAATCGTTCGGATGGCTCTTAGCATATTGCTGCGCTTTTTTAATGAGTGGCGTAACGCTCTTCTCAAGTTTGCGGGCCGCATCTTCATAGCCGGCAGCAGCTTTTTGAGCAAAGGCGGTTCCGGGTTCGGCTTTCTCGCGCAGGGAATTAAAGGCGTTTCGGGCGGAATGGAAACGGCCGTTGTTGAGCATCGCCAGAGCATCTTCATAAGCTTGCACCATCGCTGGCGTAGCCCCAGCAAAAGAAGGGTCGGACAAGGCTTGTTCTTGCGCCGGCTTTTGTGGAGCCGTCGCGGCAGACGCCACTTTTTGCCAGATACCCCATTCCTTCAGTTCTGCTTCATAGGGGATAGGACCGGAACGGCCGTTGTTTTGCCACGTTTGAATGGCTTTGCGCGCGGCCGTCATCTGTTCATAAACATCATCATCCGCATCCAAAGCTCTTGCTTTCACTTCTTGTATCAATGCATCAACTTGCGCGTTATCCATCTTGCCACCGTAAAAATTTTTTTTTTAGTCTCTTATGATGCGCTCTATACAGGCCCTGATCGTTTACGCATCTTCTTCTATGAAAATTCAGAAACCTCAGGAGATGTAGTAAACGATTACTGTCTCCCGTTTCATTTAGACAAGTTTTCTTTATTCATACAACTACTCGTTAGCCTCTATGACTGTAAAAACGGGCAGCGCCAGCAAGTCTTTGCGAATAGTCGGATCATAAAATTGCAACATATCGGTCTCACCTAACCAGTAATAACTACGCGTCCCCGGTATTCGCACCAGAAAAAATCGGGCCTGTTCATTACTCACCACAAATATTGTGCCGTCTTGTGAATACTCATTGATATTACCTGCTGAAACGACGGAACCTGGGTTTAGCACAACTTGATCCGCACCATTCGCAACAGTCAGTTGGGTAGTAAATGAAATAACCGGCGTAAACGCAGTAGAGGGTGGCAATTTGTAAGGCAAAGGCCCGTCTTCTTCCTGATGAGAAACCGTTGCGAAGCCCAAGACCTGCACAGTTGTGGCTAACGTCTCTTCGGCGCATGCTTCACTACAGTTCCATAGGGGATATGTCCGTAAACGTGTGATGGCAGCGGGATCACTGTTAGCTGGATCATATACTTCCACCTCTATCGGACTCTCAATGGCGAAGCTTTGCGATTCTCCAATTTTGGCAATGGGTTCTAGTACCAGGTCTCTTTTAGTCACGAAGAGCAATCCATATTGTCCCGATGAAAGTAAAGGAAAGTCTGTGTCCGCCCAATTTATTTGCAGTTGTTTTGGGTTATCTTCTGAAAATGCATCTTCAACAAAAGGATAAATAGATTCATAAATCAAGTCTGTGCCTTGCCAGACCTGTGCATACAAGGCCCCTAGATTGTCATTTTTACCGTTCACAACCTCATATCCTGTCTTGTCCTCATATGGTTGGAACAAGAAATCATTATCTGTAGCAAGGCTTATCTCAAAATCTGGAATATCAAACCAGTATTCGAGATTGGTCAATACAAACTCTCCCGCCTTATTTACAGTTTTGATGGTTGGTGTAATCTGTGCCGACACAACTACCCCCGCCAAGGAAACCGTAGGTGTGGGCATTGCCGTTATGATCATGGCTGGCGTTGGCACTGGCGTGAGCGCAGCAGCAATTTCATCAAGCCGAGTCTCAAAAGATGTGAGATCAACGGCCGTGGGCGAAGGTGGAATCATCGGAATACTGGTAGCCATACTCTCTATAGAAACTTGTAAGTCTTCAAACTCTTTTCGACTTACTTCAGGAGTCACTGAAGCAACATTGCTCGCTAACAACGTGTCTTTTAAAAAGTATGCGCCCGTAAACAAGCCCGCCAATAACACCACAAGCAATATGAAAAGCAAAGTTAGCCCATGTAGTTGGCGGCTTAAGGTTTTTTCTGATGCTTTTAACTTATCACTTAGCTCTTTATTTTGACTAGTGACATACAGCTCTTGCTTTTCTATATCCTTCAGCTTCATTTCGATTTTTTCCCCTACATCTCGCAAATCTGAGCGATTCAGATGGGCAATAACCGCATCTATGTCTGCGTTAACAACCAACTCGGCGCTCAATTCCACTAATCGTTGCTCACGACTGCTTATTGCCCGATCAAACTGAGACTTTTGTTCAAAACTATCAGATAACGCCGCTAAACTTTGCTTAGCCAGGTCAATTGATTTCCCTGCCTTGTCAAAACGGCTGCTGCTCAAATATTTGTCTACCAAAAGCAGGTGGGTCTCGATCCTTTGACTGGCTTCTGCATCCTTGATTTGCTGTTCTATATCTGAACGCGCCAGTTTTTCCACATTGACCCCTCCTTCATGAGCAGCGTTACTAACCGTATTTGAATTTTGATCTTTAGGAAGGTATTCCATTAGTTTCTTCCTCACTTCTATGCATCTCAGAAATGTTGACGCCATCTGAAGACTCTGAAGCTTGTGGCTCAACTGGATACGTGAGTAATAAGATTTTTCCTATCTGGATCACGTCCGCCCAGTTACGGTTGACCACAGCATAACTGTATTGCTCCTCAATCGCGTTGCGGTTCTCTCTGGGTATCGCATTTCCCAACGCTTGCGCCGCAAAGTAAGCTTTTTGCCAATCTTGCTGAAATAATGCCGTTGTTAACATTGTTATTAAATTTCTTTTCTTTTCTTGCTCCAACCGCTCAATTTCAGTCATATAAGCGGCTATCTTGCCCTGAACCACGACTTCACGATACTGGCCATGTTTTTCTCTTAATTTTTCTGCGATAGCCCAGTTGTTTTGCCCATATAAAACAGCAAACGACAATAAAGTGAGAGCAGCAGGCAGCGGTAGAAAATCAACATTTTCAACGACAGCCTGCAATAACGCTGGCTGATTTTTCTCTAACAGAAGACTCTTTTTTAGCCAGACTACAAGTCTATAAAATTTATTGGCATTACACTCTACCGATGACGCTCCCATTTTAGTCTGGTCCGATTCGTTTTCCGCAGCAACGCAAATCTCTTGTATTTGCCGATAAAATTCAGCCACTCGTTCGTTTTCACTTTCATTAAAAACCTGTTTTTTGTAATATTCTCGCGCCAAGTCACGAAGCACATCGGATTGAGGTAAGGTATGATAGGAGAGGAAAGGTGTTGTTTTTTCAGTCAGGAATTGCAAATACGTTTTATCATCAATTTCCGCCAAAGCATTGGCCGATTTTTCGTAACATTCAGAGGCAGTTTGCCAATCTTCTTTTTCAACTGAACGTTGTGCATCCTGGAAGAATCGCCAAGCCTTTACCTCGGATTCAAGAAGCCTAAAAATATGTCCTGTGGCTCCTAAATTTTGTGCTTCTTGTAAGTGGTTTTGCGCCTGGATTGCATCTAAATCTTGGCTTTCCAATTCTACTAAACATCCTTTCAATGGAACTTTGACCTGTTCGTACCGCTTACTCATTTGCTGTCCAATGCGTGACAGCAGCACCCAACGCCACAAATCGAGTCGCTCTAAGTTTTTAGCCTCTGGTTCCCATAATTTCACGGCCTCGCTATAAATACCCGCTTCAAAATATTTGCGACCGGCACCCCATTGTGAAGAAACCTTGTCAATCAAAGCCGTTAACTCGACTTTCAGTGGCCCAGGAAGGGCGGTGCCTGGATTACGTCGGGTATACATATCCAGATTACGGTGGGCAATTAGAACAGATTGGGTATATTGATCAGCTTCTACATCACTATTTCCTCGGGCCTCCCACTTACGAATCCCGCGTACAGCTTCTTCGGATTCATCATACAGCTCCTCCGGGTTTCTGTTCCACAACGACAGTGCTTCAATAACATCAACTAGAAACTCTTTGGCGCTTTGGAAACGTCGTTGTGGATTTGGATGAAGCGATTTAGTGATAACAAACCGCGTACTTAGAGAAATTTGTTCCCATACCTCTTCAGCACGACGCGCTAAAGCGCCCTCAGTTTCTCCTGTTTGCAACGCTCCCTTACCAGTCAGAAGCTGATAAAAGAAAGCACCAAAGCGAATCAAATCGCCTGCTGTACCCGGTGGAACTTCACCTGGTTTAGCACGGTCACTCACATGATTCCAGTCCATAACTTTGACTTGCTTCTTATCAGCCAGCCATATGATATTTTTTAGTTGAAAGTCAGTGTAACTGCGCCGAATTTCCTGATGTAACAAGTGCAGCACTTGTAGCACTTGTTTAGCAATTAATAGAGCATCCTGCTCTCGGTTTATAGACACAAGCCCACCCGTATTGATAATTAGATCATCTAAAGATTCACCTTCTATGAACTCTAATGCCAGAAATTCCGACTCGGCCTTTACATCAGTCATTCCTAACAGTAGAGGGGTTGAGATTGTCTGCTCTGGATATAGGCGCTGACTGGCCTGGGCTAATTCACCCAAAATTACTGCTTCGTCACGAAAGTTTCGGATGATTTGACGAGGCAGATCGACACGCAAGATTTTTAAGGCAACTACGACCTCATCTTCCCGCCTTGCTTTGAACACTTCAGCAGTAACGCCTTCGCCGAGATATGCTTCTATTGTGTAGGTATTGCCTTGATTATCTTCTAGCTGATCGCCGGGTCTAGCTAATGGCATAGTTCACTCCAGTTTTTTACGTGTTGTTTTCCAAATCACTCAGGGCAAATCGTTAAGCGTCTTTTCCCAGAAAACCGGAAAGGTAGAGGGCAAAACTCTGTTCACGGGTATCGGCGGATTTAGTCAAGGGAGGTAGCATCTCTTTGCGCACCTTGCGCAAGTAGCCTCGTCTACCACCGTTGGCCTCATCAGCGGCTATTTCCTCCATCCGGCTTTGGATAGCTGATTTCAGTTCCGCAATGGCTTCTTTAGCCCGATTGGGATTGGGGTTTTGCATGGGTAAGGGCCATTTGCTGGAATCGCCGCCAAACAAGTTGTCTAAGGCGTCACCCAGCGTATTACCGGGCCAGTTTTCCAGGCCAGGCAGATACCAGTCTGACCCTTGCTGATCCCATAAACCATAGATGTAGCCTTCACAGAACAGGTTGAGTAGCTCCTGGTTGAGTTGAATCCAGCCGACAAATTTGGCATCTAACCGACCGGTCATCCCGCTTTGGCTTTCATATTGACTGGCAAGCTGCTCCCCGCGCCAGACGTAGAGATTGGGGTCTACGTAGTTATTGCTCCAGGCTTCCGCGTCGTAGCCTTTGTAGGTGTTCAAAGGCATGTGACCTTGCACGCGCAATACCGTCATGGCCGTGTGGTCTGGAGTGGCGCACAATTGGACTTTAAGACTGTCGGCGCCGCTTTCCAGTTTGCTGCGCAAACTGTCGGTTTGCGGCGCTTCTGGAGCTACAAAGAGGACTATTTCGTCACTACTGACAGACTGGGTGGCGTCAATCTTCTGTGTGAAGCCAGGTTCCGCTTGCGTGTACCATTTACGAGGATCTACCGGGGCGTCCAGGACAGTTTCATTTTGTAAATTGCGTTGGGTGAGAGTAACGGCCGTTCTAAACACTGTTTCAGCCACGGCCGTTGCTTCTTTCTCTACCACATACTCCGGTAAATAGGCGTCATCCTGCCACACAAAATCCACCGGTGGGGCGAGGAAGTCTAACTGCCATTCGTGCGTCTTTTCCTTGTATTGCGCCTGCCAACCAAATCGCCTGGCTGCCCGCGCTAACGTTTGATAATCGCCCTGGCTACCGCGGATGCGTTGCTGATACAACTTCCATTCCAACGCCTCATCCAAGATCCATTGACGGCCTTTTTGCTTTGCCAGTTCTGCCAGTTCCACCTGGGAGGCCCGCAACTGCTGTTGGACAAATGGCTCGACATCGTTGTTCAGGAATTCTTGCCATTGCTTTAACAATTCCGTAAGATCAGAAATCTGCCGGGCGACATCTCGTTCCCCTTCACGTTGGACGAGTGACCGCACCGATTCCAGCCAGCGCTGCGACTGAAGCAGCCCTCCTCGGCGGTTGCGGGTCTGTTCATCAAACGTGCCTATCTCACCATTCAATAATTGGTTGACGTGGTGGGCAATGGCTTGCATAAAACCGCGACTATTCAGGTTAGAGGCAAAGGCTTCTACTAATTCTTCAGCGCTTTGACGACGGGAACGGCCGTCATCGGGCACGACTTCTTCGGGAGATACGGTGCTATACAACCCGTTTGGTTGCTGCTGACGAGAGGGTTGCAGCCCCATCAATTCCTCAAAAAGAAGGTCGTACACCGTGCGCCAGGCGACGGCTTCTTCCAAGATACCCAACGGCAAACGCACCGCATAAGCTCCCAAGCTGCAAGCCGTTCCCATATTGCGCTGATTCGCCAAAGTCCCTGCCCGCAGCTGGGAAGCGGTAAGATGATTCGTTAGGCTCTGTTGAGCCGGCGTGTGGAGTAAGGCCATTAATCCGTCAGCCATTGTGTTGAGATGATCAGCCACGTTGTCCACATCGGCCCGCGGTTCAAAGAGGAAGATGGTTTGCACAACGGCCGAATGGGTGGTGCTCCGCAGTTGATCCTGCAAATTGCTTTCCGATACATAAGCAAAGGGTTGTCGAGCATTGCGTTGGAACCGCTCCAATTCGCGCAAGGTTGCCATGGTGCGAATGATCTGGTCATTCCGGCGGATTTTGCGCCGCCCGTCGCTGATTTCCAGCGACCAATCTTGTCCAACAGGGGTTGTCAGCCACAGTTCAACATCTATATTGCTGTAAGCGGGGTTGCTGCCGGACACCACAATCTGGGTCAGCCGGGCAACATCTATTAACAAACCGCTAGAGCCGTCATCAAAAGCCGCGCCAACAACCTTGATTTTGGGTTTATCCAATCGGTGAACCGTTTTGTGCAGACTGTTCCACAATACAGACCCATTACTGCCACGACGCAAATCATAAAACACACTCATGCGTCCTTGCATACGGCCGCTGGGGGTAAACGGTTCGTACCAGTTCAGATATTGATTGGATGGTTTGTTCCTTTCCGCGTCCTTCTGTAAAAAGGTTTGTACATCTTTCAAGTCAGGCGTTAACACAACCCATTCATCATCAGCCAGATGGCGTGGCTTTTGCCAATCCAATCCGGCGACCTGTTTAGGTTGGATGTCAATTTGCAGCAGCCGTACTTGCTCTGGCAATCGCCCGCCGTATTGGCTGCGTAAGGTGCGGGCAATTTGATTGAGTACCGTGCGCCCGGTTTCCCCCAACCCGACGATGACAGTGGGCATAAATCCCGCTTCATCTGTTGTGGTGGTTTGGGTTTCGGCTAAAACGGCCGTGTTCGTCAACCGCTTCAACCAGGCCGGCGTGAGGTCTTTGACCGGTTCTGGCGCGGGCCTGGCCGGTGGCGGAGGGGGCGGCAATGGTTCTTGCTTGGGTTTCCGACCAAAAAACATCAAAAAGACCGGAATCAGAAAGGGGAGAAAGGCTATCAAGGCCGCTGGCAATGGCCCGGGCAAGGCCAGCAAGTCGGGGCCAGCCATCAATGGCAAAACTACAGGACCGGCAACACAATCAATGTAAGACATATAGCTCTCTTCCGGGTTCAATGGGTAACGGCCGTAGCCAGCGACAGAAACAACATAGCTGAAAGAAGCGCCTTCACTGGTCATACCTGGAAACTGCCATTGCAACTGATTGTTGTTTTGCACGCCATCAGGCTGCTGGCTGCCAGAGACAACAGCCAATTCCGGGTTGACCGTTTCTGAATAAGTCACGTTAAGGGCAATGGCGCTGTTAAACTCTTCGGCGATGCTGCTGTAAATCCCCTGTAGCTCGGCGGGCACGCTCTCGTAAGCATCGTTGGGCGACGAGGCTATGCCTTCCAGAAAATCAAGCTGCTCATTTCCGGTTAAGCCCAGCGCAATGGTGACAATACGCACCCCTTCCTCTCGCAAGAGTTGGGCTACGCGCTGGGCATTGGTAGGGTCATCAGCTCCATCACTCAGCAAAACGATGACCGGCAAGGCATCATCACCAGGGTTGGCAGAAACCACTCGCTCGCCAGCCTCGTTTAGAGCATTGGCGATGTCGGTTTGCCCACCGGCGCTGAAATCGTTGATATTTTCCAGGATGATCTCCCGGTCTTGCGAAAACGTATCACTAGCCCAAGACACGTCTGTATCAAAAAAGGCAATGGCGACCTGAGTTTTGTCCAGGTCTACGGCCGCCACAAATGCTTCAGCTGCGGACACTGCTTCGCTAAAGGCATCTATGCCGGTTTCCACCATGCTGCTCGACTTATCCACCAGCAAGACAATGTTGGCAGCGCGGCGTTGTGGCGGGCAGACAAGATTAGGTTGAGCGGCGTGGGTGATGGTAACGGCCGTTTGCCCGGTCCCCCAAAACACCACCTGCTCAACCTCTCGCCCTAAATTGCCTTCTTGCGGCATGGGCTGGTTGTTCGTCCACCAGACGTAGCCAAAAAAGGAGATGAGAACGGCCGTCCAGACAGCAGCTATACCCAACGCGACTTTTTGCACGGTGAACTTCCTTGTTGGTAGGCAACGGCCGTGGGTGGTAACGGCCGTTGCCTATACGACTCACCAAAACTATGCCTGCTCGTCTGGGTTATAAACCTTGAACAAGCCGCCACCTCGCCGCTTATTGCTTTCCCGATCTTGTTTGGCGCGAATACTCTCTACCCGTGATTGCAGCAAAATTTCCGCTACCTGGGCTAGATCAAAGTAGTCCTGCCGCACAATCTTGTTCCTTACTTTCGGGTCATAAGACTTTGATTTCAAGGCGCCAATAAATCCATCTTCCGTTAAGTTTTGTTCTATCATCTTTTGACGGACTTCCAGCGGCTTATCTCCAATAATTTGCTCGGCATAGTCTTTTTCAATATAAGCAGAACGACCAGGTTCCTGTGTTCGCCCAACCACTACATAGCCGTGTAACGCACTGAAGATATCCGGTTTTTTTTCTAACTTTCCAGTGTCGACATTCCAACCGGGAGTCAACCAAAAGGTTTCCGTACCATAAGGGGCATCCCACTCAAGCTCCCAACGGAAAGTATTATCCTCTTCTACTTCAAATATCTTTCCCATCATGGCTAACATAAAAAACTGGCGAACTGCTGCTACATCTTCCAACAACATCACAACACGAGGATGAAGAGGTCTATATTTAGCACCCTTTTCACATAAGGCTCGCTCGTACTCTACTGCTCGAGCTTCGGCCGGGAAATTGTGCAAAAGCTCCGCCTCGAGATAAGTTCCCTGTCGCCGATCCTGCTTTACGTGGTTCTCGTAAGCCGACTGGCATTCATGCCATGCCGAAAAATGATCGTAGTGATACAAATCGTCGGTGCGTACCAGCGTCAGCTTATATTTGTTTTCGGAACCCACTACCTGTATGCTGTACTTGTCGTCGTTTGTTTCACGATTCAAGTTGTTATTGCTGCGCAATTCCCCTTGGACCCCATAAGGTCCGGTAAAATAAGGATCGTCAGACTGTACCCGAATCAGGTTGCTTTTCTTTAACGCCGACGCGCCAGAATACCCGGCAAACAAAGGTTCGGCGCTTACGTTGGCAATTTCATTGGCAAACCGAGCTGCATCCGCATAGGTTTTGCGAATAGCTTGCTCAACCGTCGTTCGGGCCACAACCCCCTTAAACTGCCGTCGCGCTAAGCCCATCAACTTCTGTTGGTTTTGTCGTCCAATCTGCAACCGCAAGTCCGTCGAAGAGGCAAAAATGGGGTTTTCTAATTCGAGAATATCCTGGTCATCCGTCTCCGGATCGAGCAGTAAGTTTAGGTGTAACCTGGCCGGATTCCCCTTATAAACTACTTCCCAGCGCAAGCGGCTCATCGCCTTAGCTAACTCAGCCTCATCAACTTCTGGGCGCTGATCACCGATGAGCATTTGAACCTTCTCGGCTTTTGTATCAAAACCGTGAGCATTTTGAATCGCTTGCTTATCCTTACGCAGGCTATCCCATAAACCAGATAAGCCGCTACTGTCATCACCTGTAGAGAGATGCCAGATCCAGGTTTGGAGTGCATCCCGCATCTCTACAGCGATTGTTTTCATGTACCGGACAGTACTGGTGACATACACGTGTAAAACATCTTCACGACGCACATCCACCAGCCGAGTCATGATGCGCAAATAGTTATCTTCAGATTGTTTGACCTTGGGCGATTCCCACAGTAACAAGAGTTTTTTGCCCAACATCTCTTGCATGATTTTTTCAGCACGTAGGGCTTGCTCTTTTAGTTTTAACTCTGGCCTGAGTTCCTCCCGTTTCTTACGAATATCCTCCATCAATTTTAAGAAGTCGTCCAACTCATCTACGACGCCGTTGAAATAACTCCAGGCATAACCCAACTTGCCACTACGTGCAACGATGGTGTTCTCAGACACTCCCATCAAAATTTCAGTCAATTTAACCTGCATCTGCCGACGGAAAATCAACAGATGGGACTGTTCAACTTTGTCTAAAATATCCCCGAATTGACCGTAATACTCGCCAATGCCTTCATCGCTCGTCACAATCCCGCCAAAACGTGTACGTACATCTTCAGGAATACCACGAAAACGGGCACGCGCTTCTTCCGCTGATTCTTTGTCACGACGAGCCAAAGAGAGTGGCTTATAATTCATTTGCGCCATCACATCTTTTTTGATCGCCTCCAGACTAGGATCATCACCTAAATCAGGATAGATGGCAGCCCAACCAGCTTGTGACTTAGCAGAACCGCCTGAACGGGCAGTATCTTCTACCACTCGGGCGCGATCACCTTCTTTAACCTGACTGTTCATGGAAGCAATCCGCCCCATGAACAAGGAGGGTTTACCCGTGGTGCCTTGGTAGCTTACAGTCTGAGTGAATAATTGTGGGGCGCGAGCATACCCCGCCATGCCCTTATCTTCTTCATTTTTGTCAGGGGCAGCCAAAGCCAGATGCCGCTCCGCACCCGATGCCTGAAGACGCTCAAACTCATCCGGCTTTTTTCTTGGCTGCAACAAACGCAGCAGCATATCTTGTCCGAATTCGTAACTAGAAATTTCTTGTACAAAGTGAGCTGGAACTTGCACCGAATAAGCGCCTACAGCACTATACATAGGCACATCGGGGAATCGGGTGTATTCTGGAGCCAGATTCGTATAAATCCATTCTGTGTAGGCTTTCCCTGCCTCCTCATCCAGAATAGCGCTAATCACCTCTGACATCATGGGAAAGACACCAAACTTGGCCTCTTCAGTTAAAGGCTTGCCGCCACGCCGTCCGTCTACCAGATAACAGGCATCAAAAATACGTTGCGTCGGCTCAATGCGGAATTGGCTTTCATTTTCCACGTACTCCATGGTTGGCATCTGGAAATCAGAGTCTACGACCATGAACCGGTTCAGTTCGCGCCAGGCAGCAAATGTACGCGCCCGCATATCCTCGTCAGGCGAATTAGTGAAAACACTAGGCAAAGCGAAGTAACCACGCAACACATGGTGGATGTTTCTCTGTTGAGCCATCAGGCGCAAAATTTGAGCCACATCCAAAAACATGCCCGATCCGGTACCCCCGGCAAAAGAGCCAACGACGATAATCTCTAATCGCCGCTGCTCTGTAGTGGTAGCCCGTACCGATTCGAGCGCACTACGGAAAGCGCGCCACAAGCGCGAACCGGTTTCGCGCCCTAGTAAGTCCTTGAAAACGGCCATACGCCCAAACTGCCGTAGACGACCAGCCCCATCGTCTAAAATGAATGCTGCAGGAGATTGAGTGTCCAGCCATTTTTGAGCGTTGTACCATTTGCCAATGGGCTTTAATTCACCTCGTTTGACTCGTTCGGCTTCCGGTTTAGAATCACCCCCGATATAGACAAATTCGCCGGCATCCAGGGTCACGCCACCAACTTCAACCCCTTCTTCCTCTTTACCGGTGGCATTAACACGCTTGGCTCCCGCTTCTAGTTGCGAAGCCGTATCAATGGACAGTAATTTCACATTTTTGGGAAGTTCGCCATTGTTGGAGAGCATCAAATCCCGTTTGAGCCAGGTTAAAACCCATTGCCCGGTACCACCCAGGCCGACGACAAGTGCTGGTCTAGACATGTTGTAATCTCCTTAATTATTTACCTAACAAACCTATTCACTATCATCATAAGATGCATCTGATGCACGGTCATTTACATAACGGATCTCTGCGTTACCTACATGATCAACCTGCCCTGGTTCCATGTCGCCAAGGGGCGCTTCCAAACCATCGGCCTGCTTAACCTGTACCGACACCAGGTTGCCAAATCCCTTTTTGGCAACGATTCGGTCAATTCCTACTCCCTTAAACACAGATTTCTTGAATTTGTTCACGCGACGACTCTTTCGCAGTTTTAGAGTAATTACCTCTTGCTTCGTGCCGGTATCCACAACAACTAGAAAACCTGAAGGACCGCCGCTAAATATGAAAATAAGCCAACCTATTAGTATGAGAATAACCAACCCAACAGCTAATTGAGCGTATGTCCAGGTTGTTGGGTTGGTGAAAGTTGAATCTTCTCGTGGGAAAGTCGCTTCGTAGGAAGTCTGCGCCCAGGCGTATTCTTCCAATAATTGACTGTCGCTTACTCGCATCGAAAGAGTGTATTCTCCACTTTCGTCCAGAGTTTGCCCGCCGCTTCCCACCAGCAGTTGTTCAGCAACATTGCTGCTTTCTGCCAGCGTAATGGTCTGGGTAATACCTGAAGGGGTTTCCACGACTACTTCAAAGCCATTAAGACTGTTTAAAACCTCGTTCAAGAACTGTGGTTCATTCTCATTGAGCGGGTCTATCACACGAACAGAAACAGGGAAGGGTTGCAGTCCGTTCTGCTTAAGGAACATTCTGAGCCATGTATCCCGTTGATGTACGGATGCTTCTTGTAGAGGAATTAGTTCCAGTTGCAACGGTTTGATTTCGTACTGCTCCACAGTAACAGATGATTCAAAGGTGGCCGGGGCATGGGTTAGTTCGTTATAGTTTTCGCTGCCGCCCCAATCTGTTTCTACGATGACAATATGGACTCCAGCCGCTGTCAAATTGTCTATTGAGCCATTCTCAAATTGGCCGACGAAACGATTTTTTGTTGCCGGATCCAGGTGCAGTTCGATTGTTTCTAAAACTGTAGTGCCATCACTCAGTTGCGCTGCAAACAAACTACTCCAATCCTCCAATACCTGAGTTACATCTAAATCATCTCCATTCGCATCCAGCACATTGACCGCCACTGCCAAAGACTCTGGAATTTGTGAAATTCCATTGACGCTATTGAGTGGGGTAACATGGCCATCTGTAGGTATTTCAATAGCAAATGTCATTAATTCGACGGTACTGGCTCTGAAACGGCCGTCGTTAGGCTCAATTTCCTCAACCAGTATATCGGGTTGTGTGGGATCGGGGTGGCGGACGGTGGCCACGAGTTCCCATGTGTAGTTACCTGGTAAGGGGGTTTCGATGGGAGATGTGGATTCGTAACGGCCGTTTTGCCCCCCCACTCGTTCCAATTCATACACCTTCTCATAATCGCCGTTACGGACTGTAGCTGTCACCACAAGTGGATAGCCATCTAACTCTTCAAGCGGCTCTCCGTTTTTATCCCACATTTCCAAAACGAAGGTGCTATTTAGAGCATCTGAATAGTAGGGCGGGTCAACAATGGCCGGAAAAACAGAATCGCTTAAAGGGGCTGCTACATTGCCGGAAATGGAAGCGCTCTCCACGCTCAAACTCAATTCATCTGTACAATCTTCTAATCCGGGCACTGTAACGTAGTATTTCCCAGGTGGCGGCGCGTTAAAAACATAGCTTTCATTGCCACGGAAAGTAAGGTAATCGTCGGCAGTCAAATCCCCTGTAATTGGAACCCCGCCTCGTAATGCGTAAGAACCGTCATCCGTCTCAACATTCAGAACGGCCTGTCCTTGTGGGTTTTCTACTATAGGGAATGTGTAAAAAACAATAACATTATCAAGATACGGCCGTACCCATTTTGGTTCACCACATTCCAATGGTTCACGCCCTGATCCTGTCACTGGATCAAGTGCATCATTGATTACTTTTGTGAGCAAACTACTGCTGGTAACGGGGTAAATGTCTCCGCCATGTTGTTGAGTAATTTCTTCCCACTTATCCCACGATGTATCCCTTTGTGAACGTCGGGACAAGAGAATTGTTGATATGTACACGCTTTCTGGATTGCCCATTCCGTAAAAAGGGAAGTCGTCACCTAGATGATTGGTGATTTCCGCCAAATCGTCCATCAACTCTAGTGTCAAGCTATAAGTTTGGGGCGGACAACCGCGGTTAGCTACACAAGGCTCACCATCAGTTAGCATAATGGCAGCCTGACGTCGAGAAATTTCGCCTAAAGGCTGGTCGCGCCAGCCCGACAAAATATCGTTCGCCGCCAAAAAAGCAGAGCGATGGTCGGTAGCCCCCAAATTTTCGTCGGCACCGCTGCGAATATCAGCTTCAATACTGTCTCGTCTTCCTTGCCATGCGGTTGTTAATTCATTCTGAGTCATTCCTTCGAGATCATCAAGAGGAATAATGGTCGGCTCCAGATAAACTTGTATATCCTGTTGATACGGATTGTCAGGGCCATTTTGAGCAGATGACGCAAGATCACCGAAGCCTACAAC
>ERZ795053.1792-NODE-1792-length-26751-cov-6.996404_pt1 | contig 26751 bp, 19 predicted proteins | sample MGYA00375137_ERZ795053 | MGnify/ENA primary metagenome ERZ795053 (study PRJEB30182, sample SAMN05720284) | activated sludge metagenome | isolation source: Anaerobic digester | place: Hong Kong | collected 2014-12-17 ...
AGATCCATCGCCGCGGCTGGTCCATAAATTCGAGGAAGTCCCCGCCGCGGCGATATAGAACACCCACGTCGTCGTGTACCAGATCGACGCAATCGTCAGGGCCCGCCTGCGTCTCGCCCTGTTCAGGGCGACAATGCCGAGGACCCAGCCGACGGGCGACCAGACGAGGAAGAACTCCGTGATCAGGTTGCCGCGGAGGAAGTCGGGCGGCCAGAGCAGGCGCCACGTGATCCAGTGGCTTTCGTTGGAGAGCCCCAGGGAGTTCCCATACTCTCGCCAGAAGTGCGCCGCCCAGTCGTACCAGAGGAAGACAGGCAGGATCGCGATCGCCGCCGACAACCAGACGATGGGTTTGAGCAGTGCGCGCCATCCGAAGCGGCGCAGGCAGGCGTAGGCGAGAATGGCGCCGACATAGACGCCCGGCGCCTTGGCGAGCCCGGCGAGCGCCGTGGCGGCGGCGGCGAGCAACAGGCTCTTGGCGCGTCCCTTTCGATCGAAACGAAACGCGTGATACGCCGTCAGCACGATGCAGGCGATCATCAGCGGCTCGGGCTGCATGGCGCCGGAGAGTCTGACGAGCAGTGGGTTGAACGCGAAGGCGGCGAATGCGATCAGGGCGCCGACGCGCGAGAGGGCGTCGCGCGCAATGGCGTAAAACAGGAGCATCCCGAACAGGGAGAACGCGGCCGAGAGGATTCGCAGCAGCTGCTCGTGATAGCCGAAGACGCGATACCCCGCCGCGGCGAGCCACGGCGTCAGCGGCAGTTCCATCTCGACAAAGCCCGGCGTGTCGCCGCGCCAGTCGATGCGCGGATAGAGGATGTTCATTCCCTCGCGATCGAAATTACGGGCGATCTGGACGTAGTCGGCCTCTCGCCAACTGTTCGCAAGCTGGTGATTGAGCGGACGCGTGACCGTCATCACGCGGAGCGCGCCGCCCGTGATCGCGATCAGAAAGGTCGCGATCGCGATACGCCGACGCAGCCGTGTGGCGCGTCGGGCGACATTGCTGGCGGGATGGGCGACAAGGACCGTCTGCATGGGGAATTCGATTCGCGCATCGGCTTTTTCAGTTGCTGTTGAACGCTCGATCGGGCGCCGGTTCTGTGCCGTCGGCGCACGGACTATCGTCGGCGCGATGGCCCGGCGTGCGCCGGCGACCGCCTCGCGCTACGTATTGACGATCGGGGCGCCGGCGGAGAGCGGCTGCGCTGACGGCGCGGCGCCCTGGTTCGTCATCGCGCTGACGGCGTCGTCGGCGAGCTTGATACTCGTGTTCCACGATGTGACCATCGGATAGGCCTGCGCCGTCGTCGCGAGAAAGACGCGCGTTCCGGCGACCTGCGCTTCGGGGCGTTTGCCGAGATAGCCGCAGGGCCAGACGGGCTCGACGTAGGGGGCGCGGAAGACAAACGCGTCGTCGACGTGATCTTCTGAGAATTCCGGGTAGAGCCGGGCGAGTCCTTCGATGGCGTCGCAGACCTGGAGCGCGTCACCGCGCTTGTAGAGGTCGCTGTCGGGTCGGCAGTAGTTCATCGTGTAGATCAGATGACGATTGCCGATCGAGTCAGGCCGTACGACATGCGTTGTCTCGACGACGCCCTGAAAAGGCAGGTCGCTGTTGACGACGGCCGTCCAGTAGTGTCGCGACAGGCGCCTGCGCGTCACGAGCATGACGTTGACGACGCCCTGGTAGTCGATCGTCGACTGCGGAAATTTCGACAGCAGCGAATCGTCCGCGATTTTGCTGAGGCGCGAGAAGGGCAGCGTGCAGAGGACGTTGTCGAAACGGACCGGCGCGTCGGCGACGTCCAGCGTCGCGCCGTCGGCGTCGGAGGAGATCGCAGTGACCGGCGTCGACAGCTGAATTCGGCCACCCGCCTTTTCGATCTCCTCGACGAGTCGATCGACAATGACGGCGTTGCCGCCGCGGACGTAGCCTTTGACCTCCTGCGAGCCGTTCTTTTCCCGGTTGAGCGTGTTCCAGACCCAGTAGGCCGGCACGCGATCGCGCATGTCGCCGAACTTGGCGATCAGCAGCGGTTCCCAGATGCTCTCATAGACGCGTCGACCGAAGATGCGCACGAGCCATTTGCAGGCCGGCTCCTCGTCAAGCGGCTTGCCGTTGCGGAGGACCTTCGTGATGTAGAGGGCGGCCATGCCCGTTCGGATTCGATCGAACGGATTCAGCGCCCTGAACTTCAGCAGGTCCACGGCCGTGTTGAACGGGTAATGTCTGTTGCTGACGATGAAGCCCATCGTCGTCTCGGCCCAGTCGATGCGCTCGCGCAGATTGAGCTCGCCGAGCAGGCCCAGCAGGTGGTCGTCCGAGTCGAGCAGGACATGGTACCACTTGTCCAGGCGATGCCCGTCGTAGTCGAACCAGCCGCCGAGGCCGCCGAGCTTGTCCGTCGCCTCGAAGAGCGTGACATCGACGCCTCGCCTGGCGAGGCGATAGGCCGCTGTGAGTCCGGCGATTCCGCCGCCGAGAATTGCCGTGCGCATCACGAATTCCTCCCCGCGGGCGTCATGCGCTTCGGCGGATGGATCAGGGCTTTGCTCATGAACTTCAGATGGTCGAGGATCGTCCGGAAGACGGGCATCTTGCTTTCGCCATGCTGTCGCTGCGTGAGGACCAGCGGAAACTCCTCAATGTGATAGCCAAGTCGCTGCGCGTTGAGCAGCACCTCCGTGCAGCTGAGGAAGCCGTTGGTGCGCGGCGAGATATCCGTGAGGACTTCGCGGCGGAAGACGCGCATCAGGCAGGAGAAGCTGTAGAGTCGCGAGCGGAACAGGATGCGGTACATCTGCGACATGCCGCGGCTGAGGAAGAGCCGAAACGGCGTCACACCTTCGATGCGTCCCTCGGGATGGAACTCCGATCCCGTCAGGACGTCGATCTCAGGCGTCATGCGCTGCATCATTTCGACGAGGTAGAGCGGATCGTAGGTGCAGTCGGCGTCCATCAGGGCCACGAAGTCGCCTGTCGCATTCCGGAACCCCGTGCGAATCGCGCCGCCGAGACTCTGGTTCTTCTCGTGGCGGATGAGCCGGGCGGGCTTCAGGTCCTCGTCGATCGCTTCGATCATCTGCGGCGTCCTGTCTTTGCTGCCGTCATCGACGAACAGAAAGTCGATCGCAACGTCGTCGCCGAAGGCCGACTTCAATGCGCGCAGCCGTTCGAACAGCGGCGGCAGCGCCTCTTCTTCGTTGTAGCACGGAATGATGAGCGTCAGTGTCTTCACGAGATTCCCCCCGAATTCCCGCTTGAAACGTGACTGGCTTTCATGGTTTCGCGTGATCGCTCGGCCAGTTCGGCAAGCGTCACGAGATCGTACGCGGACTTGAATTCCAGGATCACTTCCTCGATCAGCGCCCGTCGTTCCTCGAGCGGCGTCGCGAGCCCTGGATGGACGCGGAAGCGCGGATCGACACCGGGATCGTTCAGATCGAGCAGTTCGACGGCGTGGAAGTGAAAGTTCAGCAGCGTCCCGGCGCGGCGGATGTTCCGCAGCGCCTTGTCGAACATCTTCTTTCCCGTCGTGTGGAGCCACGTGCCGTAGAAGGGCAGTCGGGTCCACGGAACGGCCGTCAGCGGCATCTCGACAAGATCGCCATTTCCGCCGGCGCGCCAGGGCGATCGGCGACTCGGGCGATAGGGCGAGAGCGGCGCGAACATGTGACAGTAGGTGCCGGGGCGCCATTCGCGGGATTTGCCGCGAGATTTCAGGAAGACGACGGCGTCGACGACGGGGCCCAGGATCGTCGGATGCACGGACGAGTCATAGCGATACTTGAGCTCATCCAGAATCGACAACACCTGGCCGGAGACGTCGTAGCAGGGCGATCGGAATCCAACGGGCTCACGAGACGCCACCTGGGTGACAATGTCGTGGCATTCGTGGATGTTCCGACGCATGTCGTCGAGCGGCATGCGCGACAGCTGTCGCGGATGGGTCATCGTGTGATTGCCCGGTTCGTGACCCGCCGAGAAGGCCGTTCGCAGCACGTCGGCGTGGGCGGGTCTGGCGGCGTCGCGGCCGATCGTGAAGAGCGTCGCCGGGACGCCGAGTTTGTCGAGCAACTCGATGAAGCGCGGCAGCGCGAATTCGTAAACAGGATCGCAGTCGGATTCGAAGGTGAACCCGTAGCCCGGGGCGTAGTCGCGCAGCGTGTCCAGATCGATGTTGATCGATCCGGCCGGTCGTGCGGTCCGCTCCGCCGCGTCTGTCGATCCATGCGCCGCCGTCGGGGCGCCGATCGCCGGCGAGGATGTCGCCGTGCGATTCAGGATGGTCTCGCCGATCGCGTTCACTTCTTTGTAATCACCTCTCGAATCGTGGCCGCGATGCGGTCGATGACGTGGATGTCAAATCGTTCGTTCATGGCGATGCAGAGCAGGCGCTGGAGTCCTTCGACGGCGCCCGGAAAGGCGTCGCGCTCATAGACGGGCTCGATCGCGCCGTCGCGCTGCGGACCGACGAAGGGGAAGCCGCTGCCGCCGAACATGCGGCGGTTCTTCAGGAAGCCGTATTCGAAGGCGAGCTTCTGCGTGTAGCGCGGCGCCGTGCGGGCGCCCATGTCGCGAAGCGCGTTGGAGAGTCGATCGAGATCGGCGTTCGTCAGCGGCGCTTCGACGCGGAGCGAATAGCGCCAGTGAACGTTCGTCGAATGCTCGCCGTCGCGCGGGCAGACGAGACCTTCGATGTCCTCGATGGCGGCCGTGAGCCGGGTGGCCATGTCGCGGCGATGCTGGACGAATTCGTCGAGCCGGCCGAGCTGTGCGAGAGCGACGGCGCCCTGGAGTTCCGTCATGCGATAGTTGAGGGCGAGAAATTCGTGGTCGGGATTCTCCTCGCCAAAGGGCCACGCCTTGTCATGATAGAGTTTCATGAATCGGGCCGTCTTCTCGTCGTTGGTGACGACGAAGCCACCTTCGCCACACGTGATGTGCTTGCCCTGCTGAAGGCTGAAGCAGCCGATGTGGCCGAGCGTGCCGACGAGTCGGCCTCTGAACGTGGCGCCGAATCCCTGGGCGGCGTCCTCGATGACTTTCAGGTTGTGTTTCGCGGCGATGGCCATGACGCCGTCCATGTCGACCGGATTGCCGAACAGGTGCGTCACGATGATCGCCTTCGTGCGGTGCGTGATGCGGGCTTCAATCGTTGCCGGCGTGACATTGCAGGTTTGCGGATCGACGTCGGCGAAAACGGGGATCGCGCCCTGGTAGAGAATCGGCATGACGGCGCCCATGTCAGTGATCGGCGAGGAAATGATCTCGTCGCCGGGCGCCGGGTCGACGGCGGCGATCGCCGTGTGCAGGGCCGCCGTGCCGGATGAGACGGCCGTGCAGAAGGACGCGCCGCACCACTTGGCGAAGGCGCGCTCAAGCTGCGGAACGACGGGGCCCGCCTGGCTGACAAGCGTGCCGCGTTCGAGCACTTCGCGGAGCATTTCCAGCTCCGTGGCGCCGAAGGATCGGCCGCTGGCGTTGGCGTCATTGGGAACGGCGGCGGTCTTGGACTGGTTGCTCTGGCTCGGAATCGTGGCCATCGATCTTTCCCCCGATGTGCTGTGTGTGCGCTCTTTGGCTTCCTTCAGATCCGGGCGGGCCCGAACGGCGGCGCCCGGCGTGAGTTATCGTACGAACGAGAAGTACTGCGCCGGCGTCTCCCAGTTGTGGGTGACGGCCGAGGCGTAGGCGGCTTCCGCGACGGCGACGGCCGAATAGCCGTCCTCGAAGCGGGCCATGGGCTGCGTTTCGTTGCGGACAAATCCGACGAAGTTCGTGATGACCTCGTTCCAGACGCACATGCCGTTTCCTTCTTCGGCGCGGATGCACGTCTTCTGGCTGTCGAGGATCTGATAGTCGTAACCGAGGCTCGCGTAGCCCTGCGTTCCCCAGATTTCGATCAGCGGCGGCATCGGCGCGGGCGCTTCCCAGCTGACGAAGAGTTCGACGCTGGCGCCGCAGGCCATTCGCATGCTGATCATGGCGGACTCTTCAACGGCGAGGCGCCGCTTGCCGCCCATGATTGTCGCACTGACAGTCTCCGTCGGTCCGACGAGATAATGACACAGGTCAATGAGATGGACGCCGTTGTCCAGCAGAACACCTCCGCCTGAGAGCGACGGATCGCTGAACCATTTGCCTTCCATGCTGATGTCGGAAAGGGCGGATCCGCGGATCGCCAGAATGCGCCCCAGGCCACCTGTCGCGATGTGGTCGCGGATGATTCGGGCGCCCTTGAGGTGGCGGAACTTGAATGCGCAGGCGAGTCCGCGGGCTTCCGTCAGTGATTCACATTCCGTCGTTGTCGGCGCCAGCGGTTTCTCGCAGAGAACGCGAATGCCGCGTTCGAGAACCACTTCGGCGATGGCGACGTGTGTCGAAGGCGGCGTGCAGATGACGACACCGTCCGGATTGGCGTCGAGCAGCGCTTCGAGACTGGCGAAGGCGCGCGTTTCATGCGTCGTCGCAAAGGCGTCGGCGGCTTCACTTCGCGTGTCGAAGCATCCGGCGATCTCGGCGCGTTCGGATTTTCGCAGATTGGACGCGTGGCGCTGCGCGGCGCCGCCGCAGCCGACGATGGCGATTTGTGTCTTTGCCCCGATCATGTGTGCTTCATCCCCCGATGAATCCGATCGCCGAGCCTGCGCGCCGGCCGAAAGTGGAACTGCACTCCGCCCGCTCCCCCGCGGGCGTTTCGCATCCTTGCGTATCGAGTGGTGGTTCCCGGCCGTGATGACGTTTTGCGTCAACCTGGCGCAGGCGTCGAATCGGTGTGGTTTCCCCAAAAACCTGTCTTACGATATTCCCTCGCGGGCAATCGAGTCAATGAACGGGGTCGGGATTCCGTGAGGTCGGGACCGCGAACGTCGTGGCGCCGATAATCGAGTCACAAGGGTTGCGGGGCGATCCACAATTGCGGAACTCATCCATGAGGCGAATCCGCGTTATGAGGCGACGCGACAGGCGCCTGGCGTCGCGTTAATTCTGATTTTCGATGGGGGCGGCGATCAGCCGGCGGAGGCGAACGCGATCGCGGCGGCGGCCAGGTCTTCGTCCATATTCGGACGGGGCAGCAGGTACTGGTGTTTGAACTGCTCCGCCGTGCGGGCGCGATCAAGACGCAGACGGTTGTCTCTTTTCTTCAGAAAGCCGGCGGAAAGCCGGACCACTTCGACTGGCGCGAGCCGCAGCGACTTTCGCTTATCGGCGTACTCAACGCTGCTCGCGACGAGCGCGGCCTCGAAGCGGACGGCGAGATCGGTCCGTCGATCGGCGTCCGCCGTGTCGACGTAGAGTCGATAATGCGGCGTACCCTCGAATCGCGGCGCGAGGACAAACATCTCGATCGCCGCATTGTCCCCCGACGCGGTTCCCATGGCCTGTACGACGAGATCTTCCGTGAGCTTTTCGCCGGCCATGCTCGAAGAGTGGGCGTCGCGGCTGAGGAACTCGATCTTGGGCGCCTGGCCGCTCCAGCCCGTAACTCGAACCCGATCGCCCATGTCGTATCGATAGAGACCGCTGCCGTTGGTCAGGACGATGAAATAGACGGCGCCCGGCTCGACTTCGTGGCTCCGGAGCGTTGTCGGGTTGTCCCTGCCGTACTCCGCTTCGGGGATGAACTCATAGAACTGGGTTCGTACGGCGAGAACGCCGGCGGCGGATCCGTCATCGACGGGGATCGACATGCGGCCCTCACTGGCGATCAGACCGATGTCGCGCGCGGGCGTATCGCCGTACCACTCGGGAAACTGCGATTCGTAGAGGCCCATCGATCCGCCCAGCCAGTGGGCGCGGAAGCCGAGATTCCAGTAGTGTTTCGGGTAGAGACCTCCGTGGGTCCTGGCGAGTTGCTCCAGGCGCCGGGCGATCGCGGGCTGTTTCCTCAGGCGCGAGCGGATGGAGGCGCGGACGACGTCGGGAACGTCCATGGACGCCGACAGCGCGCCATCGTGAATGTCGCGGATCAGGGTTTCGCGATGTTCGTTCGCTGTCTTCGCGAGGAGCAGCAGCGTCGCGGGATTCGCCGTCACGAGCCATGCGACATCCCGCGGGACGGCGAGACGCATGATCGTGTAGTACTTCGCCTCGGCGTTCGGGATTTTGGCGATCGATGGCGGTGACGTGTAGTACCGCCGTACGAGGCGCTTCTGGTTCCGGGCGAGCAGACCCGTGATCGCGCCGCACGGAACGCCGGTCGGCGTGAAGTGATCGTCCATCGGGCTCGTGACCTGAACGATGTGGCGCACCATGGTCCCGGGATGATCCAGAATCGCCTTGACGCCCCAGATGTTCCAGCCCTGACGACTCGAATCGAGCACCCATTTCGTGACAGGAATGTACTTGGGCTGGGCCGTCGTTCCGCTGGTCAGGGCGAACATGAGAATGGGCGTGCCGCTCGTGAAGAGGGCCTCCACCCGGCCGGCGCGCACCTCGTCGACGTAGGGCCGGATCTGTTCGTAGGTCTGGACCGGCGCGGCGCGGACGTAGTCGTCATACGTTCGAACGCGATCGAGACCGAACTGGCGGGCAAAGTCGCTGCCGCGGGTCGCCTGAAGGAATCGCTGCAACAGGGCGTCCTGAACGCGCGTCGCGTTTTCGCAGGCCGCAAAGAACTTTCGCGTGACAAGTCTCGCCTGTCCCGCGGCCAGATATCCCAGGATGGTGTCGTAAAAAGCCATGCCGCCGTGGAGGGTTGTCGCGTGTGTGACGTTGCGCGTCGCGGATCACGATCGCCAGCGATCACAGGGGAAGGATTCTAGTCGAAATCCTCTTCGCCCGCGCCGGCGCCGACGAGCAACGAGTCGTCATCGGCCGATTCCGTGTCGAGCGAGATGTGGTGGTATTCGCGTTCGCTCGCCGTGATCCCCTCGATCAGTTCGCCGTAGTAGAGGTTGGACGGATGGCGTTCGCCCGCGAGAAAGCGATCGAAGAACTGCACTGTGTGCTGGGCGTAGTCCTCGGCGGCGACATCCACGGACTGATTGTGCTTCGCGCCCGGGACGATCCAGAGGTAACGGGGCTGGGCGGCTTGGGCGTAGAGCAGTCGCGATTGATTGACGGGAATGTGGCTGTCGCGGGCGCCGTGGATGAACAGGATCGGCCGCGGGAGCATTCGCACGAGCGCCTTGCGGACGGACGGGAATCGGCACTTGAAGCTGCGCTCGGCGCGATGGAATACCCACCAGCGGAGGAAACGCCAGAACTCCGGCGGGTGGTTTTCGGCCACGACGCGAACCTTCGCAAAGATGCTGGCCCAGCGCTTCAGAAAGTGCTCGAGCGTGCAGTCACTTGAGAAGGCGCCGTCCGTCACGATGGCGCGGATGTTCTCGCGATGCTCGGCGGCGAGCAGCGCCGCGCAGGCGCCGCGCGAGATACCGAACAGGCCCATGTCGATCGGACGGTCCCGATGTTCGAGCCATTCTTCTGCAATGGCGATCGCCGTCATGATGTCCGTGACTTCCCGATCGCTGGCCCACTGCCGCGGGTGGTAGTTTTCCTCGTTCGCGGAGTCACCGTGGCCGCGGAAGTCGAAGGTCATGATGTCGTAGCCCGCTTCCAGCAGCGGCCGACAGTAGCGGGCGCAGCTGTGTCGCGTGCTCTTGAATTCCGGCGCGAAGAGGATGAACCCCCTGGGGTTCTTCGCCGGCGTCGGAATGATCGTGGATCGCAGGCGGATGCCGTCGGCGGTATGAAAGTCGCGATCCTCGCCCGACAGCGGGACGAAGCCGGACTGTCCCATGAAAAGCGGCGGTTCCGTGTCCTTCAGAATGTTCAGGCAGATGCGGACGTATTTGCTCAGGACGAGCAGGGGGACAACGACGAGCAGCGAGATCGTCAGGATGATGGAAAAGAGGGCCCAGTTGCGCGCAATCGCGCCCCACACGGGGGAGTCGGTCACGGCGAGGAGAGAGGGTACATGGGCTGTCATTTCCGAGCGAGGCTCCTCGTAAGGCGTTTATCTTAGGGCGAGGCCCGCGGGATGCAAATGGATTGTGAACTGTGTAAGCGCCTGCGGCGGCGATATTTGCGGGTGCGATAACGGCGTCAGGCGACCGCCGCGGAGGGATCGAGATTCGCGTCGGAGCGTTCGCGCTGCGCCCGAGCGAGGCTTCGGAAGATGAGCATCCCCGTGGCGCCCAGTGTCACGGCGACCACAAAGGCGAACGCGCCCGTCTGTTTGTACAGCCACGTGCCGAAGAAGGGCGCCGTCAGGCCACGCGTTCCCGTCAGAAAGACATGGACGCCCATGTAGATCTCGGCCTGTTCGGGCCGGGCGAAATGGAGATGGCCGAGGTTCCAGGCGATGGCGCCGCCGCCTTTGCCGAGACCATCACAGACGCGGGAGAGCGTGAGGCAGAGCATGACGGCGGCGAAGAATGTCGTCGAGCTGAGATCCCTCGAGTGAATCATGAATGTGGCGACGCCGCCGAAGACGGACGCGGAGGTCCACGCGATCGCATTGGAAATCCGGAAATGGACGACGCCGCGTTTGTCGAAGAGTCGGGCCCACGGGAGCATCGAGACCATCATCAGCAGGCGGGGCGTGACTTCCAGCAGCGTGGAGCTTGCCTTGTAGGAGAGCGTCAGCTCCTTGGTCACGATGATGGTCATCAGCGGCATGACCATGATGTTGGCGAAGCCGAGAAACATCATGCCGACGCAATAGCGCCGATAGTCGCGATCGTCGCGCAGGACGCCGAGGCCCTGCCGAAATGGCGCCAGCAGCGTGTGGCCCTGGCGCCGCGGTTGTGACGCCCGGCTTCTGTGGATCGCGGCGATCTCGGTGCGCTCGCCGCGGATGCGCATGGGCCTCAGCAGGAGCAGCGCGACGCCGCCGACAAAGGCCGTTGAGGGATAGATCCACACGTAGATGTCAGGACGCCAGTCGAACAGGGCGCCGACGGTGAGGACAACGGCAATCGCCATCGAGAATCGAACGATCTGCAGCCGGGCGGCGATCTGACCGCGCATGGCCGTGGGATAATTGTGCTTCCAGATGGCGGAGCGGGCGGTCACGCAACCCGCGAGGAAGGCGCGTGCGAGAAGGATCTGCGCGGCGAACACGTAACCGCCGGCGGGCGACATCGGCGCCAGGGCGACAGAGGCGATGACGACGGCGGCGGCGAAGCCGAATCCAATGAAGAGCCGAAGCTTGTGACGGCCCGTGAGGACGCTCCCCCACACGCCGCCGAGGAGGTTGGCGAGCATGGGCGTCGCCATGACGAACGTGATGAGCCAGTCGCCGGCGTTGAATGTCTTGGAGACGACAATCGACGAGATCGTCCCCTCGAACATACCCGCGAAGACGCCCCAGAAGACAAGATGTCGCAGCTCGATGATGTAGTTGCGCCGTGCCATCATGGGCAGGCGCGGCGGGTTGAGGAGGTTCGTCAGGCGGGTCAACGAGGGGTCCCGGGGCGTGGTTGTCATCATGCGGCGGATAAACCGCGGTATGATGCGGATTATAGTCGTTCGGCCCGGAGCCGGCGCGTGGGTTGTCGCCGATGGAGGCCGGGAGGGCAAGGATGAAATTCGCGCGAAATCTGTTCGCAGTTGTCGGTGTGTTCACGTTGTTGGCGTGGGGATTCGGGGCGTTCGTCAACGATACGTCCATTCGGGTCGGGAGCCTGTTGGTCCTGGTCGGGCGACCGGGGATCGGGATCGGTGTCGCAGAAGGAAGCACGCCGCCTCAGGGGATTCATCTTCTGGAACCCGCCGGTCCCTTCTGGATCATGCCGACAATCTCCGACCGGACCTTTATCAAGGCCGTTCTCATTCCCCATTGGCTGTCGAATCAAATGGCGTGGTCGGCGTTCTACCTGTTGTCGTGTCGTGTGCGACGCGGCGCGAAACGACAATGTGAGAACTGCGGGCGACCACTGAGTCATGCGGGCGACAGCTGCCGGCCCGCATGTGAGGGCGCCGCGGCCTCCGCCTGATCGTGCGCGATCATCCCGTCCCGTCACCAACGGGAAGGCGAAGACGCGCCGGAAATCAGCGACGCGCCTTCGCCGGGTGTGGGATCGAAGACTTGAGTAATGGTTAGCGAAGCCGAATCCGGCCCGTGTCGCGCCGCGGCGTATGCGTCTCGTTGGGCTCGTCGAGCGTGACGCCGTTGACTATGCGCCGTGGGGCGACGTCCTCCACGACGTACGAAATCGTGCGCGAACCGTGGAATCCGAAGAACGGCGTGAACAGGATGTACGCCGCCTCAGGTTCGTCGGGGTCGTCGCCGGGATTCACGACGTCGAAGGCGCCATACCATCGATAGAAGTGGTCGGCCTCGCCGTCATCCTGATTCACATCGTGGCTCGCCACGCGGGCGAAACGCAGCCCGTCAGCGTCCGGGTCCGAGTCGTTCGCCAGCGCGTCGATGCGGACGGTCCGGCCGCGACGAATGTGGACGTTGTCGTCCCGCGCAATGGGGCGATGGTTGAGTTCGTAGGCGTAGATTCCGCCGGAAGGATGGTTCTGGGCGCCGAACGGAACGTAGATCATGTCATTCGCGATGATCGTTCCGCCGTTCATGCTGGCGTGGTGCGGCTTTCCGAGTCCGAGATCGAACATGGCGTTCAGATCGGGGCTCTGATCCTCGAAGACGCGCCGGCCGTTGCGCGCGTTCAGCGCGAAAAGACGGCCCGACGATGTCGTCACGAAGACGAGATCCCGCGTGACGGAGACATGCCTGAGCGAGGCCCCGGCGAGGAGCTCCGCGTAGTCGCGTCCGTGGCCGAACCGCCATTTCGAGCGGCCTGTCGCGGCGTCCAGCGCATAGACTTTCGCGCGCATCCCCGTGGCCGGATCGTCGTCGTCCCGCGTGTCTTCGACGTCGGCCCAGAACGCCGGGCTGAACGTGGCAAAGAAGGCGTTCGGGAAGAGGCCCGTGTCGAGCGAGACGCCGAACTGCGCGTCGGAGAAGCCATCGTCCAGCCCCTCGAAGCCGGCGACATAGACGACACCGTTCGCGACGGCGGCGCCCGCCTGGATGCCGCCGATTCCCGTCGGCTGGCTGATCCGGCGTTCCCAGACTGTCTCGCCTGTCTCTCGATCGACGACGCGATAGAGACCGCCTTTGCTGCCATTGCCGGCCAGGTCGCGCCAATGTCCGTCGACGCGGGCGCGAAAGAGGATGGGGGGTGTCAGGACGTCGGCGTCTCGCGGTCCGTCCGGCTGATTCGGGCCCGTGGAGACGGGGGCGTTGAGATTGAACACGTCGCCGGAATGGAACTGATTCGTCCAGACGAACGCGCCCGTCTCGATGTCGATGGCGTAAAGCGAATCGCTGCGATCGACATAGTCCGCCGGCGCGACATCGGGATTCGGATAGCCATCGTAGGGAAGCGACGTGTTCTGTCCCGTCCCCCCGAAGATCCACCCGCGATCGAGGTCGACCGCGAGACCGGCGCCGGCGGAGACGCCCGCGTTGAACGGGAGATTCGTCGCCGGGTTGATGTCGATCGTGGGTGAACGCCAGTACTCGACGGGATCCGTCGGATCCGTAACGTCGTATGCGATGGAGAGGCCCGTCTCGCCGCCCTGAACGAGCGCGTCATTGACGATGACATTGACACTCACGATGAGCAGTGTGCGATCGTTCCAGTCGACAATGACAGGTTCGCCGAGGACCGAAGAGAGTATCCGATCGGGCGCCAGTTGAAACGGGTCGATCGCCGATGTCGACGGGTCGAAGTCCACTTCGGCGCCGCCGGCGCGCTCGACGAGATGAATGCGCCCATAGAACGAACCCACGAGTCACACGTAATCGTCGGTCACAATCGGGGCCGTGTAGAAGAGCTCCGGCGCCGCGGGGGGCGAACCTGAGTCAAAGTCCGGATCGACAAGCGTCGTCGTCCAGTGCGCACTATTGTTCGTGATTCCGCCGCCTGTCGCATCGCGGGCGAAGAGCGTGCCCAGTTCGTCCACATAGTAGATCGTGCTGTCACGAACGATCGGTCCCGCGACGACACCGACGACGGCGGCGGGGAATTCGAGCCCCAGCGCCGCCTCGAGCGCGAACCCGGTAGGTGGTCCCGTTGCGACGTACGTGTCGTCATTGAAGACCTCCCAGGCGCGCCGCAGGTATCGGGCGTTCCCGGCGTTCAGCGAAGTCGTGTCGTCGCTGTAGTTCGAATTGTTGTAGTCGTGCGAGAATCTCGGCCAGTCATCGGCGTTCAGGGGGACGGCCCAGAGGAGCGGGACGATGGCGGCGAGCGCGATGCGCCGATTGCGCGTCAGGCGGCGCGCAGCAAACCCATTCTGCAAAGTCATTTTGAAACCTCCTTGCGGCTGCGGATCGTTGAGCGTCGGCGTATCGTTCGATCGAAGGGCGGCCCGGCGGGCGATGGCGGGCGATCTTCGGGGCGTGCGTTTCCTGAACAGGCCGGCGATACAGGCGATTGGTCGGCGCGGTCCTCGAATCGTCACACAGAAGTTCAGATTTTCCGGCGCGCCGTGGCGCGAATGCGCGTTCGGCAACGGACGGTCGCCGGATGCGCGTCGCGGCGAATTCCCTTGAGACGGGGGCGGCGAATCGATAGCATGGGGATCCGACAATTCTGTCGTTTCAGCGATATTGTTGAACACCCCGAGGGGCGAGCCGATGAAGATCCCCATCCGACACGGGATGTTCGTCTGTATCGTTGTCGTGATCGCGTGCGGCCGGGTCCATGTCTGCCTGGCCGAAAACGGCTTTCAGGAGGAGGCCGATGCGCGGGGCGTCAACTACACGACGAACCAGAGTTCGATTTTTTATGGCGCAGGCATGGTCTTCGCCGACCTTGATGACGATGGCGATCCGGACATCGTGACCGTCGGTCGCAACGACAACAGCGTCGGTCTCTTCGTGAACAACGGCGCCGGCGGCTTCGTGGGCTCGACGATTCCCGGCGTGACTGTCACAAACGCGGGCGGTGTGACGGCGGCGGACTACGATGGCGATCGTGATCTCGATCTCTATTTCGCGAATGTCGGCGTTCCCAACATTCTGCTTCGGAACGACGGCGGCATGACATTCACGGATGTCACGGCGATGGCGGGCGTTGGGGACAGCGGGGCGGGGCACGGATGCTGCTGGGGGGATTACGATCGCGACGGCTGGCTCGATCTCTATCTCGGGAATCGCACAAATCTCACGGATCCCGAACCGAATCGGCTCTACCACAACAACGGCGATGGAACCTTCACCGACGTGGCGGCGGCGCTGGGCGTCGATCGCGGCGACGATCCGACGTTTCAGGCGAGCTTCTTCGACTTCAACCGCGACGGCTGGCCGGATCTTTATCTGTGTACGGACAAGGGCGAATTCGGCTGCGATCCGTTCCGCAATCACCTGTACCGCAACATGGGCGGGAGCTTCGTCGAGATCACGGATTCATCGGGAACGCAGGCCTGCATCGCCTGCATGGGCATGTCGATCGCGGATATCGATCATGACCTGGCGCCGGACGTCTATTGCTCAAATGTGCCGATCGGCAACGTACTTTTCATGAACCAGGATGACGAGACGTTTACCGAGACGGCGATCGAGGCGGGCGTCGGCTCCCACGCCATGGGTTGGGGTGTCGAGTTTCTCGACTTCGACAACGATGGTTACCAGGAAATCTACGTCTGCAATTCGACGGACTACAATCGGCTCTATGACTGGGCGGGGACGGCGCCATTTGTCGATATCGCCCGGCCCGCCGGCGCCGCCCTGGGCGAGCCCTCCTACTGCGTGGCCACGGCCGACCTGGAGAACGACGGCGATATCGATATTCTCGTGCAGTCGAGTTTCCGGCCGATTCGCCTCTTCGTGAATCACTCGAACGTGGGGAACTGGATTCGCTTTCGCCTCATGGGAGATGGGCCCAACACACGCGGTGTCGGAGCGCGCGTGCGGGTGGAGACGCCCAGCATGACGCAGGAGCAGGAAGTCCGCGTCGGCAGTGGGTTCAAGTCGTGCTCGTCCTACGACCCGCACTTCGGTCTCGGCGCCGCGACGAGCGTGACGCGCGTGACGGTCTATTGGCCGGATGATCGAATTTCGATCGTGGACAACCCGGCGATTAACAGCGTTGTGTCAATTGGTCAGGCGATGGCGACGATCCCCTGTGTCGGCGGCGCGGATGCGAATGGTGATGGCGAAGTCAGCGGGGCGGATATCCAGGTGTTTGTCAGCCAGCTGATGGCGCCGGCCACGGCCTGCGACGGCGATCTGAATCGTGACGGCGTCGCCGATGTTCTGGATGTAGCGCTGCTCGTCGACTGTCTGCTTGACGAGTCGTGCGCCCCATAAGGATTTCCGCCACGCGTGGCGCCGTCATCGGGCGTCAATCGAGAGCGTTCGGGTCGTAAGACGCCGACATCATCGTGTCGAGGTTCGGGATGCGATACCGCCGAATCGCGACCACATTGCGCCATCGCAGTTCCGACAGGCACGCCTGCAATTCAACCTCGTCAGCATCCATCGCATTCGCCGTTGCATTTTCAACAGAGAAAAGGCTGTCACTCAGGGCGTCGGGAACAATCAGCGGCGTTCGACCACGGAAGCTGTCGAAGGCGAAGTCGATGATCTTGTTCCAGGCGCCGTAGTCGCTTATCACGGCGCACGTGTCAGGAACCTCAATTTCAAGTCGCATCACATCGCAATCGATCGCGCCGAACAGGGACTCGGCGCAGCCTTGTTCCAGGCGCCTCGTTCCAGTGTCCATAGGAATGCCACGCCCAGACGGGCGGAACGCGATGTCGCGCGAACCCACGGGCGATGAGCCGCTCCGCCATCCAGTCGTAGGCGATCATCCAACAGGGACCTGCCGACTTGAGTTCCGACCATCGCGGTCGATACACGCCCTCGCGTCGCAGACGCCGCGTGACAAACTGGAACTGAAAGGTCCAGAGACGCATCGAGTATTGTCAGTAGCCGAGCGTGAGTTCGAGTTTGCCATGGGCGACGCGGACCCGTTTGAGCACGGCCTTGGCGAGTTTCATTTTGACGTTGTCGTCCCTGATCCGGTAGACGCGGACCTCCGACAGGTATTTCTGGAGAATGGGTTTGGCGGCGTCCGTGACGCGCTGCGTGTATTGCTCGGGCACGCCCTGGATCGTGACGCTCCTGACCTCGGGATCGAGGATGTAAAAGCAGAAGTTCTCCTGGTCGTAGCGGATCCCCGCTTCCGACACGACGGCGCCACCGACGTTCTTCGTCTCGCCCTGCAGCTTGCCGCCGAGGTCGATGTTGGTCGACGCCTGAATCCGATCCGTTCCCTCCGGCAGCGTGATCTTTGTGTCGCGAATGTGCAGATCGAAGATCAGCGCGACACGTTTGGAGAAGGGCAGCTTCGCGTCGATCGCCTCCTGGATTTTCTCCGGCTCGACATAGACCGTGAATTCGTCGCCCTTCAGCGCGAAGAATGCGATCGTTACCGTGATCGCGAGTCCCGCCAGCAGCCCTGACGCAATGACAGCGGTTTTTCGATTCATGAGACTTCCTCCCGATGACTCGTCGATTCAGGCGCATGGCGCCTGAATGTCCATACGCCGGGTATCTTAACGTCGGGGCCGCAAGGCGTTTTCGCGTCGCCTTCCGAAACCGTTCGGGCATGATGTCCCGCGTCCGGCCTCGTATTGCGGCGTGTCCGTCGAATATTGACCGCGCGAGCGTCGAGGCGCCTGACGAATCGTCGGCGGCGCCCGCCGATGGCCCGGAAACGCTACGTTTCGTCGAGAATTCGACGCACTTCTCTCAGGAGCGTGGCCGTCAGGAAAGGCTTGCCGAGAAACCGCCGATCGGCGTGGCTGATCTCCGGCATGTCGAACGTGACGTTCGCGTAGCCGGAGATGAACAGCGTTCTGGCGGCGGGATGGGATTCCGCGAACGCCGACGCGAGGGAGAAGCCGTCTTCCAGTGGCATGACGACATCCGTGATGAGCAGGTCAATCTGTCCGTTGGCGTCGAAGAGCAGTCGCGCCTGGCTGGGCAGCCCCGCCTCAAGGACCTTGTAGCCGGCGCGTTCCAGGGCGCGGCAGGCGAGCCGGCGCACCTGTTCATCGTCTTCGCAGACAAGGATCGTCTCACTGCCGCCCTGCACAGGCGCCGCGTCGTCGTCTGTCGTGGCGATGGCGCCCGTCGAGGCGAGGGGCAGGTAGATCCTGAACGTTGTGCCGCGCTCCGCCTTGTTGTCGACGAAAATGTGCCCACCGGACTGATAGACCACGCCCTGGACCGTCGCGAGACCGAGTCCGGCGCCACCGCTCTCGAATCGCGTCGTAAAGAACGGCTCGAAGATCCGCGGAAGCGCTTCGTCGGAGATACCCTCGCCGGTGTCGGAGATGGCGATCATCACATAGGGCGTGTCGCGATGGAGACCGGCGCCGTGATCGTGCGATTCGTCGATCGAACTGACGGCGGTCGTGACGCCGATAGTTCCGCCGTCGTGGATGGCGTCGCGCGCATTCAGGACGAGGTTCATGACAATCTGCTCGAGCTGCGTGACATCGACGCGCATGGAGGCGACATCGTCCGTGAGGTTCGTCGTCAGTTCGATGTTGTCGGGCAGGAGCTGTCGCAGCATCGGCAGCAGTTTCAGGATGACGTCGTTGGCGTCGATGGTGGTCGGTCGCAGGACGAGTCTGCGGCTGTAGGCCAGCAGTTGTCGCGTGAGCCGGGCGGCGCGTTGTCCGCTGGCGCTGATGCACTCGATCGGATCCCGCCAGTTGACCTTCGTCTCGTCGTCGAGCTTGTTCGCCAGCTCGTGCTGCAGCGTGTCCGTGCTGCCGAGGATGGCGGCGAGGACGTTGTTGAAGTCGTGGGCGACGCCGCCGGCGAGCCTGCCGACAGCCTCCAGCTTCGTGGACTCGCGAAGCAGCTTCTCCAGGCGACGCCGTTCACCCTCCGACTTCTCGCGCTGTCGAATCTCCGCCGACAGCGCTTTGGCGTGGCGTCGATGCAGGGAGACGCGATGACGATGGGCGAGGACGAGCAGAAGTATGACGGCCAGGACCACGCCGAGGCGAAACATCGTCGTTTCGTGCAGCTGGGGTTTGACGCGGAGCGGCAGCGTCGCCGACGTTTCGCTCCAGACGCCGTCTTCGTTGGCGGCCAGAACGCGGAAGACATAGTCGCCGGGTGGAACGCGCGTGTAGTACGCCGTACGTCGATTGCCGACGTCGTGCCACTGCGTGTCGTAGTCGTCCAGCCGGTACCGGAAGCGCAGCTGCATCGGATGGGCGTAGGAGAAGGCCGTGTACGCGAACTGGACATTCGCGCCGCTCATGATCGCTTCCATCCCCTTCGCCGCCTCCACGGGCGTTCCATCGACATCCACGCTCTCGATGATGACGCGCGGCGGGATCTCGTTCGTGTGATACGTGTCAGGTGTCGTGATGATGAGATCGTCAATCGTGGGGAACCACATTCGACCGTCCGGCGTGCGCAGCGCCGTCGAACCGTTCACTTCGCCCGTCGACAGGACGTGGCAGGTCAGGTGCGCCTGGGAAGCGTCGGCGACGGCGTTCAGACTGGCGATCGGAATGACAATGATGCCGCGATTGCTGTTGATCCAGAGTCGTTCCTCGCCGTCCTCGAGAATGCCTCCGAGATTCGTGTCCGGCAGTCCCTCGGTCGTTCCGAAACGGACGAAGTTCCCGTCTCGAAGGCGATAGAGACCGGCGCCGTAGCTTGAAAACCAGATGGCGCCCGATCGATCCTGAACGGCGCCGCGAACGTCGCCCGCCGGCGCGCCATCCTCGGCGCCAAAGAACCTCAGGCTTTCCGGCGTTCGCTCCGGGCCCAGTCGGCCCAGTTCCGCGCCGTGGGCGAACCAGATGGCGTTGTCACGCGTCCTGCAGAAGAGAGCGGCGAGTCGATTCGCGCCACGACGCCACGGAATGGGAATGACGCCGCTCGCGTCGTCCTTCTTCCAGACGAGTCGATCTTCACAGTGAAACCAGAGTGTTCCGTCCGAATCCTCGAGGGCGCCCGACGCGACGCCGACGTCGTCAATCCGTTCGACGCCCGACTCAGAAACACGCCACGTGTCCGTCAGGGTCGTGACAATGGCGCCGCGCGACGATCCGCCGATCGCGCGCCAGTAGGCGAGCCTGCCGTCGTTCTCGATGGGGATTCGATGGAGGCGTTTCCCGTCCCAGTGAAGCGCCACGCGTGTGGATTCCGGCTCGATGTAGGCGCCGTCGGCGCCGTCTGTGAAGATGTGCCGCGTTCCGTAGTCAATGCCGATGCCCGGTCCGGCGCGGAAGAAGGGTTCGGGTGACAGGCGAAGCAGACCGATGTTCGTGCCCGCCCAGAGGATTCCATCCTCATTCTGAACGAGGTCGCGAATGCCGATACGGCGACCGATGCGTTCCGGATGCGACTCAATCTGAATGCGCGACAGTGTCTTTCCGTCCCGAAGCACTCCGATGTCGCTGTTCTTGTGCGAAAAGAGCAGGTCACCTTCCGCATCGATGATGCCGCACGCGGGATGCGTTGAGCCCGAAGACTCGACAACGTGGACGGCGCCCGACGCATCCAGATTGCCGATGCCATTGGCCGCGATGATCCACGCTCTCCCCTGCGGCGTCGTGACGATTTTCAGGAATTCACCGTAAAGCGGATCGATGGGAAAGACATCGAACGATTCGGCGCCGTCTCGACCTCGAAGCACGAAGCCCTTGGATCCCAGCCAGACGCGCCCTTTGGCGTCGACGTGCATCGTGATGATGTGTTCGCCTTCGGCGTCGCCGAAGGGCTCGATCCGTTTCCAATGACCATCGCGAATTCGGAAGAGCTCGTCCGCGACGATCCAGAGGTCGCCGGCCCCATCCTGCATGATCTGCCAGACGATTCCCGTCTCCTGCGGATTTGCGACCCGTTCGAAGCGATTGCCGACCTTGCGGAGCAGACCGCCGTTCTCGGTTCCGATCCAGAGCGATCCGTCGCGATCGTTGCAGAGCGAGACGATGCGATTCGACGTGAGCCCCGGCGTGTCCTCCATCGTGTAGGTCCTGAAGTGGACGCCGTCGAATCGGACGAGACCGCCGAAGGTGCCGAGCCAGAGGTACCCATCGGCGGTCTGCGCAATCGTCGTGACCGTTGTCTGCGGAAGGCCGTCCTCCATGGTCCATCGCCGGATGTGGAAGGATTTGGCGGGTCGCAGGGCGGAGGAGGCGGCCGCATCGTCGACATCCGGCGACGCCTGCGCAATCACGATCGCCTGCAGAATTGCGAGCGCGAGCGATGGCGCAGTCATGGATTCCCCTCTCCCGCCGGCGTGACTCGGCTTGGCGCGTCTGTGACGAACTGCGAGGCCGGGCGGTCCCGCGCCCCGTCGGGCGCAAAACACCCGTTCCAAGGTACGGCGCCGGGCGGCGGCACTCAAGTGGGGCGGGGCCTGTCACGCAAACGGCAATAGGCCGGGGCGACGTGTTGGCGCGGATCTGCGAGCGTCGTCGTCGCGAGATCCGGATGGCGCCGATCCGTCGATCGGCGTCGATGCGCCGCGATCGCCAGCCGGCCCTGAGGACCAGCCGCGTGGGATCAAATGACGAAGGGAGCGACTTTGCCGACGGGCAAAGTCGCTCCCTTTCAGTTCGATTCTCGCTGGTGCTGCGACGCCCGCTTATGACGGGGCGCCGTCGACACCCGCCTGGGCCACGATGTGGTCGTTTTCGACGCTGTCACCGGAGACGCCAATGGCGCCGATGATCTCGCCCGCCAGGTTGCGGATCGGGATCCCGCCGGGAAAGGTGATGAGACCACCGTTGGAATGCTCGATGTTGTAGAGGCTGCCGCCGGGCTGGCTGAGCTTTCCGATGTCGCCCGTGGGCATGTCGAAGTAGCGGGCGGTTCGGGCCTTCTTCTGGGCGATGTCGATGGAGCCGAGCCAGGCGCCATCCATGCGGAGAAAGGCCTTGAGATTGCCGCCGGCGTCGACGACGGCGATGTTCATCCGGGTCTTGATGTCCGCCGCCTTTGCCCGGGCGGCGTCCACGATGGCTCGCGCCTGGGCTGCAGTGATGTCACTCATTTGGGTCTCCTTCAATGAGGGTTGGAATTCGTGGCAATCAGGGGCCAAGGGAATAAGGGATGATTGCGACGAAGGCAAGGGGGGCTGCGCCAGGAAGTCGCGCACGCGTCCGATCCGAACTGCGACTGCAAAGGAGCAGGCCAGCGTAGCGGATACGGACGCGCGTCCGTCGATCCACAGCATCGGCGCGCATTCCGAACCGCAACGCCATCCCCTTCGGGCCGCCGCGACGCCATCCGATCCGAGTCGCCGCAGCGTTATCAGATCCGAGCCGCCGCAGTGATGCGGCGGTCCATTCGCGGAAAGTAATCTCAAATGAAACGTCATCCGCTTCGACGTGTTCGTCACCGCTGGCGTAACAACCGAGCCATGACTGGCCCGGCTCGGAGCGCTGCGAACGTTAGTCGCGTCAGCGCTCCAACCGAACTGCGACTGCAAAGGAGCAGGCCAGCGTAGCGGATACGACCGCGCGGCCGCCGATCCACAGCATCGCCGCGCATTCCGAGTCGCCTAAGCGTTATCAGATCCGAACCGCCGCAGCGCCATCCGATCCGAGCCGCCGCAGTGATGCGGCGGCCATTCGCGGAAGTGAACGCGAAAGAAACGTCATCCGCTTCGACGTGTTCGTCACCGCTGGCGTAACGACCGAGCCATGACTGGCCCGGCTCGGAGCGCTGCGAACGTTAGTCGCGCACGCGTCCGATCCGAACTGCGACCGCAAAGGAGCAGGCCAGCGCAGCCGATACGACCGCGCGGCCGCCGATCCAAAGAATCGGCGCGTATTCCGAGCCGCCTCAGCGCTATCAGATCCGAACCGCCGCAGCGCTATCAGATCCGAGCCGCCGCAGTGATGCGGCGGTCCATTCGCGGAAAGTGATCTCAAATGAAACGTCATCCGCTTCGACGTGATCGTAACCGCTGGCGTAACGACCGGGCCATGACTGGCCCGGCTCGGAACGCTGCGCTTGCAAGTCGCGCCGGCGTACGATTCACGCGACCGCCGGCGAATGGTTCGCACAGCGAACCCTACAGAGGAAATTACTGCGCCGGAATCACCGTCGGTTGCTTCGAACGCCAATCGGCGAGTTCATTCATTTCTTTAACGAGTTGCGCATAGGCCTCGGGTGTCAGGGCCTGCTGGCCGTCACTCAGCGCCGCCCACGGCTGCGGGTGGACTTCGACCATCACGCCGTCGGCGCCGGCCACGACGGCCGCTTTGGCCATCGGCGGCACGGCCCAGCCGATGCCGACGCCGTGCGACGGATCGGCGATGACGGGCAGATGCGTGTGATGGCGAATCATGACGATCGCCGACAGATCGAACGTATTCCGCGTCATCGTCTCGAACGTGCGGATACCGCGCTCGCAGAGGATGACCTGCTTGTTGCCGAGGCTGAGGATGTACTCGGCGGCGAGAAAGAGCTCGTTGAGCGTGCAGCCGGCGCCGCGCTTGAGCAGCACGGGGATGCGTCGCTTGCCGACGGCCTCCAGCAGCGAGTAGTTCTGCATATTGCGGGCGCCGATCTGCAGGACATCCGCCACGAGTTCGACGGCGTCCAGCGTCTCGCTGTCGCGCACTTCCGTCACGATGCGCAGGTCAAACTCCCGCTTCACGTCATCGAGCAGCTTGAGCCCTTCGTGCTTGAGGCCCTGGAATGAATACGGGCTCGTTCGGGGCTTGAACGCGCCGCCGCGGAAGAGCTTCGCGCCGCTTGCGGCCACGATCTCCGCCGAGCGGAAGACCTGGTCGCGCGACTCGACGGCGCAGGGACCGCCGATTGTCGTGAGACCGCCGTCGCCGATCGTGACGCCGCGAACATCCACAAGCGTGCGCTGTGGATGGGCTTCGCGACTCACCAGCCGGCAGGCGTTGGTGACGGCGACGCAGTCAATGACGCCCGGCATGCCGAGAAAACGCTCAGGAGCGATGCCATTCTCATTCCCCGTGATCGCAACGGCCGTGCGCGTGGCGCCCGGCAGGACGTTGGCCGTGTTGCCGGCGTCTTCGATGCGCCTGCAGACCGCGTCGATCTGCGCTTCCGTCGCGTTGCGATGCATGAGGATGAGCACGTGTCGCCCTTACTGTTCGTTCGGTTGTGTCGTGGGGGGTTCCGCTTTCATACCGATGTAAGCGGCGTATCTGCTCAGGTGCTTGGCGAGTTCGCGATCTTCGTCGTCGAACTTCATGCCGTAGTCGCGGGTCAGGTCGTCCAGCGTTTGCCGGAGTGACTTGCCCTTGTGTTTCATCCAGTAGGCGCCGAGCGTCGCGCTGCTGCGCTTATCGCCGGCGGCGCAGTGGAAGAAAATCGGCCGGTCTTTTGCCACGGCCAGGGCGTTGGCGGCGTTGTCCAGCGTCTTGATTTCGCCGGTGCCGTCTCCGTTCATCGGGAACCGATACCGATTGAGTTTGAGTTCATTGACGATGGCGTCGAGTTCTGTGTCGCGCGGTCCGCCCTCGTCGCTCGTCAGCGTGATGACGGTCCGGACACCAAATTCATCATGAAGATGGCGGATCTGCGTCGCCGTCGGGAAGCCGCCGCGATAGAGACTCCCGGCCTCGACTTCCGCAAAACGCTTCGGCGTCTCCTGCGTGCGCATCACGCCCGCGAGAACCATCGGCGGGACGACGATCAACAGGACAATCAGCGCGGAACGCATGCGATACCTCAATTCGGGCTCGTCGTTTACGGCGGCGACATCATTCCATTGAATGGCGCTGGGCGCGAGAGCGCGTCCGACGTGGCCTCGGATGGACGCGGTCTACGCCTTCGCCGCGGCCGGCATATCCACCTTGTTCAAATAGTCCAGCATCAGCCGCAGCCGACCGTGCGAGCGACGGTTGAAGTGCAGCCTCAGTCGCGGCTTGTCGGGGAACTCGTCTCGCTCTTCGCCGAGCGGTCCGGGGATCGCCTCGATGGTTCCGCTCGACAGAATGTCGCTGAATTTCTCATTGATGTAGTCCATCGATCCTTCCGGCGCCGCCGAATTCAGACGCAGGATGAGATGATCGTGGACATAGCGGCTCGAATGGAACCGACGATAGAAGGTCGTGATCTCCTCGACGGCCTCGTCGACGCTGTCCGTCACTTTGAAGAGATTCATGTCTTCCGAGCTGATCATGCCGTTGTGAAGCAGCTCGGCTTTCACGTAGGTGCGCCAGTGCTGCCAGTAGGTGCCGCCCGGCGCGTCCAGCAGGACGATCGGGACCATCTCGGCCTTGCCCGTCTGGACGAGCGTGAGCACCTCGAAGCCTTCGTCCTGCGTGCCGAAGCCGCCCGGGAAGAGGGCGACGGCCTGCGCCTCCTTGGTGAACATCAGCTTGCGCGTGAAGAAGTACTTGAAGTTCACGAGCTTCTGATCGCCTTCGATGATGTCGTTCGTTTTCTGTTCGAACGGCAGGCGGATCGCCACGCCGAAGCTGGCTTCCTTGCCGGCGCCGCCGTGACCGGCCTTCATGATGCCGTCGCCGGCGCCCGTGATGACCATCCAGTTCAGCATCCGCATCTGCTCCGCGAATCGGACGGCCTGGATGTAGTCCGGGTGATCCTCGGGCGTGCGGCTGGAACCGAAGATCGAGACCTTCGGGGTATTTTCGTACGGGGCGAAGGTCTTGAAGGCGTATCGAAGCTCGGCAAGCGCCCGCTCGACGATCTTCACGTCGCCCCGGCTCGTGTCGTCCCTGGACATGCGACAGATGGTCCGCAGCATGCTGGCGTACATGTCGGCGTCACGGCCGGACGCGAACTGCGATACGAATTGATCGATGGCGCCCTCTCTGGCGGCGCGCTGCTCCTCAGTCAGTGGTTTGCTCATGGTGTCTTGAATCGTGTGCGGGGCCCGGCCCCGGCGGGTTTGATCTTCTCCTTAATGCAGTCCAAAGTATAGCAATCGCGGAGGTTATCGCCACCGCCGGGGATGACGCCGTCGTGGAGCCGGCGCCCCTCGCCGCTCGTCGAAATCGCCGGTCCGGTTCGAGTCGCCATGTCGGAAGATCCCATCAACGCGCGGCTTACGATTCCAAACGTGGTGACGAGTCTGCGCCTGCTCCTGCTGCCGCCGTTTGTCGCCTGCGTGGTGCTCCAGTCGATGCAGGACGCCGCGGCCTGGCCCCGATGGGCCGCGTTCGGTCTGTTTCTCCTGATGGCCGTCACGGACATGTTCGACGGCATGCTGGCCCGCCGGCTCGGCCAGATCTCGAAGCTCGGCGCCATGCTCGACGCCGTGGCCGATAAAACGCTTCTCTCCGTCTCCCTGTTTCTCCTCTTTCTCCTGGGGGTTCGCGAGGGGCCTGAGGCCGCCGCCCGCCTCTTTCGCCTGCCCGGCTGGGTCTTCGCCGCCGCCATCGGCAAGGACCTCTTTGTGTCGATCGGATACTGGATCGTTCGATCGCGGACGCGCGACAAGCGTGTCAGCCCCGGCTGGATGGGCAAGGGCTGCACAACGGCGCAGATGGCGCTGGTCCTTGCTATGCTATTGTGGTTCGTTCGGCCGGACGTGATCGAGCCGATCGCGCAATGGCTGTTCTATATCGCGACAATTCTGGCGATGGCGACAATGGTCAGCTATTCGCGGCAGGGTTGGCGCCAGTGGCGCGCGGGGCCGGTCAGCGGCGATGTTTCCGCGCGGGAGTGAGCATCAGCATGTCATCGCAATTCAGTTCGATCCCCGAGATTCTCGATGAGCTTCGCGCCGGTCGCATGATCGTGCTTGTGGATGACGAGCATCGCGAGAACG
>ERZ795053.1793-NODE-1793-length-26747-cov-7.429380_pt1 | contig 26747 bp, 27 predicted proteins | sample MGYA00375137_ERZ795053 | MGnify/ENA primary metagenome ERZ795053 (study PRJEB30182, sample SAMN05720284) | activated sludge metagenome | isolation source: Anaerobic digester | place: Hong Kong | collected 2014-12-17 ...
TATAAAGTATTTACCGAATACCGTAAAACACATAATCAAGGCGTCTTCGATGTGTATAATGCTGATATCAGAAAAGCAAGACGCTCAGGTATTATTACAGGATTACCTGATGGATACGGTAGAGGACGCATCATAGGTGACTATCGTAGAGTCGCACTCTATGGGACAGATTTCTTGATTCAAGAAAAGAAAAAAGAAAAAACACAGTTCAGTTTTCCTATGAATGAATTTAACATTCGTCTTCGCGAAGAAATTCAAGAACAGATTAACGCATTAAACATGCTTAAGGACATGGGAGCGTCTTATGGATTTGATTTATCACAGCCAGCGAAAACAGCACAAGAGGCTATCCAATGGACATACTTTGCATACTTAGCTGCAGTTAAAGAACAAAATGGTGCAGCTATGAGTTTAGGAAGAACAGCATCATTCTTAGATATTTATATTGAACGCGATCTATCCCTCGGTTTGATTGGTGAAATTGAAGCTCAAGAAATGATTGACCATTTCATTATGAAACTTCGTATGGTCAGATTCGCAAGAACACCAGAATACAATGAACTTTTTACAGGGGATCCAACGTGGGTTACTGAATCTTTAGCAGGTCTAACCCTTGATGGTAGATCATGGGTTACAAAATCGACTTTCCGTTACTTGCAGACACTTTATAACCTAGGTACATCTGCTGAACCCAACTTAACGGTTTTATGGGATGAACAATTACCTGAAAACTTTAAGAAGTTCTGTGCTAAAGTTTCCATTGATACATCATCGATTCAATATGAAAATGATGAACAAATGCGTCCTGAACATGGTGATGATTATGGTATCGCTTGTTGTGTATCGCCTATGACCATTGGTAAAGAAATGCAATTCTTTGGCGCAAGAGCTAACCTAGCAAAAGCACTTTTATATGCACTTAATGGTGGACGTGATGAAATTTCAGGAGATCAGGTAGGTCCTATAAGCGATGTCTTAAAAGCTGATGTTTTAGATTATGATGTTGTCATTGAACGTTTGGATCACATGTTTGAATGGTTAGCAAAAACGTATGTAAGTGCACTTAATATTATTCATTACATGCACGATAAGTATGCATATGAAAGATTGCAGATGTCACTTCATGATGCACTTGTTAAACGTAATTTCGCAACCGGAATCGCAGGATTATCTGTTGTCGCAGATTCATTATCAGCTATCAAATACGCGAAAGTTGAACCTGTCTACAGTGAACAAGGTTTAATTGTTGATTTTAAGACAACAGGTGATTTCCCATGTTACGGTAACAACGATGATCGTGTTGATCACCTTGCTGTATGGGTTGTTGAACAGTTTATGAACAAAATCAAGAATCAATATACATATCGTGATTCAGTACCAACCATGAGTGTATTAACCATTACATCAAACGTCGTTTATGGTAAGAAAACAGGTAATACACCAGATGGTAGAAGAAAAGGAGAAGCTTTTGCTCCGGGAGCTAATCCGATGCATGGTAGAGATAAATCAGGGGCATTAAAATCACTTCTATCGGTCTCTAAGATTCCATGTGAGTCATGTCGCGATGGTATTTCAAATACGTTCACACTCGTTCCTCAAGCTTTAGGCAAAGGATCTGGTGTTGAATCTGCAGATGGTTTTAACTATGAAGGAGATATCAAAGTTGAAAATCTTGTAGATATCCTTGATGGTTATTTCACAAGTGGTGGCTATCACTTAAATGTCAACATTTTCAATCGTGAAAAACTGATTGATGCTTATAATAACCCTGATAAATATCCTAACCTCACCATCCGTGTCTCAGGATATGCAGTCAACTTTGCTAATTTAACGGATGAACAGAAAAAAGAGGTTATCTCAAGAACATTCCATGAATCACTCTAACGTTTTATATGGTAACATCCATGCTATCGAAACGATGGGAGCATTTGATGGACCAGGCATTCGCTATGTTCTCTTTTTGCAAGGATGTCCATTTCAATGTCAATACTGTCATAATCGTGACTCATGGAGCACAAAAGAAAATCGGTTAATGACTGTTGATGATGTTATGTCGGATTACAAAAAATATGCAAAATTTTATAAAAAAGGTGGATTAACAGTTAGCGGTGGTGAACCTTTATTACAACTCCCCTTTTTGATTGAGCTTTTTAAACGTGCGCAAGAAGAAGATATACACACATGTCTAGATACATCTGCTGGTTGTTTCCATCAAGAAGATGAACGCTACCTTGAATTGATTAAGTATACCGATTTAGTCTTGTTAGATATCAAACATATCAATCCAGAAAAGCACTTCAAATTAACAAAGAGTCATAATCGTCAAGTTCTTGAGTTTGCACGATTCTTAGATGCACACGAGACTAAGATGATCATTCGTCATGTGCTTGTTCCAACATTAACAGATGATAGGCAAGATCTAGAAGATTTAAGAGCATTTCTTGATACGTTACATCATGTATCAAATATCGAGGTTCTACCCTATCATCGTTCAGGCATATATAAGTGGCTTCAAATGGGCTTTGAGTATCCGATTTCAGATATCCAAGAGCCTTCAAAAGATGATGTGGCGAGAGCTGAAGCCATTCTTAAGAATGGATACCGTTTTGTAAAGTAAGTTTATCGTGTTATAATGAAAGTATCTCGAAAGAGGTACTTTTTTATTGATACAGGGAGAAAAGACATGGAAAAAATTACGACTTTATGTGAAAAAATGGGTGTAAGTTCTGAAGAATGTATCCCATATGGTTTTGATAAAGCAAAAATCGATTTAAAGGTTTTAAAGCGTCTGCAGGACAAAGAGGATGGCAAACTTATTCTTGTTACAGCGATTAATCCAACACCAGCAGGTGAAGGAAAAACAACGATTTCAATCGGGTTAACACAAGGTTTAAAATACATCGGAAAACATCCCGTGTTAGCACTTCGTGAACCCAGTTTAGGTCCTGTTTTTGGTCTTAAGGGTGGTGCAACCGGTGGTGGTAAATCAATCGTTGTTCCACAGGATGATATCAATCTACATTTCACTGGTGATTTACATGCGATTACTGCAGCTAATAACTTACTTGCAGCTTTAATCGATAATCATATGTTCCAAGGTAATGAACTTGGTATTGAAACTGTCACCTGGAAAAGATGTATGGATATGAATGATCGCAATCTTCGTGAGATTGAAACACCTCAACGAAAAGACGGTTTTGTCATAACTGCAGCGAGCGAAATCATGGCGATCTTAGCACTTGCTACTGATCTATCAGATTTAAAACGCAGAATCAATAACATTCTGATCGGTTATGATAAAGAAGGAAAACCAATTCGCGTGAGTGATTTGGGTGGCGCAGATGCACTCGTATGGTTGTTAAAGGATGCATTAAATCCAAATCTTGTTCAAACGATTGATGGTGTACCAACATTTGTTCATGCCGGACCATTTGCTAATATTGCACATGGATGTAATTCAATTGTTGCTACCAAACTTGCTTTAAAGTTAGGCGATTATGCTGTTACAGAGGCTGGATTTGGTGCTGATTTAGGTATGGAAAAATTCTTGGATATCAAGATGCCACAACTTGGAAAACAAGTCGATGCAATCGTCATTGTGACGACACTACGTGCTTTAAAATCACATGGTGGTGCTGAGAACTTTAGTGAACCTAATTTAGAAGCTATGAAGAAGGGGTTACCTTTATTAGCTAAACATTTAGATAATATCAAACGCATAGGATTACCTGCAGTCATTGCAGTCAATCATTACTTTAATGACGTCGAAGAAGAAGTTGATTACATGATGACGTGGGCTAAAGAAAATGGTCATCGCGTTGCCTTCTGTGATGGGTTTGCTAAAGGTGGAGAAGGTATGGTTGACTTAGCACAAATCGTTGTAGAAATTGCTGAACAAAAATCTACAATCAATCCGATTTATGATGCTGCTGATTCACCTCAAACGAAGATTGAAAAGATTGCTAAGGATATCTATGGTGCGCAAGAAGTTGTGTTCTCAAAACGAGCGCAAAGACAACTTGCAGAATATAAAAATCTTGGTTGGAACTTGCCTGTATGTATGGCGAAAACACCATTATCTATTACTGGAGATGCAAGTGTACATGGCTTACCAGAGCCTTTTACACTTCATATATCAGACATAAGACCATCGCTTGGTGCAGGTTTCTTAGTCGCATTGACAAAAGGAATTATGGTTATGCCTGGATTAAATAAGAAACCACGTGCATTAACGATTGAAATTGATGATTTTGGACGTGTCACAGACAAGGAGTGATTGATGTGATTTTACTTGATGGATATCGGGTTGCAAACGAGAGAAACAAAGCGCTTGCTTTGCAAATCGAAAAGCATGTTAAAAAGGGTGAGAGAAGACCTCATCTATCTATCATATTAATCGGTAACAACCCAGCCTCTTTATCCTATGTTAAGGGTAAAGGTAAAGCGTGTGAAGTTGCTGGTATTGAACACACACTCCATCATTTAAGTGAAGATGTGTCCTTTGATGAAGTCTATCAACTCATCGATGAACTCAATCAAGATCCTTATGTTGATGGTATGATTTTGCAGTTACCCATACCTAAACATCTTGACGAAAACACGTTAATTGATGCCATATCAAAAGATAAAGATGCAGATGGATTTCATGTGGTTAACCAAGGAAATCTTTATCAAAAAAAGCCAACCATATATCCTGCAACACCTAAGGGAATTATGACGCTTCTAAAACACTATGATATTAAGATTTCCGGATTAGATGCTTGCATTGTTGGACGATCCAATATTGTTGGTTTTCCAGTCGCACGCCTTTTAATGGATGAAGGTGCAACCATCACGGTATGCCACCGTCAAACCAAAGATTTAAGTGCTCACACCAAAGCCGCTGATCTCTTAGTAGTTGCATCAGGTAAACCTCACCTCATCACGAAAGATATGGTTAAACAAGGTGCCATCATCGTTGATGTCGGTGTTAACCGTGTCGACGGAAAGCTTGTTGGCGATGTTGATTTTGAAAACATCAAAGATATGGCAAGTTACATCACACCAGTTCCTAAAGGAGTTGGACCTATGACGATTAATGCACTCTTAGAAAATACCTACGAACTTTATCTAAAACACGACAAAAGATCATAAAAATCTTCTTTACTTCCTATAGGATGCTTGCTATAATGTTTATGTATTTAATTATCGTATAAGTTATCTTCTGATGGTGATAACGTTTCTACCGCAATGCCTAAAAATTGCGACTACGATCGTTAAGCATGTAGGGGTTGTTTGATTGTTCGTAGCCTGAACAGGTATTTAAATACACAAGGGGACACACGGGGGATAGGTAACATCTTTGTAACCATGATTGTGTCTTAAAAGAAGAACACCCACTTTTATGGGTGTTTTTTTTGAGCGAAAAAATGATAGAATGGAAATAGAAATAAAAAAGGAGCTCGATTATATGAGTATTTGGCACGACATTGATCCTTCCCGTATTCAACCGGATCAGTTTATCGCAGTCATCGAAATATCAAAAGGTAGTAAGAAGAAGTATGAGTTGGATAAAGATACTGGCATGATTATCTTAGACCGTATTTTATTCACTTCAACTCACTATCCTGCAAATTATGGATTTATCCCAAGAACGTATGCTGGTGACAATGACCCACTAGACGTTTTGGTTCTCTGTCAAGAAGATATCGAACCATTAAGCTTGGTTAAATGTTATCCGATTGGTGTCATGAAAATGATTGATTCAGACGAAATCGATGAAAAAATTATTGCTATTCCTCTTGGTGATCCATCGCTTACACAGTATAAAGATATTAGTGAATTACCTGCGCATTTATTGACTGAAATGGGACACTTCTTTGAAGTATACAAATCCTTAGAAGGTAAAAAGACATATATTTTAGATATTGAAGGCAAGGAAGCAGCAAAAAAGATTATTGCACAAAGCATGAAGACATACGAAGAAAAATTTCAAAAGTAAAGGATGATATAAGATGGGAAGAGCATTTGAAGTACGTAAGGTAGCAATGGCTAAATCAGCCGCTGTCAAGAGTAAACTCTATGCAAAATATGGCCGCGAAATTTACCTCGCTGCGAAATCTGGAACACCTGATCCAGATACTAATCAAACCTTAAAAAGAATGATTGAAAAGGCTAAAAAAGAACAGGTACCTGCTGATGTAATCAAGAGAAATATTGATAAAGCTAAAGGTGGTGGGGATGATAACTTATCATCCATTCGTTACGAAGGTTTTGGTCCCGGGAATTCAATGTTTATCGTTGAATGTTTAACAGACAACGTCAACCGTACCATTTCTGAAGTTAGAAATTGTTTTACTAAAACAGGTGGTAAACTAGGCATTTCTGGATCAGTTGTTCATCAATTCAACCATCAAGCTGTATTTGCTATGAAAGACATTACAGAAGATGAGGTTCTTGAAATTCTAGTTGAGCATGACTTAGATGTCAGCGATATTGAATCAGATGATGAAGGCGTCACAATTTATAGCGATGCAACCAATTTCAACGCCATTCGTACAGCGTTCAATGAAGCTAAACCTGATTTGGATTATGATACAGAAGAAATCATGTGGTTGCCTATTATGGAAGCAACCTTAGATAATGAAGAAGATCAAGAAAAGTTCGAAAGATTAACCAATATGCTTGATGAACTTGATGATGTTCAAGATGTTTATCACAATGTTTCTTTATAAGAGTATTTCTAAATAGATTTCGATATAGTAAAAAAACGTAAGAAAGTTAATGAAAGACAGCTTTCAAAACCATGGAAACTGTCTTTTAATTTGCATGTTATTATGTTATAATAACTTGAAGAATATTCGAGGAGGACCTCATGGACTTATATGATGCAGATCCAATCATTCACGCGATCATCGGTAAAGAAAAAAACCGTCAAGAGACGCATATTGAATTGATTGCTTCTGAAAACTTTGTTTCACAAGCTGTATTGGATGCACAAGGTTCCATTCTAACGAACAAATACGCAGAAGGATATCCTAAGAAGAGATATTATGGTGGTTGTGAATTTGTTGATGAAATTGAATCGCTTGCTATCGAGAGATTGAAAACACTTTTTAATGCTTCGTACGTCAACGTACAACCACATTCTGGTTCACAGGCTAACATGGGTGTTTACATGGCGTTATTAAATCCAGGTGATCGCATATTAGGTATGTCGCTTGCTGAAGGTGGACATTTAACACATGGATTTAGTTTGAATTTCTCCGGGAAATTGTATCAGTCATTTTCTTATGGTGTTGATGAAAAGACAGAGATGATTGACTATGATAAAGTCAGAGAGATTGCGCTTGAAGTGAAGCCTAAACTGATTATTGCTGGTGCAAGCGCTTATTCACGCATCATCGATTTTAAAAAGTTTAGAGAAATTGCAGATGAAGTTGGTGCCTATTTACATGTGGATATGGCTCACATTGCAGGTCTTGTTGCTGCTGGTGTTCATCCATCACCTATGCCTTATGCACACATCGTCACTTCAACAACCCACAAGACCTTGAGAGGTCCACGTGGTGGTATCATTCTAACCAATGATGAAGAAATTGCTAAAAAGATGAACAAAACGGTTTTTCCTGGTATTCAAGGTGGACCACTCATGCATGTCATTGCAGCAAAAGCTGTTGCATTTCATGAAGCTTTATCAGAAGATTTTGTTCAGTACCAAAAACAAGTTATCAAAAATGCTAAGGTTTTAGCTGAAGAATTAATGGCGTTGGGTTATCCAGTTGTCAGCGGGGGAACTGACAACCATTTAATGCTTGTCAATGTGAAGAGCAAACTTAACATCACAGGTTTAGCAGCTGAAAATCTATTGCACAGAGTTTCGATTACATGTAATAAGAATGGCGTGCCATTCGATAAAGAAAAACCTGCTTACGCTTCAGGTATTCGTTTGGGAACACCTGCTGTCACAACAAGAGGTTTTAAAGAAAATGAAATGAAATTGATTGCGCATTGGATTGATCGCGCTCTATCAAACAAGGATAATGAAGTTATTCTCGAGGAAATTAACCAACAGGTCCTTGAACTAACCAAGAAGTATCCATTATACATGAAGGGAGTATAAATGACATGATAACAAAAACAAAGTATATTCCAGATGGCAAAAAAGAACTCAAAGAATCACCTATTTTGCATTATCTCGATGCAGATTATCTTTATTATCCAGTAACTAGCCAAAGATGTCCAGATGGTGTCACCTGTGTGAGAGGTGGACAATTCGTCAAAGTCGGTGAAGTGGTTGGTACAAGAAAAGGTGCATTTTTTGAACAACCTATGCACGCAACCGTCAGCGGTGAAGTTGTAGGTTATGAAAAGCATATTGATAACAGTGGAAAACTAGTCGATTGCTTAATCGTAAAAAATGACAAGAAGTATGAACTTCATCCTTCCATTGTTGAACGCAGTGATGAGGACATTGAAAAATTAACAAAAGAAGATTACATTACAATCATTAAAGATGCAGGTTTGGTAGGATTAGGTGGTAGTGCATTCCCAACGTATATTAAATTACAAACAGAAGATCCCATCGACGTTGTGATTGCTAACGGTGTTGAATGTGAACCTAATCTGATTGCCGATTACTCATTAATGATGAATAATCCACGCGAAGTCATCAAAGGTTTAATCTATGCAATGAAAGCTTCTGGTGCAAAACGTGGTGTCATCGCCATTAAGAAAAAATACAAAGAAATCGAAGAAAGATTGAAGTTTGTTCTTCAGGAATTCACAGATTACAACATCGAAGTTGTTACCGTTGGTAATTTCTATCCACAAGGATGGGAACTTGCGATGATTAAGAATGCTTTAGGCATTAAAATTCCTCAAGGTCAACTATTATCTAAATATGGCGTTCTTAACTTTAATGTATCGACACTACAGAGTATTTATAATGCAGTTAAAAAAGGTTTACCTGTTCTAGAAAGACTCTTTACCATCAGCGGTGATGGTATTCACAACAAAAACTTTAGAGCACGTATCGGTACACTTGTTCAAGATTTAATTGAACTTGCTGGTGGTTATAAAGATGAAGAACTTCCTAAAGTCATGGTTCTTGGTGGACCTATGATGGGAACTAACATCTTGCAAGATGATGTCGTCATGACACATACAACCACCTCGCTTATCGTGATGAATGAAAAGAAGGAAAAAGAAGAAGCTTGTGTGCATTGTGCATCATGTGTCTACTCTTGTCCGGTCAGCATTCAACCTGTTCAGATTATGAACGCTTATAAAACACGCGATAAAGATGCTCTCAAAATGCTTGAAGTTAACAAGTGTATTGAATGTGGTTTATGTTCATACGTTTGTCCTTCAAAGATTCATTTAACAGATTATATGCGTAACGGTAAACGTTTCGCGAGCAAATAGGAGGGAAACATGCAAACAATCAAACAAACAAGTCCCTATGTCCGTAAGGATGTAAGCACGAAGCGCATGATGATAGATGTCTTAATTGCATTGATTCCTGTCATTGCGTTTTCAATCTACCGTTTTGGTGGTGATGCGATACTCCGTATTGTTGTATCACTCGTTGTCATGGTTGGTCTTGAAGCACTGATCTTTGGATTAACTCACAAACCATCTAAAGCAGAAAAATGGATTGACCGTGTAAAATCACGCTATCAAGAATATTCGATTAACAATATAACTGCTCCAGCTATATCTGCCGTTATATTTGCGATGCTAGTTCCAAGTAAACTACCCATTTATGCAGTCGTCATTGGTGCTACATTTGGTATTGTCGTTGCTAAAATGCTTTTCGGTGGTTTAGGATCCAATATTTTCAACGTCGCTGCCGCAGGACGCATATTTATTGCACTTGCTATCACAAGTATGTTTGACGGCACTTATGTAGGTGTTGACTTAGTTGCGGGATCTACAGCATTAACAACACTACGTTCAGGATTAGGGTTCCCTGGAGTACTTAATAGTTACACATTAGGTGAACTTTTCTTTGGTTTTGTTCCAGGTGCTATGGGTGAAATTAGTTCTGCAGCAATCTTAATTGGTGCTGCATACTTGATCATTCGTAAATCAGCAGACTATCGCGTCATATTATCAACAGCTATTACATTTAGCGTACTCATGTTATTTGCTGGATTGAATTTATATCCAGATATGGCATTTGAATATGTCTTATTCCATCTTTTCTCCGGTGGTGTTATGTTCGGTATGGTGTTTATGGTAACAGATCCAGTGACATCTCCAGTGACGCGTCCAGGACGTTGGTTATATGGTTTATTAGTGGGTGTTGTCATCGTCTTAATTCGTCTATTTGGAGCTTATCCAGAAGGTGTTGCATTCGCGATTTTATTTGCTAATATGTTTGTACCACTTATTGATTATCCAAAGTGGTCAACGAATAAGATTAAGCCTGCGTTTATCGTCGGGTACATTGTTTTACTTGCTATCTTTAGCCTCGTTGTTTACTTTGGTGTAGGAGGTAACTTAGCATGAAGAAACTATTTGAAAAACCAATGTTTCATTATACATTCGTTTTAACAGTTGTAGCTATCGTATGTGGATTAATGATTGGGGGCATGAATGCAATTACAGACCCCATCATTCAACGCAATCTTGAAGAAGCAGAAAGAAAGGCTTATCAAGAAGTATTACCAGCAGGACAAAACTTTGAAGAATTAGTTTTAGTTGATGGTGTTCCTGCATCTGTTCAAGGTGCTATTTTAGGTACAGACGCTAACGGTAACGTCGTTGGTTATATTTATACTGCGAATGGCTCAAACCAGCATGGCTCAATTTCTATTGTCATTAGCGTTGATGCAAGTGGCGAAGTTTTAGGAGCTAGCATTCTTTCAATCAATCAAACAAAGGGTATTGATGATACACGTAACAATTTACAAAGTTTTGTGGGCACACAAATCGGATCAACCAATCCTATTGGTGATATCGTTACAGGTGTCACAAACAGTTTGAATACAATTAAAGGATTACTTACTGATATTTCAGTAGCACATGGTTTATTGGCAGATGTTCCTTCTGATCCTTATGTTTCATCATTTGGTGAAGGGTATACATTAACAGATGATACAGCATTTGTTGCTACAGCGAACATCACAGGTAAGAAAATCGCTAAAGATGCATCAAGTACTGTTGTTGGTTATGTTTATTATTTAACAGGAATTGGTGACTACGAAGGATACGATGGAACTGTGACTGGTAAAGGTATTGGTATGGAAGTTCTATTTGATGAAAACTATGTAGTTTTAGATGTTTTCATTCCAGAAGGACAATATCAACACACCCTCGGATATCGTAATCAGATTTTAACTTATGCAGAATCATTTATTGGTAAATCACCAGTAGATTTTGCTGATGCCATGTTAAATCCAGATAATTTAGCAACAGGTGTAACTTACACAAGAAATTTGGTCAACGTATTACTCAATGCGTTGTTGGATGAGGTGAACTGAGATGAAAATGAACAAACAAAATCTTTGGTTGCTGATCAACACAGGCATTATTTTAGTTATTACAGCATTATTTCTCGTTGCGAGTGAAAATTGGATTCCAAAAAATCCTGAAGATTTGCTTTTTGGAACTACTGTTGAACTTAAAAACGAATCTGATGTTGAAAGAGCTCCACTTTCTGGTGGTTATGCTATCGTTGACTACAAGGTAGAAGCTTATAAAGGTGATAAGTTATTAGCTACAGTCTATAATGTAAAGATTAAGAACGGTTATACCTATAGTGAAGATGATGAATTCGGATTTATCGAACTTCTCGTAGCTATTGATCCAGCTGGTAAAGTTAGTGTACAAGTTGTATCACTTAATCAATCAGATTGGACGGTTAAAGGTATTCAAGCTTATATCTATGAAAAATATGATGGTATTGCCTATACCGATGTTAAGAACTTACCTTCCTATGATGCAGCTGATATCACAGCTGGTGTAACAGCTACTGATAGTACAAGCACCATTCAAGCCATCATTCAAAAGGCAATTGATATTCATTATGATCTTATTATTGATGATCCACTTGTTACAGTTTATGGTGAAGGCTATGTTATCACAGAAGATACAGCATTTGTACCATCAACATATGTGGTTAAGCGCGAAGTCGTTAAGAGCTCATCAAATGTTGATTTAGGTTATGTCTACACATTGACAGGCGCTGGCGACTATGATAACGGTGAAGAACTTGTTACAGGACACACCGTAACACTTAAGGTTGCATTTGATGTCGATGATACTGTATTAGCAATTTTAATTCCAGAAGAACTATATGGTCACACCGCTGGTAACAGATTAGCAAAAATTCAATCCTATGCGGATTTACTTATCGGATCTACTGCAGATCAGTTTGATACAGTCTTGTCTAACCCGGGTGATATCGTCAGTGGTGTTACCTACACCAAAAGTTTGGTTGACATACTGATAGATGCACTTATTGATGAGGTGAACTAACATGACAGAAGCTAAAAAAGTTCCAGTTAAAAAAGCAGCAAAAGCTACTGAAAAAGAACCTTCGTTATGGGAAATATTCACCAAAGGTATTTGGAAAGAAAATGGTATCTTCGTCATGGTTCTCGGTTTATGTCCAGCATTAGCTGTCACATCAACTTTTGAAGGTGCATTTGGTATGGGTATCTTGGTTATCCTTGTCTTATCGATGACAAACACCTCGGTATCACTTATTCGTAAAGTTGTACCTGATACAGTACGTATTCCAGTCTATGTCATCATTATTGCAACCGAAGTTACCATCTTAAAGATGCTTGTTGATGCATTCGCTCCAGCTTTAGCGACTGAACTTGGTGTGTTTATCGCACTTATCACAGTTAACTGTGTTGTCTTTGGTAGAGCAGAATCATTCGCATCAAAAAACAGTGTTCCAAAAGCTTTGTTAGATGGTATGGGTGTTGGTCTCGGTTTTACTGTATCACTCATGATGATTGGTTTCTTTAGAGAATTTTTAGGAACAGGAACCATCGTTTTAGGTAAAACATTACCACTTGGTTTTGAATATGTTGTTTTTGAAGGACTAGGTTTAAGTAAATACGCCTTTCAGGTACTTGTTCAACCTCCTGGAGCGTTCATGGTCATTGGTATTATTCTAGCCATCATCACAGCTACTAAACAAGCAAAGGGGGTTAAGAAATAATGAACTTAATCGCTATCTTAATCTCTTCAATGATTATTAATAATATCGTCTTAATGCAATTCCTTGGCCTCTGCTCATTCTTTGGTGTTTCGACAAAGATGAAATCAGTTGTTGGTATGGGGCTTGCTGTTATTACGGTTATATTCTTATCTGCGGTTATTACATATCCCATTTATTGGTATGTGTTAGATCCGCTCGGTATTAATTACATTGATACCATCGCGTTTATTTTAGTTATTGCTTCACTAGTACAGTTAACAGAACTAGTTATTAAAAGATTTAGCCAAAGCTTATATAAAGCACTTGGTGTTTATCTACCTTTAATTGCGACCAACTGTGCGGTATTAGGTGTTGCGTTAACCAACGTTGCTACACCACAATCTTATCCAGAAGCGCTCATGTTTGCTTTAGGCTCAGGTTTAGGTTATGCATTCATCATCATTACATTTACAGCAATTCGTATGCGCCTTGATTCAGCTAACGTACCCAAGGCTATGAAAGGTTTACCAATTGCGTTCATAACAGCTAGCCTTATGGCGATGGCGTTTATGGGATTATCGGGTATTATCTAATGCCATACTTAATTCTTGTTGGCATATTAGCTGCCTTTATCGGTCTATACATGGGTGCGATGTATTTAAATTCAAAGGTTGCTATTCCAGAATCATGCAAAGAAGCTTATTTAGAAGCTCAAACGTGTGAATCATGTTCTACAAAGAGTGGACGTGCATCATGTAACTTTAATGATGCCTTAGAATTTATGAAGGAGGTCAAGCTATGATTGAAGCATTATATCCCTTCATCGTTTTAGGGGGCATTGGTATTGTTCTCGGTATCGTATTATCATTAGCTAATCGATATTTACAAGTTCAAGAGGATCCTCGTATTGATGATGTCGAAAAATTATTACCTAATTACAACTGTGGCGCATGTGGAACACCTGGGTGTCGTGCGTTTGCCTCAGCCATCATTAGTGGTGAAGTCAAGAACTTATCGCGTTGCAAACCAGGTAAACTTGACAAGCACTACAATCCTATTTTGGAGTATTTAAAGGATCATCCAAATCCAGATGGCTCTTTAGTCGATGTAAAGATCTAGGACATCCATTGTCCTTTTCTTTACGTTTATGAAGTTTGAAATGAAATGAGGGATGCCCATGAAAAAAGGGTTCTTATTCGTGTTATTGTTCTTGAGTAGCATCATATTATCTTCGTGTTCTCAACTTGAAGAATACAGTTTTAGTTTCTATGATTATATGGATACTTTTATCAGTATAAACGTATCAACAGATAGTCAAGATAAAGCTGACGAGATCAAACTTGATATTAAAGAGATCTACAGAACATACCACGAAATTACAAATAATTATCTGCCACTATCAGAAAATTCAGGATTTATCACAAACGTTTATGAGATCAATAGAACCATAAACGAAGATGTTGAAATCGATAAAGAATTATATGATATTATGCTTGAAGCAAAGCGTCTGAATACACTAACAAATGGTTATTTTGATGTTTCTATCGGTAAGATGGTGGATGCTTGGAAAACTGTTATTTTGGATGAGGCCTATCAATACAGCGAAATTCCACAAAACGTCTATGAAAATATCATTTTACAACTTGAAAGTATTGATGTTGTGGAAAATCCATTTGTACTCACCGAAACAGCAGGTAAATACTATATTCGCTTAACAGACGAAAATGTCAAAATAGATTTAGGTGCACTTTCAAAAGGATATGCAACCCAAGTCGTTTATGAATATTTAGTTAATCGTGGTATTGAATACTTCTCGATAACTGCTGGAAGTAGTTCAATTTCTGTCGGTAAGAAAATAAATAGAAAATCAGAGATGTTCCATATTTCACTTGCCAACCCTGTTTCAACAAGCAATACATATGGCATGATTTATGTACAAAATAAAGCCATTAATACAAGTGGAAATTTTGAACAATATGCACTATATAATGGCTTAAGATATCACCATGTTGTTTCACCAAAAACAAAATTACCTGCACAATATTATCATACGGTTACCGTTTTAGGTAATGATGCTGGTGTTCTTGATGCGTTATCAACAGCGCTATTTTCGATGCCTGAAGATATATTTTTAGCTTTTATTGAACAGCATCAAGAGGATCTTGGCTTAGAAGTGATTCGCTTTAATTATGATGAAAGTATCACAACTTATCTATTAGATACGGTGTATGAGGAATATTAATGTTTAAAAAAATGGGTCTACAAAAGAAACGGGATATCTATTTAATTGGATTTTTATTCATCTTTTTAGGTGGTGTTTTTCTTGCTTTTAGACTCTTAGCATTTCATGAAGATGCTGCTATGGCACATATATATTATGGCAATTCTAATGATCCTATTGTGACCGTTGATTTTTCAAGACAAACCATTGAGAGACATTATGATCAATCCGTTCCTAGCTCGTATGATGGTGACTATCCAATCATTGATTTAGATCAACAAACGATTACGTTGTTGGGCGATTATACAGTCAATGGTATCAGACAAATTGTTGTTATTAAGTATGATTTTAATAAACGTAGTGTTCAAATTATTGAAGAACAAAGTCCTAACAATATATGCAGTAGAGAAGGAGAATCAACAGGCTGGCCGCTGATCTGTTTACCTAATCGTATTCGTGTCGAATTTGTTACAGATCAAGGTGATTTTACTGTTTAATCACGTATGAAGAAAACCCGAAAAATGGTTCTATTGGCTAATTTTCTAGCCATCGCCATTGTCCTAAATATCATCGAATCAGCCATTCCAGTTATTCCTGTTCCAGGAGCGAAACTTGGATTTGCAAATGTTGTTACACTGATTGTTTTATACGTGTACTCATTTAAAGATTCATCCATCATCACGCTATCAAGGGTGTTTCTTGTTGCACTACTTACTGGTAAACTTCTAGGACCTGTGTTTTACATGAGCTTTGCGGGTTCCGTACTTGCCATGCTAGCTATGGGATTATTTAAGAAATCTAATTTCTTTGGCATCTTAGGCGTCAGCGTTCTTGGTTCAGTATTTCACTGTATAGGTCAAGTTATTGGTGGTTATTTTGTGATTGGTTCAACCGCGATCATTCTTTATCTACCGATCATGCTATTCTTAAGCATTCCTGCAGGCGTTGTTACAGGACTTATCGCACAACGATTTTTAAAAGTCTGGGAGACATGGAACAAAGATATACAATAAAATAAGATTTTAACATTTACGCTTGATTATTCAAATATTGAATGATATAATGATTGCGCAAAACTTACTATGACTTATTGTCATGGCGGAAGGAGATAGACAAATGAAAACAGGAATTCATCCTAAATTTACAGTTGCTAAGGTCAAGTGTGCAACATGTGGAACTGAATATGAAGTAGGAACAACAGCTCACAACTTACGTATTGATACATGTTCAAACTGCCATCCATTTTACACAGGACAACAAACTTTTATTCAAGCAGCTGGGCGCGTAGAAAAATTTAATAAGCGCTATGGTCTAAACGATAAAAAGCAAGACAACAAATAACGTGATCATTCATCACGTTTTTTATTAGTAAATCGATAAGGAAGGGGATTTTTATCATGTATCATACTTACAAAAATGGTTTTATTGAAGTGGTTTGTGGACCAATGTTTGCCGGAAAAACCGAGGAGCTCATTAGACGTATCAAACGGTTAGAATATGCAAAACAAAATGTTCTCGTATTTAAACCTAAAATTGATACACGTTATGCTGTTGAAGAAATCGTATCTCACAACATGAGTAAAAAACCTTCTATTATTATTGAAAAAAGTCTTGAAGTTATGAGCTATGTCAAAGATGACACAGATGCTGTTGTGATTGATGAAGTTCAATTTTTTGACAAGGATATTATTGAGATTGCTGAGAATCTTGCTGACAAAGGCATTCGTGTTATTGTTGGTGGATTAGATCGCGATTTTAGAGGAGAGCCTTTTGGGCCTATGCCTGAATTGCTTGCTAGAGCTGAGTTTGTTACAAAGTTGACTGCAATCTGTGTAAAAAGTGGATTACCCGCAACCAGAACACAACGCATTATTAATGGTAAACCTGCTCTTTATACAGATCCTCTTATTTTAGTTGGTGCCAATGAATCTTATGAACCAAGATCGAGACATTATCATGAAGTCCCAGGAAAACCAAAAAAAATATAAGTTCATGAAGGCTGCTCTTAAAGAAGCAGAAAAAGCTGCAGCCATCGATGAAGTTCCTGTAGGCGCTGTTGTTGTATATCAGGATAAAATTATAGCAAGAGCACATAACCTAAGAGAGCAAAAGCAAAGTTTTTATGCGCATGCTGAGTTTCTCGCTATGATGAAAGCAGCTAAAAAAATAGGCAGTTGGCGATTGGAAGATTGTGATGTTTATGTTACAATGGAACCGTGCCCGATGTGCGCTGGAGCGATGATTCAATCTCGTATTCGAAACCTCTATTATGGAACATCAGATCCTAAAGCTGGTGGCATCGAAAGTGTTGTTCGTTTATTAGATATTCCATTTAATCATCATATCGATGTTGAATCGGGTATCATGGCAACAGAATCTAAAGAGATAATACAGTCGTTTTTTAAAAAGCTACGCCAAAAATAGATACCGAAAACCCCATCAAGCATCATCATTCAATAGTATCGTGTGAACCTGGTCAGGTCTTGATTGAAGCAGCCATAAGCATGTTTACTATGTGGGTGATGATGCTTGATGGGGGTTTTCAATGTTTCACATATTTAAATAAACATCACAAGTGATGATATAATGATAATATTGGAGGTATTAATCGATGAAATTAAACTTTAAGGTATACAAACAACTAACAACAGAACCTTTTTTAACACAGGAAATTGATGGAAAAATCATTGAGTTTCACTACATGAATGAAACACCATTTTTGTATCAATATGCAAGCAGAGGAAGATTTGCAATATGGACATCAGATGGTACAAATTATCGTGTGCTAATTGAAAAAACATACTATGAAGCGCTAGAAGATTTCTATCAAGTCGAAGTCAATAAAATTTGGTTAGGGTTCCTTGAGGGAGTCAGCAAATTAAGCAAGAAGATTAATTCTTGGTTTATTATTCCAACATTGGTTCTCTATGTCGTTATAGCTGGTCTTGCTACCTATTTATTTAAAGACTACACACTACAAATTTTGCTAGGTATGATCGTTTTAGTTGTCTTGAGCAACATGCTACAAGGTAGAATGGTGAATAAAAAAGTTAGAGAAGAAAACTTAAAAGCTCAAGACTTAATTCGTCAACAAATCGGTAATGAAAGATTTGAAAGCCTGATCAAAGCGCAGGAAGATCATTATCAAGAATACTTTAAGTTTCAGCAAGAACCAGAAAATGTTGATGCTGAATTGAATCAAGTAGACGACGATCAAGTAGAAAAAATAGAAGAAATTATTAATGAAGAGGAAACGAATAATGATGGAACAAAGAGCAATTAATGCGATTAGAGTTTTAGGTGTTGATGCAATTAATAAAGCAAACAGTGGTCACCCAGGTATTGTTTTAGGAGCTGCACCAATGGTATATCAACTTTTTACGGAATATTTAAACATAAATGTTAAGAACCCAAATTGGATTAATCGCGATCGCTTTATCTTATCTGCTGGACATGGTTCTATGCTGCTTTATGCAATCAATCATTTATCCGGATATAAGATTTCCATTGAAGATTTAAAGAAATTTAGACAAGTCGGCATTACGCCGGGCCATCCAGAATATGGACACACTGATGGTGTTGAAACAACAAGTGGCCCTCTTGGACAGGGGATCTCTAATGCTGTCGGTATGGCAATTGCTGAAACACATCTTGCAGCACGTTTCAACAAAGAAGGACTAAACCTTGTCGATCACTACACATATGTTTTATGTGGCGATGGTGATCTTCAAGAAGGCGTAGCTATGGAAGCTATGAGTCTTGCAGGACATTTAGGACTAGGTAAACTTGTTGTATTATTTGATTCTAACGATATTCAATTGGATGGTAAAGTATCACTTGCATATAGTGAAAATCATCAAAAGAAGTTTGAAGCAATGGGATGGGACTATCAACGAGTTGAAGATGGTAATGACTTGGTTGCTATTAATCGTGCAATTAAAAAAGCGAAAAAGGCAAGCGATAAACCGTCTATCATTGAAGTGAAAACAACCATTGGTTTTGGTACATCTGTTCAAGGAACTAGCAAAGTTCATGGTGCTCCAGTTGGACTTCAGGAAGCCGAAGTTTTAAGAAAAAACCTCAATTGGAATGAAGAACCTTTCGTAGTTCCACAAGATATTTACAATCATTACAAACAAAAGGTAGCTTCAAGAGGTTTAAGAGCTTATCGTAAGTGGAATTTACTCACGAAGAAATATCAAGAATTATATCCTTCTGAATACGAACAATTTACGTCCTTTTTCAATCAAGATATAGTCGTTAATTTGGATGATTTCACAAACGAAGTTAGTTCTGAAAAAGACGCAACGAGAAACATCAGTGGGAAAATTATCAATAAACTGTCTGCCATTAACTTAAATCTTATTGGTGGCTCAGCAGATTTAACTGCATCAACCAAAGCTAAAGGTGCTGATGGTCATTATGACAAAAATCATCGTTTAGGAAGAAATCTAAATTTTGGTGTTCGTGAACATGCTATGGGAGCAATCGTCAACGGTATGGTTCTACACGGTGGGCTCAAAGTCTTTGGTGGAGCATTCTTTGTTTTCAGTGATTACATGAAGCCAGCTATTCGTTTAGCAGCAATCATGCGTATTCCATCTATTTTTGTATTCTCACATGATACAATTGCAGTTGGTGAAGACGGGCCAACCCATCAACCGGTCGAACAACTTACGGGTTTAAGAGCTATTCCTAATCTCAACGTGATTCGTCCAGCAGATGCTAACGAAACTTTAGCAGCATGGAAGATTGCAATGGAGTCAAAATCGACACCAACAGTTATTATTTTGACAAGACAAAATGTCAATAACCAAAAGACAACATCGTATGAAGGTGTATCAAAAGGTGCCTATATCGTTTCAAAAGAAAATGAACACATAGATGGTATATTATTAGCAAGTGGATCTGAAGTTGGTCTTGCACTTGAAGCGAAATCAATATTAGAACAACAAGGTTTAGATATTCGTGTCGTCAGTATGCCTTCACACTATCTCTTTGAAAAACAGACAAATAAATATCAAAAAGAAGTATTACCCAAACGTGCTAAAGTTTTAGCTATCGAAATGGGATCTAGACTATCTTGGTATAAATATACATCATATGTTTACGGATTAGATGACTTTGGTATTAGTGCTCCTCTAGAAGTTGCACTTGAATACTACGGATTTACAAAAGAAAGAGTAGCTGAGTATTTTATTAAAAAATTAAGTTAAAGAAGTGATTGAATGATTTATGATGGCATCGTTGTTGGCGGAGGGCATGCTGGTATAGAAGCTGCACTTGCCATGGCAAGAATGAAAAAGAAAACATTGCTCATTACAGGCAACCTGAATAAGGTTGCTTCTTTGCCTTGTAATCCATCTATTGGTGGTCCTGCTAAAGGTATCGTTGTAAGAGAAATTGATGCCTTAGGTGGTCAAATGGCTAAGAGTGCTGATGAAGGGCAAATTCAAATAAAAATGTTAAATGCATCAAAAGGCCCAGCTGTTAGAGCACTCCGTGCACAAATTGATAAGATTAAGTATCCAAAAATCATGTTGCGTGTTTTAAAAGAAACACCTCATCTTGATTTATTAGAAGCACTTGTTGATCACTTAATCATAGAAGATAACGTGGTTAAAGGTGTTGTTTTACAAACTGGAGAGACATTTGAAGCAAAAACAGTCATACTAACCACAGGTACATATCTAGCAAGTAATATTTTAATTGGTAAAGAAAAAACGATTAGTGGTCCAACAGGAGATCCTACGACTTTTGGCATCAGCAAACAACTTAAAGATCTTGGTTTTGAGGTTCTTCGTTTAAAAACAGGTACACCTCAACGCATTGCTAGAGATAGCATAGATTACTCTAAAATGATTCCACAACCCGGAGATAAGATCAAACACACATTTAGTTTTGATAATGTGTATTATGATCAAAATCCCCAAGAATTATGCTATTTAACACATACGGCACAAACAACTCATGATATTATCAATCTTCATCTCAATGAGTCAGCTATGTATAGTGGCTTAGCCGAAGGTGTCGGCCCACGTTATTGTCCATCAATTGAAGATAAGATTGTTCGCTTTAGTGATAAAGAACGTCATCAGTTATTCATTGAACCAGAGAGTGTTGAACTTGACGAAATGTATGTTCAAGGTTTTTCAACAAGTTTACCTCGCTATGTACAAGATGAAATGATTCGAACCATACCAGGGCTTGAAAATGTTAGAATCATTCGTTATGCTTATGCGATTGAATATGATGCAATTAATCCAACACAACTTTATCCATCACTCGAAACAAAGAAAATTAAGAACTTGTACTGTGCTGGACAAATTAATGGAACAAGCGGATATGAAGAAGCTGCTGGACAGGGATTAATGGCAGGAATTAACGCTGCGCTTTCTGTCTCTGGCAAAGAACCACTCATTTTACAGCGCCATGAAGCCTATATAGGTGTATTGATCGATGATTTAGTCACCAAAGGTGTACTTGATCCTTATCGGTTATTAACATCACGAGCAGAACATCGATTACTTCTTCGAAATGATAATGCAGATCTTCGCTTACGTGACTATGGCTATCAAGTGGGTTTAGTTGATGAAGCTACATATCAAAAATTCCTTCATAAAAAAGTTCAATTTGATGAGTTAGTCAAAAAAGCTGAAGAAACAAAAATTATGCCTAATAACATTAATAATCAGTATCTGGCTAGTCGAAATTCAGCACCCATTTTTGAAGCTGTCTCTGTCTCAGATTTATTAAAGAGACCAGAAATCGGTGTTGAGGATGTTTTCCATTTTTTAGGTGACGATGTTAACGAAGATATTGTTGAACAACTTGAAATTAAAATCAAGTATGAGGGCTATATACAAAAAGCACTTCGAGAAGCTGAAAAAATGCAACGTCTAGAAAGCAAACAAATACCAGAGACTATTGACTATCGAATCATCAAGAATATTTCCTCAGAAGCAAGGGAAAAACTACATAAAATTAAACCAAAAACCGTTGGTCAAGCATCACGAATTAGTGGTGTTAATCCGGCAGATATTTCGGTTTTACTTGTTTATCTTGAATCGGGAGCGATGAATCGTGAACTTTAGTCAAGATTTATTTACAGGATTAGGTTTAACTATATCCAATGAACAACTAAAACAATTTCAGGATTATTATCAATTTCTTGTTGCATACAATGAAATTACAAATCTAACACGTATCACAGATGAAAAAGAAGTTTATTATAAACACTTTTTTGATTCGCTATCACTGACTAATGTTCTAGATTTTAAATCGATTGTAACCGTATGTGACATGGGTGCTGGAGCTGGTTTTCCAAGCATTCCCATTAAGATTCTTTTTCCACATCTGCATATAACCATCGTCGATTCATTAGGCAAGCGTATTACATTTTTAGAACAGTTAGTTGATTTATTGCATTTAACAAATATCAAACTAGTACATGATCGAAGTGAGGTATTCGCATTAACACATCAACTCACTTATGACTTGGTTACTGCAAGAGCACTGGGGCATCTATCACTGATTTTGGAGATGGGAACTCCAATGCTAAAGGTCAATGGATATTTTATTGCACCCAAAGGATCTCACTTTGAAACAGAGGTTAACGAATCAAAAAACGCGATTCAAACATTAGGTATGAAACTTTTAGATATAAAACAATTTGATTTACCATACGAATATGGGCAAAGAGCTAATCTTATATTAAAAAAAGAAAAACATGTCAAAGGTTACCCAAGGCCGTATTCTCAAATGATAAAAAAAGCCTTATAATAAATATAGAAAAAGAAGGGAGTGCCTCATGGGAAAAATAATTGCTGTTTCCAATCAAAAAGGTGGCGTTGGTAAAACAACGACAAGTGTCAATCTTTCAGCAGCATTAGCAGAACACGATAAGCGCGTCCTTTTAGTAGATTTCGACCCTCAAGCTAGTACAACTACCAGCTTAGGAATTAACCGTAGCATGCTATATTCTTCGATTAATGATGTATTGCTTGATCAAAAGGGTATACAAGAGAGCATCATTCATTTACCTGAAATCAAAATTGATGTTATCCCGGCTACGATTGAACTGGCTCATGCTGAGGTTAAATTGGACCATGATGATCGAGAATATATCCTAAGTCAAAAACTATCAGAAATTTCTGATTTCTATGATTTTATCTTGATTGACTGTCCACCAAGTTTAGGACTTTTGACAACCAGCGCACTCTACGCGGCTAATTCGGTCTTAATACCCGTACAATGTCAATTTTTGGCTATTGACGGTTTGACACAGTTACTTAATACAATACGCATTGTTCAGAAGAAGATGAAAGTCAATCATAAAGTACTTGAAATAGAAGGTGTACTTCTCACCATGCTTGATAAACGAACTAAAGCAGGATGGGAAATTGTACACGAAATCAAAGATTATTTTAAAGAAGGCGTTTTTGATACGATCATTACAAGTAATGTTGCTGCTCAGGTTGCTCCAACTTATGGACTACCAGTTTTGACATTTGCTCCGAAATCACCAGCAGCAAAATTGTACAAATCTTTAGCAAAGGAGATTGTGAACAATAATGAGCGAAGAAAAGAAAGCTAGAACATTGACCGATCTATTGCATGAACATCATGTTGATGATGTGCTTGAAGGAGAAACAATTGAAGAAATTAGACTTGATGAGATTAAACCCAATCCTTTTCAGCCAAGACGCATATTTGACGAAGAAAAAATCGATGAACTAGCACAATCAATTAAAGAACACGGTGTTTTTCAACCTATTATATTAAAAAAAGTTAAAACAGGATACATCATTGTATCTGGTGAACGAAGATATCGTGCAGCCCTAAAGGTTGGACTAAGTACAATCCCTTCAATCATTCGTCAGTATGAAGAAGCAAAAGTCGCAGAAATTGCTCTTGCAGAAAACCTTCAAAGAGAAAACTTAACACCGATTGAAGAGGCAGAAGCCTATAAAATCATCATGAAGAGTTTAAAACTAACTCAAGTTGAACTTGCCAAAAAAGTTGGTAAAAGTCGCTCTCACGTTACGAATACCTTAGGATTGTTAAATTTACCGATAGAAGTTCAAGAAATGTTGCTGACAAATCAAATTAGTATGGGTCATGCAAGATCATTAAGCAAACTCGAAGATCAAAAACAAATTATTAAACTTGCACATCGTATAGTCAGTCATCAATTGAGTGTTCGCCAAATCGAAGAACTTGCAAAAGTTGAAGTAAAAACAAACAAGATTAAAAGAAATACCGTAGCTAAATACAGTAAAGATGAAAAAAGACTTTCAGATAAACTTGGTTTAAAGGTCAAGATTGACGACAAAAAGATAGTTATTTATCTTAAAGATGCCACTCCTCAAGAGATTGTAGAAAGTATGATGAAGAAATGAAATATCAAATCGGAGACATAATTATTACTAAAAAACCACACGTTTGTGGAAATGATCGTTGGAGTGTTGAACGCATAGGTGCAGAAGTAAGGATCAAATGCACGAAATGTGGTCGAGAAGTTATGATGTTGAAAATGGATTTTGATAAACGCATTAAGAATGTCATAACCAATCAAGTAGCAAATCAATAAGACTTAAAAAAATAAAGCCTTTGACCGTCTATATATATCATATATAAGGGTTAATTGGCTTTTTCATTTCAGTATTAAAATGGTTTAAAACGTAAAAAGCATTTTTTGTCACGAAAGTTGTTGCTTTTTTGTAAATGATACGATAGAATATAAAAGCAAGCCCAAAAATGGAGGGGTAGCGAAGTGGCTAAACGCGGTAGACTGTAAATCTACTCCCTACGGGTTCGGCAGTTCGAATCTGCCCCCCTCCACCACTTATAAAAACGACCTTGTGGTTATGAGACAAAAAGTCTCCCAAAAATATTGACAAGGTCATTTTATAATGATAGAATGATTAAGCACGCCCGACACAGGGCATGTGAGAAGGTCTTTGAAAACTGAATGATGATGAGTGTATCGAGATTAAAAAAAGAAATACAAAAAAGAGCTATTAACAAACAAACTATAAATTTATGGAGAGTTTGATCCTGGCTCAGGATGAACGCTGGCGGCGTGCCTAATACATGCAAGTCGAACGAAGCACTTCGGTGCTTAGTGGCGAACGGGTGAGTAACACGTAGGTAACCTGCCCTCAAGACGAGGATAACCGTTGGAAACGATGGCTAAGACTGGATAGGAACCGAGGAGACATCTTCTTGGTTTTAAAGGACCTGGCAACAGGTACGCTTGAGGAGGGGCCTGCGGCGCATTAGTTAGTTGGCGGGGTGAAGGCCCACCAAGACGATGATGCGTAGCCGGACTGAGAGGTTGAACGGCCACATTGGGACTGAGACACGGCCCAAACTCCTACGGGAGGCAGCAGTGGGGAATATTGCACAATGGGGGAAACCCTGATGCAGCGACGCCGCGTGAAGGATGAAGGTTTTCGGATCGTAAACTTCTTTGATCGGGGACGAATAATGACGGTACCCGAAGAACAAGCCACGGCTAACTACGTGCCAGCAGCCGCGGTAATACGTAGGTGGCAAGCGTTGTCCGGATTTACTGGGTGTAAAGAGCATGTAGGCGGGAATACAAGTCAGATGTGAAATGCTGCGGCTCAACCGCAGCCCTGCATCTGAAACTGTATTTCTTGAGTACTGGAGAGGAAAGCGGAATTCCTAGTGTAGCGGTGAAATGCGTAGATATTAGGAGGAACACCAGTGGCGAAGGCGGCTTTCTGGACTGTAACTGACACTGAGGCACGAAAGCGTGGGGAGCAAACAGGATTAGATACCCTGGTAGTCCACGCCGTAAACGATGAGTACTAAGTGTAGGGGAAACTCTGTGCTGTAGTTAACGCAATAAGTACTCCGCCTGAGTAGTACGTACGCAAGTATGAAACTCAAAGGAATTGACGGGACCCCGCACAAGCGGTGGATCATGTTGTTTAATTCGATGATACGCGAAGAACCTTACCAGGTCTTGACATCCCCCGCGATGCTTTAGAGATAAAGCGGAGGTATTCGGGGAGACAGGTGGTGCATGGTTGTCGTCAGCTCGTGTCGTGAGATGTTGGGTTAAGTCCCGCAACGAGCGCAACCCCTATTGCTAGTTACCATCATTAAGTTGGGGACTCTAGCGAGACTGCCAGTGATAAACTGGAGGAAGGTGGGGATGACGTCAAATCATCATGCCCCTTATGACCTGGGCTACAAACGTGATACAATGGCTGGAACAAAGGGATGCGAAGCAGTGATGTGGAGCGAAACCCATAAAAACAGTCTCAGTTCGGATTGAAGTCTGCAACTCGACTTCATGAAGTCGGAATCGCTAGTAATCGCGGATCAGAATGCCGCGGTGAATACGTTCCC